>Ga0307515_10011613_pt1 | contig 16695 bp, 6 predicted proteins | sample 17_EM_MG_FD_194513 | JGI IMG/M metagenome (GOLD analysis project Ga0307515, IMG submission 194513) | Populus trichocarpa ectomycorrhiza microbial communities from riparian zone in the Pacific Northwest, United States - 17_EM | ecosystem: Host-associated > Plants > Roots > Unclassified | place... | reverse complement strand
TCAATGATTGAGTCAATGACTGAGTCAATGGGAGGCAGCTGAGTCGGTGATAAGATAACCTGATTCAGGTCGACACAAGTACTGCCGAAGGATGTGAGGCTGAGACATTTTACCGCTGCCAGCATCACGAACTTCCGGATTGGGACTATCTTGCATTAGAGTGAGCCGTGGGGGATTGGAGCAAGAAAATGCTGAGAAATCTCCGCTATAGATCTCGATAGTGGGAGTGCCTGAGAGTGTTTAGCCTGTACGGTGCAGACGTGAATTCTGTGGGGCCGAGAGATGCTCCGAGTGCCTGGGCAGATCCACTTCGAACATTTCCATCGAAGTTTGCTGTTCTGGACAGCCCAGGGCAGCCCATGGTTGTGGGCAGGCGTGAAGCAAGGCATCTACTGACCAGTAGTTTTCTTTTGAGGGGGGAAGCGGGCAAGCAAGCCCGTGGAGGCGCCAGAGCGCGCCATAGTGCGCCCAGGCCGCCTCGACTTTCGTGGTTTGCCCCGCCTTTTGCATGCCGCACCTCGTTGATGAACGCATCGACAGGTCGCAAAAGATGGTCGACAATATTTACGTGACTGATCGCCAATCGCCCAGCACTCCATAGCTCATTCCTCTCAGCTCATTCTCTCAGGCGTGTGATCTAAAGGTCTCTCGCCCGCCGAGCAGTGCCTGCAGATGCCGTCGTCTGTCCTCAGCTAGGCGCTGCGTTGGCCTCTGCCTCATCCTTTTGCTCGGGCCGGCGGGCCAGTCTCGCATTGGATAGTGGCAACTAGCCTAATTCCGCTCCACTCGCGACCCTATTCCACCCCGGAGATTTGCATACTTTCGTTGTGTCCAGGCGTCTCGACACACTTTTCAGTCGGTAACACGACACTCGTTGCGGACAACAATGTGCATGTGCCCTCGTGGAGTCCCAGAGCGTCCCCGTCGACCTTTCCTCATAACCGGATGGCCTCCCCGAATATTACAGCAAGAAACCCCTCAGTATCTAAACAGAGATTCCCAGGTCATCTAGTTGGACCTTGCATAACTAGCCTCTCCGCTTCTCCCCCATGCAGTCTTCGAACATCACCAACGGAGCTTGCTCCCCTTCATCTTCCCAAAAGCAAGGCTACCAACCGCCTTCTCCCCCAAATCCTTCTGCCGACCAAGGTGTTATACCACCAATATCATCTCCAGACCGATTTGCACCCTCTCCACCAGCAGACGGAGAATGGGATGTTGCATCCATCTCGCCGGAGACGGCGATGAAGATGCTCTGCAGGTCTGTTCAAGCATTGGCTAATGCCACTGGTGACATCCCGCCGACCCCACCAATAAGTCGTCCAGGTACTCCTGGAGGTCTCCCTGGGGGCAAGGAAAACTTAAGGCATCATCACAGGCGGACTTCGTCAAGGCCTGCTACACCAGTACCATCGGATGATATTAAGGCACCCACTTTCAAAAACGTTGAGCTCGGGAGCCCTGAAGCCAGCATGTCTGAGCCATCCGCAGCGGATGTTGGCGCAAACGCCGAACCCGTGCACATCCAACAAGAAGCGATTGCTCGGAAATTCTTCTCTAAGAAGGTTCCGCTTGTTACACTCGAAGATTATCTCCTGCGCCTGCAGCGATACTGCCCAATGTCGACAGCAGTCTATCTTGCGGCGGGACTCTACATTCACAAATTGGCAGTGGAAGAAGGGTTAGTCCCAGTGACAAGTAGGACGGTGCATCGGTTAGTGTTGGCGAGTCTTCGGGTGGCAATGAAAGCTTTGGAGGATCTGAGATATCCACAAGCACGGTTTGCGGGGGTAGGAGGGGTAGGAGAGAACGAGTTGAAGATGCTTGAGATCAGTCTTTGTTACTTGACAAACTTTGATCTTCAGGTCAATCCAGAGACGCTCTATGAGAAGACTTTGTGCCTTCAGAAAGCTGCGCAATCCGCAACAATTTGCTCTAAACTTCCACCATCGTTTCAATCGAGGTTACCAACACGAACACGGACGACGGCCTAGGTTGACAAGACTTGTCTTAGACACAAAGTGGCTCACTTCTTTTTATGTAATTTTTCCGCACTTTGGTCGACGGGGTTTAGGAGTTTTAGGTGGGGACAATCAGCGAGTACCCCTAAGGCGTTGAGTCTTTGGACCTAAAATGACGGCTTCAGCCTTGCTTTATCGGGTGGAGAAGAGGCTCCGCCACCGATTGGAATTTGTACATTACAGCAAGCAAAACCCGTACATAGTCCTCATATAATTTGGAAAAAGCGCCCCTTGAAGCATTTGCTCATCCGTGAATGATCACCTATGAAAGCCTGATTTTATGACGAATCCTATAAATGGTGTGGGGTTGATGATTGTAATTTAGCCGTGTTTGGAATTTATCGTTTACAGTCGTTTGCGAAATATCGTCGACAGTGTGCACAGACGCAATGCGGCTCACCAAATTTACAAAATACCCCATATAGTCCTACCGCCCTACTAATATGGCTCTAAATTTTATAAATAAAGGCCCTTTTTATAGCCCTATTTTAGGGCTACAAAATGAGGCTCTATATATGTAAATTAGACCAATATTGGTAGAATTATATGGGGTACTTTACAACGGCGTTAAACTTGAATTGAGGCTCTGCGCTGACTAATCTGACCCCTCCAGCCCCAAAAATAAGCATCCCCACCAATATAGCTCCAAATTATATAAATAAGGGCTCATTTTATAGCCCTACTCTATAACTACAAAATAAGCCCTTATTTATATAATTTATAACTATATTGGTGGGGTTATAGGGGGTGTATTGTTTTGATTGGGTGCGGTAAGCCGCATTGCGTCTGTGCACACTGTCGACGATATTTCGCAAACGACTCTACCCCAGCTAGGGTTGCGATCGTCCGAAATGTGAATCTTGATCTAACCAGATTCGGAAGGTCCGGATCCTGACCGAAATTCTGAGCCGGATCCTCTATATTTTGAAGGCCTAGATTTTGACGATTCTCTAGGATTTGTATAAGAGATTTTGGAGATAATATCACGATGCATAACGTTAGGCGATTATAGGATTTTATTAAGGTAGTAGTATTATATAGAGGCTTTAAATTGGCGGGTTTCCTCCTAGTTTAAAAGCTGCTGAATTATAATTAACTCCCGTTATAGAGCCGGGTTCTCTATATAGCCCTCCCCTACTTCTACCGCCTTATCTTCTACCTCTATAAGTTCTTCTGGTGTTGCATTTCGTCATAGGATTTGGTTAAGGACTCGTTCGTTAATGTATATATATTATAGCATATTAACGTGCTGTGGCGTTAGCTGGCTTCGAAACTTATTTATTAGCAGCTTTAGGATACTAAAAAAACGCTTTAACGCCACTGAATTGGTAGGCATATAAGTAACTCGTAAAGCTAAAGGGCTAAGTTTAGGGTAGGAAGCTTAAATATACTCCTAAAAGACCTCCTTCTTTTTAGTATACTGCCAAACTAAAAGGCCTCTATTAAAGCGACCCTTCTTCCTCTAGAACTCGTTAAATTACTCTATTATGGCAACGTAATTAACTCTCTGCTTTACGAAGAAGTAATATAGTATATTCCTCTACTATGGCTTAGTATAATAAGGCAAATTAACGTTGCCGGCGTAGCGTGGATTAAGAAGGTAGGTAATAATGTAGAGGTCCTTAATTTAAGTCTTATATCGTGGTTTAAATGTGCGATTAATAATATAAGCTATATTAGTATTTTCAAGGGCCTTTAGTAACTTTGTGAGTTTAATTAGATAATTCCTAATGTTCCTCTAGCGAGGAATTACGTCACCTATTGTGGCTCTGTTAGATTCGCTTATCTTAATAGCGTTATTAATAAGCGCGAGTAATCTGTATAGAAATTAAAGCCTTTACTAAAAGTCCTTATCTTATACTAAGGTATTAAGCTTCCTAATTACTAAGTCCTTTTTATTTGCATCTTTAAGAGCTATTATTTAATTAAAGAAGAGCTTCTGCAGAGCTGCCTGTTTCTTATTAACGCTTTTTACTATTGCGAGCTAAGTACCCTATCTAGTGATGTATGATAGAACGAAGGCTGTTACCTTACTATTGGTTTCTATTATATATTCGCGTAGAGCTCTAAGTTACTTTAGTAATGCCTAAAATATAGTAACAATTAATTAAGCTTTACTTGCCGTCTGCTAGAAGTAGATGACTTCCTAAATAATATCTTTTACTAGAAGTTATAGGCTGTCACGGAACGCGGGCAATAGCTACAAAGCGTATGTATTCGGGGAGTCTACAAGACGTTGCGCGATCGATCGTAAGGGTTAAGGGCGTAAGGAGGTGATATACCCTCGCGTAGCTAATATAAGCTGTACGCAAGGTATACGCGAGAGCACGGGGTTCTCCTATAGAGGCCCCTACGGTCGGGTTCCGTAACACTACCCCCCCTCCTATTAAGGCGGAGCTCCGGCAACGCTGTGGTTGCTATATATATATAGGGGGAAATGCTTAGGGTATTTAGAAGAAGGAATATCGTTATAGGTGTAATGGGCTTATATAGGTGCTTCTAACTTAAAGCTTATGGGTTGCTACTATGCGAAGGTACTAGGCTATAGAGGGGAAGGAGGCTATTAGGGACTTAGTGAGGTGCGAGGGTATCGCTAAGGCGCTAATAGTAAGCGAGCTAATAGCGATTTTCCATCCCGGGGATAGAAAATCCTAATTAGTTAGCTTCTCCTTAGCGTCTAGAATCTAACTAATTAGATAACTTTAACCAGCGGTTAAAGTTTCTTAATATCTTATTAGAGTAGTTATATGACGGTAATATATAACAATTTAGCTATGACAGCTTCTATAGGGGATTAGGTACAAAATCTCTGCTTAGGCCTAGTTTCTATGGGTTTATATAGTAGAAATCGCTAATTAGATCTTTTACGTTTTTAAAATCTTCCTATAGTTGCTATTTTGGCTAATTTATATTAAATCCTATATAGGTAGCTTTATAGTAGAGCCGCCGTCCTCTGCCTTTGCTAAAGTATTTAGAGTTAATAATTTGTTTAACGGTCCACTCCTTATGGTTCTCATCTTCATTCTTATCTTGGATTAGTACTAGTAGGGGTTTAGGCTGTATTTGTTCTAATAGAGGGTTAGGCTAGTAAAGGTGTAGTAGCTATAGGTAAAACACGGGCCATATCCCGTGGGTAGCTAAGGTAGGTAGAAGCTCTAGTTTATATATAGCTCCTCTATCAATAACTCGTTTAATCTAGTAGGGGCCAAGGTTCTTATAATTAAGTAACTTTATAGGTCTCTATATAGAGATATTGCGTATATCTAACTATACCTAGTCGCCAACACGCATCTTAGGTGGTGGTATTCTATAGCAGTTAACAAAGTAAGCTTATTTCGCTTGGGCCTAGGCCATCTCTCCTTTATAGTAGTTAAGTAGGTCTTTTATACGGTCTGCATATTAATTAGCAAGTAGTATCTTAAGGTATTTTCTATATAGCAGTTTTTTATCAATAGGCTCTAGTGGCTCTATATTAGATTATAGGTAATATCCTTTATTCGCGAAGAATGGGGTAAGTCCTGTAGTAGCTAAGACGTAGTTATTTACTGTAAATTCACCTAGCGGAAGGTAGTTTACCTAATTATCCTAACTATAGGCGACTACCTATTATAAGTACGCCTTTATACTAGCGTTAGCGTTTTCCGGTTATCCCACAGTTTTATAATAAAAGGATATAGATATCTTAACGGAGATACTAAGGCATTAACAGATCCGCCTCTATATATTAGAGTTAAATTATATACCTTAGTTAGACGTAATAGAGTTGGGTAACCTATATAGTTAATAGACTTCGCGGAGGAAGGCGTTAGTAACGTCGCTTATGGCTACGCCTTTAGTTAGGACGTAGTGGCGTTCTTTTATAAGTTGGCATATTATTATAAGGATGTTCTTATAGGTTTAGCCATGTCGTTTATAAGGCGGTAGGTTAACAACGAAATCTATAGCAATATCTGCCTATCGTTATATAGGTACTAGTAGAGGGTATAGCAGTCCTTAGTACTTTATATAAAATGCTTTAGCACGTTTATAGCTATAGTAAACGCTTATAAAGCGTTTAACTAAGTCTATTATTTTGGGCCAGAAGTAGTATCGGCTAAGAAGCTTATAGGTTCCTCCTTTGCCTAGGTGGCCGCTTAATCGGAGGTCGTGGGCCATTTAGATTAGTTACCGTTATAGGTCTTCTAAGTCAGGGATAAATAGACGGCCTCTATAATAGAGCCTGTTTTCTTTTACTTCTAAGGCTGCTATATTAATCTAGCCTAAGCTTTAGAGGTTAGTAGGCAGTATACGGGTGCCAGTAATCTTTGCGGTAATTAGTTAATGCAGTAATAGGTTAATAGGGGTATTATATGCTGCGGTAATAAGTTTATTAATTTTAGGGGGTAACTTTAGTTCTGTGGTATAAAGCTAAGGGGCGGTTAGTTCTGTCTTAGGTAGTATGCCTAGGGCTAAGTTTCGTGCTTTTAGGATTGTTTATCGTTAGAATTAATTATAAAGGTTATCTTCTAACTAAGGAAGATCTTATAAACGGCGTATTAGGCTATTAGGCTTAGTACCTTATACTCCTAGCCTATATATAATTTTAAAGTTAAAACCGGAGAGGAACTCGTTCCAACGTGCTTAGCGTTAGTTTAGTTATTTTATAATTATAAAGTACTTAAGATTACAATAATCCGTAAGGACCTTAGTTAGCTAGTTAGATTCTACTAAGGAGAGTTCCGGTTAGAATTCCTTAAACGCTTATATAATTATAAGGAGTTCCTTATTATAGATCTTATAGTTATATTCTTATAGTATAAGCTTAGACGAGTAGAATGTAACTAGGTGGAGGAGATCGTCGTCGCCTATTTAGGAGAGGATGCCCGCATTAACGTGGTTTAAGGAGTTAGTCTTAAAATAGAGTTATCGTCCTAATATAAAGTAAGCTAGGATAAGTGCTTTAGTAAACGTATCTTTTAAGTCTTAAAACGCCTTTTCGCATTTAGGCGTCCAGATAAAACGTAAATATATTTTTCTTCCTTTCGCAAAAAAGCCCTTTATTTACATTATTGCTGTAAATAGTACTATAACACCTAAGAAGTTATATATAAATTTCCGATAGAAGTTAGTAAAACTAAGGAAGGCTTATACATCCTTAATGCAGGTAGGAGTTTGCTATCTAGTAATTATATATACTTTTTTAGGGTCCATACGGACACCCTTAGTAGTAATAATTAGTCTAAGGTATTTTACTTCTATAACTAAGAATTCGCACTTCTTTAAATTAATATAAAGTCCTACGTCTCTAAGGCGCTATAGGACCTTTTAAACGTGCTCGGTATACTTAAAAGGGTTATTACTATAAATAAGTATATTGTCTAGGTACGCGGAGCAGAAGTTATTAAGGTAGTCCTATAAGGCATTATTAATATAGCTTTAGAAGCTACCTAGGCCGTTATATACGCCAAAAGGTATAATAGTATATTTAAATTAGCCAAAGCGCGATACGAATGCGGTTTTTTATTTATTACCTTCCCGTATTTAAAGGCGGTTAAAGGCGGCAATAATATTAAGTTTAGTATAGATTTTGGCTTGGCTAAGCCATTTAAGGGTCTCGCGTATAAGCGGTACGGGGTATCGGTTCTTAATCGTAATAGTATTAAGTCCTCTATAGTTAACGCAGAATTAAATACCTCCTCCTAGCTTTTTAGTAAGGAGGATAGAAGCAGCTACTAGGGATATACTAGGACAAATAAACCCTTTATTAAGGTGCTCGTTAATATACTTTTTAACAACTAGGAGTTTATCTTTTAATATTAGGTAGAGTCTTTTATAGGGCGGCGTTTTTCCTTATTTAATGTTAATGGTATAGTCGTTAGGTTAATATAGGGGCAGTATATCTACGCTCTTTTATAAGCATATATTAATAAAGTTATAGTATCTCTTAAGAAGGAGCTTACGGAGTTCCTCGTTAGTAAGTCCTTTTTTAAGCTTTATAAACTTCTTAAAGTCTAAGGGTGAAAGTCCATAGAGTTCTACGGGGGTATTATTTTCTAGAAGGTTAACTATATCTATCCTATTACTGTAAAGGACATAGTTTTAATCTTTATTAAGCTTATATAGTTGTAATTAGGAGGCTGCGGCAATAGTCCAGCCTTTCCTACGTGCTATATAGTAGAAGGCCGCGGCGCTTATATAGTGGCAGTTAGTTATAGGTGGGGTAATAAGGGTTTCCTTAGGTTAATATCCTGGGGAGTAGATAGAGGTGGCTAGGCTATACCCTAGGCAAGTCTCTCTGCAGTATTTAGAGTTAAAGGTTACTTCTTTCTTTTACTAGTTAATAGCGGGGTTATATTATTTAAGCTAGTTTATTCTAAGAATAATAGGGTAGTTCGTAAGTGGTATAATATAGGCTTAGAGCTCCTCCTGGTGTCCGTTTATATTTAGGTAAAGTTGTGCCATATAGGTAATCTTTTATATAGTATAACTACCGTTAGCGAGTTATAGGGCGCGGGCTTTAGTAAGGGGTAAGGTAGGTAGGTTATAAGTGCGTATAAATTAGGTATCTATAAATTTATTAGTAGCTCCGCAGTTAATTATAGAATGGGTTTTATATTATTTCTTAGCGGTAGTTCCCTCTATAGGTAAGACTATTTACTTCCGTTCTTCTATTTTTACTAAGCTATCTATTAAGCAAGCCGATATATAGATCCCTTTATTATTAAAGTGTCCTAACCTACGACTTAGGGCTAGGACTTTGCGTTTTCCGCTTCCGCGTCTAATTTTACTACCATTACTACATCTTTATCTTATATAGTAGCGGCGCGTAGTGACATATTTAGTATCTAGGGTATAGGGTTAGGTATTTAACGGCGGCTGCTAAACCTAGCTATTGGGTAGTTTAGGCTATAGCTATAATAGCCTTCTTAACGGCATTTATAGCAACGCCTTAGCTTTTAGAGTAGCTCGCGCTCTCTATCTAGTAGCTTCTTTAGGAAGGCTAGTATAGAGAGGTCGATATTAGGACCAGTAGTATTGCTTAGGGTAATAGGCGTTAGTAGTTTAGTAGGTCCGGAGGGCTTCTATAGGGAGGTCTTTAGGCGAGGGTTTACAGTAGTAATCTAGTTCAGCCGTCGTTTAATCTTCCGTAGGGCTGCTACCATATTATAAACATTATTATAGTTATAGCTAGCAGCTGCGTAACTAAGGCGATAAGTAACTTTTTTAAAAAGATTTTCTTAATCTTTAGCGTCGTCTTAGGCGAGGACTTTAGTATATTCCTAGAATTTAACATAGAACTCATTAAATAATTTAGTAGGACTTATCTTTAGGGCGCGTAGTTTAGCTTAACTAGTGGCCATTAGGTTATAGTCGCGGTACATTTAGTTAAGGTCGTTAAGGACTTCCTAGTAGGACTGCCACTTCTAGGGACTGCTAGTCTCCTATTAAGCGAAAAGCCTATTAAACGGGATGCCCTTTATTTATCCAATAATATAGCTAATCTTAGTATCTTCTGTGGGGAAAAGGCAGGCGCTCTAGGTTAGTTTCTTATAGGTTTGCATCTTCTAGTAGCTATATTCCTTACAGTCACCCTTAAAGATTAGGGGATTAAGGTAGCGTGTATTAGACCCTATAGTAGTAGTTTAGGTTTAATTGTTATAGCTTTTATTATCGCCGCTGCTATAGTAGGGGTTCCTATTAGGTGAAGCTGCTTAGCGCTAACCTTCCGTTAAGCGTTAAGTAGGTAAGATTGCCGGGGGCGTAGAGACTTAGGTGGCGTTATATGCAGTAAAAAGGTGTCTAGTATTATTACAAATATGCTTATTAAGCTAAGATTATAGGTATTTAATTATACCCTCTCTTTTGGTAACTGTAGCAATAAGTATAATCTCAGCCTTCTTTAATTGTTAGATATCGTGTTTAGACGCGCAGAGGTTATCTTTAATCTCTTAGCGTGTATTATTAGCGAGCGCCTTACGAGCTTATAGGTCTTAGATAATATCGTAATCTTAGGTAGTACGCATCTTAGCTTATATAAGCTTTAGATAGTAGTTCTATAAAAGGCGGTAGTATTTATTGGGTTCTTATGCTACCATTTTTATAAATATCTCGGCGTCTTATATCTTAATCTTAATAGGTAGTAGCCCTTCGGCTTATTTATCCGTGGTTATATAGTTAATAAAGGATAAAATATTGTCAATGTCCCCCTTATAGTCGTTATAGTCTTTTAAGCCACTAGGCTTCCCTTTAGGGGTTAAGGCTAGGGCTAATGAATTAAATCCTCCTAGGACTAATTGGTGTCGTGGTTTTAATATAGGTATTAGGTTATTCTTTAAGTTTAATATAGTAGCTAGTAAGGAATTTCGTCTTACTATTGTTAATTCTTTAGGAGTACGAAGTAAGGTAACTCGTAGACACGCTGCTTTTGGCAGCGTCTACAGTATCATAAAGACGTAGAATTGGTCGTAGGCTAAGCGTCGGTGAAGAAAAAGGCGCAATATAATGTTACGAAACGCGGGTAATGGCTACAAAGCGTATGTATTCGGGGAGTCTACAAGACGTTGCGCGATCGATCGTAAGGGTTAAGGGCGTAAGGAGGTGATATACCCTCGCGTAGCTGACATAAGCTGTACGCGAGGTGTACGCGAGAGCACGGGGTTCTCCTATAGAGGCCCCTGCGGTCGGGTTCCGTAATACAGGCCGTAACTATTGTAAGGTATAAAGAAGACGTGAGCTAGGTAAGGATCTTTGGTAGCTTCCTTCTAAGCACTCCTTATTATATTGCAAGTATCCGTTGCCTATAAATTAAGTCGTAATAGGTCGTTATTAGTAAGCTTAGAGGCTTTATTAATTAGCTAATCTGCCGTCTACTTCGCACTAACTGTTTATTTAGATAAGACTTTTAACTTAATATAAAAGGCGCTAAAGCTGGGTACGCTTATATAGAGGTTCTGCACTTATTACTTTTTAATATTTATTAACTCATCGGTTACTAAATTAAGTGAGGCGCTAGTAGAAATATAAGGGAGGACGCTGCCTTAAATTGTCTTATAGCAATCTGCCTATAAGTTAGTATACTGTTTTCTATAGTAATTACTAAAAAAGTAGTATATTTACCTATAAGTAGGACACCTGCAAGGTCCTTATAATTAGGAAGAGTTAGCCCTAAATACGTGGCTTTAATGACGGCTCTTATATATTCCTAGTGGTAGTGGTTAAACGGTAGGCCTCCTATATATACTACTATGGCGTATTTAAGTTATAGGGCCTTGTGAGCAATAGGACTAAGTGCTAGAACAGTAATCTAACTTTATTTTAGCTGTAGTTTAGTTAAATCCTTTATAAATAGTAAGGCTTTATATTTCTCGTAGCTAGATAGGTAAGCACGCAGTAGGTTAGTTTTCCACAATTATTTATAGCCGCAATGGGTATATTAGGCTTGCTTAGTCTTTGCGCTATCCTTCCTAAACTTCTAAAAGGTGGCTATAATATTAAGATCCTTATTTCTACTACGTTTAGTAAATATATTAGTGGTAAGAGAGCTTTTAAATCATTAGGAAGATAACGATTTAGTTATAATAGGGGGCCGTGTAAGTAGATTTGCACGCTAATATAATAACTTTAATTAAGGTTATACTAATCAGAGGCCTAGGATTTTAAAAGACGCTAGTGACTATCCAAAACCTAACCGTAATTAATTCGGACGTCCGCAAATCCACCCCTAACCCTAGCAAGCTTAGACGTAATTCTGTTAGTCCGGATTTTCAATCGGTCCGCAAGTTGACTAACTACGTTTATATAAAACCACCAGAATTACATCTAAGCGTATTCCGTAACGGTTCTTAATAAATTTAATAATATCCGCGTTACGGAGGTTACGGATATTAAAATAACTTAATACTAATATTTTATATTATTTTCTAAAGTTAATTAATTATATCACTCTTTTTCTTCTTTAGTTTAGACCTATATTTTAATATCTATGTAACTTAGCCTAGGGGCTCGTATAAGCTTGCCTAATTAGCCTAAAAGTTTATAAAAGTTTATAAAAGCTCTTTTAATTGGCCTAAAAGCTTATAGGAATTTATAAAAGCTTTTTTAATTAGCTTAAAAGTTTATAGAAGCTTATAAAAGTCCCTAAAAGAGCGTATCTAACTAATAATACGCTATAAATATTGTATAGGCATAGTATAATTAGGTAAGCTATTTATAATAAAGTATAAAAGGCGCCTTATAAAGTTTAATAGTAAATAGAGTTATAGTAGTAGAGTACGGTCGCTGTATTAATAAGACTAATTAGGTATAACTAGATTTAAAAACGCGGCTTTAAACTTTAAGGCTGTACTTTACCCTCTAATACGTTAATTAGCTAGTTAAATTTACTAAAATATACTAATAAAGGATATTATAATTTAATTATATTAGAAACTATAGCTAACGTATTTTATTACCGAGTGTCCAACATTACCGAGTGTCCGACGTCAAAACGCACCAAAATTTAGGAAATTCATACTTTAATATCTTAACAACTACTTAATAATAAATTCCAATAATTTATATTTGGACTTTCATATACACTTTACAGCTTCTATTAAAGTTGTATAGTAGTTAATTAAGTAGTTTTTAAGATATTAAATTTGGGGGCCAAAATAAGGCCAAAATTTTATATCTTAACAACTACTAAACTAATTACTATGCAATTTTAATAGAAGCTGCAAATTGTATATAAAAGTCTAAATCTAAATTATTAGAATTTATTATTAAGTGGTTGTTAAGATATTAAAGTATAAATTTCCCAAATTTTGGTGCATTTTAATATCGGACACTCGGTAATATTGGACACTTAGTGATAGAATACGTTATAGCTACTATATTAACCCTATTATAGTTATTTAAAGTTAATATATATTAAGAATCGCGTCTAGTTTATAGTAAACGCGCGCTTATAATCTCTTAGACGCTTTATAGAGGAATTTTAGGGTTATAGGGGGCTAGGGGGTAGCGCGACGTTCTATTAGCTTAGGAGTTCGCAGGAGTTAGTGCGCGCCGCTAATTGGCTCAGAAGTTCGCACGAGTTGGCAGGGTAGGGCTGTGGCGGGAGAGTTGGGCCATATAACGCTATAAATTCCTCAAAGAAGCGGCTAAGGCACCTGAGATAAGAGTGTTAAAATAGGTATAGTTTGATGATGATTTTTATTAAGCATCCCCATCTAAGAGGGTGGGAAGCGGCAAAAATATAGAAGAGTATTAGAGGTTTTACCTAATAAGAAGCAATACACGCTAACCAAAAACCCACTTTAATAGCCCCCCTTAAGCTGAATATAGGTAACAATATAAAGGTCACAAGAGATATTAATATCTCTCTAAACCTAAAGCATCTCTAAATGCATAAAATACATCTTTTAGCAGCGCCTTAGTAAAACTATTAGCTATCTGTTAACTCGTTTATATATATTCCAGCTTAATATCTCTATCCGTAACCTTCTCCCGAATAAAGTAATATTAGAGAGCAATATGCTTAGTTTAAGCGTAAAACTTAGGGTCTTTTGCAAGAGTAATAGCACCTTAATTATCGGCGTAAATGATTATTGCGTAAGGGGATTCGTCAGTCGGAAATAGTTCTTAAAGGAGTTGTTATAACCAAATGGCTTCTTTTACTGCAACTATCTGTGCCATATACTCTGCTTTATAGGTTAAGAGTGCTACCATAGGTTAACGCTTTAAGGACTAGCTAATCGCACTACTTCCAATATTAAACACAAATCCTAACGTTAATCTTTAAGTTTCTAAGTTATCTGCCTAGCTAGAGTCTGTAAACCCCTAAAGCACTTATATCTCTCCTTAGAGAATAAGTTAGAGGTTAAGTGTGCCGCGTAAGTAGGAAAGTATTTAAAGAATAGCTTATATATAAGACTTGTCGGGATTAGAAGCAAAGTAACTAACGAGGGAGACGGCAAAGGCGATATTAGGTCAAGTACCGAGTATAGCGTACATTAGGGTGCCAACCAGCGATTAGTATTAAGTCTTAAATATAGAGTCAGCCTAATAATCTGCCACCGCTGGTTAAAGACGAGAGGTTCCTATTAGCATAAGGTAAGGGGAACAGTTCCAAAGACTAGCGCTATAAATAGCCTCTTTAAAGTAAGAGAATTAGCTAAGCCGTAGTTTATAGAGTTGTTAATCTTAAGTTACTTTTATACTAAGGTAATAAGTAATAGGGCTTAGATCGGTTATACTAAAGCGTCCGCTAAGTTAAGCTTTAATAATCTTAATGTTAATAATATCTGGTCTAATAAGTAGGAGGTTATTAACGTAAACTGCGATATACATAGAACCTTTAGCAAAGACTAAAGAGTTAGAGTTAAGGGGTTTAAAATTAGCATCTATAAGGAACTCCGAGAGCGTTTAATACTAAACTTAAGGCAACTGTTTAAGACCGTAAAGTGCTTTATTTAGACAACAAACCCGTCTAGTTCTATTATCGAAACCTTTAGGTTAATTAACGTAGATCTTTTCCTTAATGCTTCCGTAAAGGAAAGCAGTCTTAATGTCCATTTGTTTAATCTTAAGGTCTTATACAGCTACGATAGTAAAGAGCGCTTTATAGCTTATAGGTTTTATAACAGACGCAAAGGTCTTATTAAAGTTAACCCTAGCTTGTTATTCGTAACCCTTTACTACCTATCTTGCCTTATATCGTATAATCCTTCCTTTACTATCCCATTTATGCTTAAAAACCTATTAGGCGTTAAGAACTTTATAATTAAGAGGTCGGTTAATAAGTGTCTAGGTATTATTTACTTTATAAAAGCTAATTTTGTCTTTACTAGTGGAGTACTATTTATTATTATTAATGTTAAGGGTAGATTGTTTCCATAACCTTAGCTTATAAGGTTTAGGTATAGGGGAGTTACTAAGTATAGCGTAGAGGTATTTAAAGGAAGGGGTTAAGAAGTGGGCAAGCGCTAAGAATGCTATAATAGGTGGGTTTTCTCTAATGTCAACAGAATTGCGATACTTAAGAGGTAGTTAAGGCCCATTAGTAGCTACTAGACGTTTTAACTTCTATAGGGGTGTCTTATTAGTAGCAAGGCGCTTTAATTTTCGAGCTTTCTTAAGGAGCTATTTCTCTTCTCGATGCTATTTACGTCGGGTAGCTTAATTAGGTAGAGCTTCTTCTCCCTTAAACCAAGCGTCAATATCTAGAGTATTAGAGTCGTATTTAACATATTATTCTTAAATTTAACGCTTATTACTACCGGGAACTGTTAAAACAGTCTCTTAGAAGTAGACAGCTAAGGTATATACAAGCCGTCCTATCTCTTTATCTTAAATTTAAATAATATATTTACCCTTAAAGCCGACGTGTTACGGACGCTTTAAGTACAATGTTACGACTACTTAAAGAGGAGTTGGAAGAAGCTAGTTAGTTAATATAAGTATGGTCTAGGATGGAGCCGGTAGAACTATATGACGAGGAATGGTAGTATAAGTCACATAATGTGATCTGTATGATCTGTGTAATTTATATAATCCGCGATAGAGTAAATAGAGTACACGTATATTATGTACAAGAAGGATTTTATAGGAGTACGGTTGTGTATTTAAGGACCCTTAGTCCCTACCTAGATAGTTCCTTCCTTATAGTGATTCTTAGAATACAATTAGAGTTAATCTATTAGGCAACCACTCCACTAGTTGTTATTACGTTATTAACTTCTTACAATACCTACACACCTAGCCTATTAATAGGACTTACCGTAGTACTTACTATAAGATTCCGTTATACAATTACTACCTAGTTACAGTTTTAAGAAAGTCGAACAATATGCTACTAAAAGCAGCCACTACAACGCCATTAACGGCGGCAACTAATTTAAGGTTAGGAGGAGACACTAGTATAGCAGATACTAACTTATAACAACCTATAACGGTTAAATAACTATAAGAAATAGTTGACTAGTTAATAGAGAATAATATAATACTTAAATAAAGGATTAACGGGATAGGGGCAGCGAAGGTTAAGTTACCTTTAATTAAGAGATTCTTAGGAGAGAGGTTAAAACTTAAAGGATTTCTTACGTAAATACACTTTAAGGTTATGTAAGAAGGGGTAAAACTACTAATACCCGTGGATCGGATAGTATACGCAGGACTATTCCTATTAGGGAGGGCACTTAAATAGTTTAAATTTTACCTTATAGAGATATAAGCAAATGGAATAACAACTACTAATTAGGACGTATAGTTTATATTCTTAAGTTAGGAAGGGTTTACGGAGCGACTTATATAGATGTTTGGAGATCTGGAGGTAGTAACTATAGCGAAAAGAAAACTCTAAGATATTACGCAATAAACCTTAGTAATTAAGTATATAATATAGTTCTAAACACTAGCTACGTAAGTTAAGTAGAATAATAGGGCGCTTATAGCATAGTATAAGCAAGGACTTAAGGCTAAAGTCTAGGATACAATTATTCTAATAGAAGATGTAGATACCCTAAGGGATTTAATAGATTAAGCGATAAAGATTAATAATAGGATCTACTAAAGGGAATAGGCTAAGAAACATCAGGAAATTTTTTTTTAGGCACGTTGTTGCAAGCGAAAATCGGGTCTGCAAAACCTACGTAAGTCGCAATTTGCGGCAATTCGCAGCAATTTGCTACAAACACGCAGCTACTTATAAGTAGCC
>Ga0307515_10011612_pt1 | contig 16697 bp, 1 predicted proteins | sample 17_EM_MG_FD_194513 | JGI IMG/M metagenome (GOLD analysis project Ga0307515, IMG submission 194513) | Populus trichocarpa ectomycorrhiza microbial communities from riparian zone in the Pacific Northwest, United States - 17_EM | ecosystem: Host-associated > Plants > Roots > Unclassified | place... | reverse complement strand
CCAATTTTATTAGATTTATTATTAAACTAGACTAACTTAGTATAGATCTAAAGAAGATTAAGGCTATAGTAAATTAGTAAAAACTAGAGAACGTTATATAGTTAAAATTATTCTTAGGGTTTTATAATTACTATAGAAGGTTTATAGCGTAGTAGTTAAAGGATATTAAACTACTTATATAGTTAATAAAGAAAGAAGAACTATAGGTATAGGGGGAGGAATAGTAAGAATTGTTTAAAAAAGTTAAAGAGTTATTTACTTAGGAGCTAGTTTTTAAGATTTATTAACTAGGACTAGAGACGGTTATAGAAATATATATATTAGATTATATACTAGGGGCGTACTTTATATAGAAATATTAAGATAGATAGTACCTAGTAGTATATTATAGTTAGAATATAATACTACTAGAGTTAAACTATAATATTTATAATAAGGAGTTATTAGGTATAGTTATAGTACTAAAGAAATAAAGAGCATTCTTATAAGGCATAGAAAAACTATTTATAGTTAAGATAGATTATAAAAACCTAATAGGATTTTTAATAATAAAGGAACTTAACTAAAGATAGGTTAGATAGGCAGAGATGCTTATAGAATACTATTTTAAGATTTAGTATATTAAGGGCATAGACAATATATAAGCTAATATATTAAGTTAGAAAGCTAAACTATAAAATAATAAGAAGCTATTAGGGGCTTTACTGCAAAAAGATATAGATGGATTAATTAGGTATAATTATCTGAAAATTATAGCTACTTAGGAAGAACTAAAGAAAATTTATAAGTCACTAAAGAGCTTTTAGGTATAGAAAATTCTAAAAGTATAGCTAGAAGATCTATAGATGGATATATATAAAAATTAAGAAGTAAAGTATATCCTAAGAAGTATAGTAGAGTAGTTTATAGAAGATTTCTATAAAGGATTAACTTAAGGATATAATGGAGCTATAGGCTTAGTATTAAGACTTTAAGAGGAGTATATTATTAATAAAATCTAGGGTTTAGTATAAAAAATTACTAAGGAATATTTAGATTATTAAAGAAATAAACTAATAAGGTATAAGCTATATAGAGGGCTATAACCTATTAAAATATTAGAAAGACTATAGGAGGTTATATTATAGAACTTTATTATTAAGTTACTAAAGTTAAAAGATCCTATTACCGGATAAGATTATAATATAATCTTAGTAATAGTGGATAAGCTTATAAAGTAGGGATACTTTATAGCATATATAGAAGAAATATTAGTAGAAGACATCGCTAAAATCTATATTAAAGAAGTATTTGTAAGATATAGGGCACTAAGTAAGATTATATTAGATAGAGATCTAAGGTTTATAGTAGTATTTTAAAAGGTATTTTTAGTGGAATAAGGAGTTAGAGTAGCAACTTCTACTATATATTACTCGCAGATAGATAGTTAAATAGAAAGATTAAATTAGACACTAAAATAGTATCTAAGGCACTATATTAATTACGCGTAAAATAATTGGGTATTATTATTACTAGTTATATAGTTTATATATAATATAACACTATAGAAAGGAATAAGTATATTAATATTTAAAGCAAATTACGGGTATAAGCTAAGAATATCATTATTACTATAGTAAGTAAAGAAAATAAGTAGTATAGCTAAAGAAAAAATAAAGATATTAATAAACCTTTATATAGACCTTATAGAATTAGTAAAGAAAGTATAAGAGAGAATAAAAAGGTACTATAACGCTAGGAGATCTAAGGGACTAAATCTTAAGGAGGGAGATAAAGTATAGCTACTATATAAAAATTTTAAGAGTTAATAATTAAGTAAGAAGTTAGACTATATTAAACTAGAACCTTTTAAAATTAAGTAAAGGATTTTACTAGTTACGTTTAGGTTAAACCTACTAGCTAAGATAAAGATCTACCCTATATAGTATATTATAATGCTAAAGCTAGTATATAGGGATATTAAGCTACTAGTTTACAAAGTAGATATATATAGAGGATAAGAAGAGGATAAATAGCAAGTTTTAAAGATTATTAATTATAAGGATATTAATAATAAAATATAGTATAAGGTTAAGTGGATAGGCTATAATAAGGCTACCTAGAAGCTATTAGAGAACCTAAAAAACGCTATAGGAAAGGTATAGGAGTATTAAAAGAGATTAGGTTAGGTAGTATTAATAAAAAAGGATTACTAAAAAATAAGTTACCTAAGGGGGACCTAAGAAGAGTAGTTACTAAACTACTTAGATCTATTTTCTTCTTGGCTAGAAGAAAATCCGTTTTTTTATTACTAAGTTCCTATAGGCCTTATTCTATAAGTTTTTATTTCTTAAAATAAACCTTTTTATATACCTTCTTAAGACGGATTAACTAAGTAAACGCCGCTAAATAAGACTTAAGGGCCTATTACTAAGTATTAGCAGCCTCCTATTCTACGTTATAAGAATAATATAACTCCGCTAAAGTAATAGATAGATTATTATCTAGCTATATAGTAGTAGATTAAATATAAAACCCTAAGATAAATTAATTAGGGAACTAGATAACTATTAAAAGTAATAAGTTATATATATTTAGCGTTAAAGATAAAGCAAATATTATAGGATAAATAAATATTTACTTTAGTATACTTTAAGTAAAAGAATAGTTGCCGCGAAGATAGGTTTACTAATATAATATAAACTAATCCCTTTTTTAAATAATAAAAATATAGAGATAGTATAATCTTACTAAGAGATAATATTATAGTAATAGTGTAAGTATAATAAATAGTTAAGGAAGAAGAAATTACTTTAGGTATAATAAGTAATAATATTAACTAAATTAATTAGACGGATATTATACCTTTAGTAAATAACTTAGAGATATTAAGAATCTTTAAGGACAAAAATAAAAAGGAGGGAGATAGTATTATAGACGCTTTAAGTATAATATTATAACTACTTAAAAAAGAGTTAGAAGAAGCTAGTTAATTAATTTAAATATAGTCTAGGATAAAGCTAATAGAGCTATATAATAAGGAATAGTAACTAAGGTTATATAATATAATCTATATAATTTATAGGATCTATATAATCTATAATAGAGTAGATAAAGTATATATATATTATATATAAGAAGGTTTTATAGGAGTACGGTTATATATTTAAGGACCCTTAATCCCTACCTAAATAGTTCCTTTTTATAGTAATTTTTAGAATATAATTAGAGTTAATTTATTAGGCAACTACTCTACTAGTTATTATTACGTTATTAATTTTAATTTATATTTCCTATATACCTAGCCTATTAATAAGCCTATTGTAGTTTTTACTATAAGGTTCCGTTATAGGTAAGCTGTTTATATATATACTCCTAAATACTATATATCCGAGATTATTATATCTCTATAGTAGTAGAAACCCTTATTAAATTAAAGAGTTTATAAAAAAGGGAAGATACCTTCTATCTCTACCTATTACTATTAAAATATTAGTAAAAATCTTAGATAGCGCGTTAGAGCCTATAAGTCTTATATATATAGATAGTGAGGATCTAGTATAGTTAGTAAAATCTAAAATAAGATGGAATAGGAAATACTAAAATATAGGTCTTACTCCTATTATAGTAATAGGAGTACTGTTATACCTAAGCCTAATCCTCTTAACTATATAAACTACTAAAAAGGTAGTAGTAGTATCTCGCAACTAGATAGGCTGTCGGTTGGAATGCCTTATAAGCTCTTTAGCCTATATATACCGTATAGGTAGCGTAAGGTCTAATAAGTACTTAGATTTATTTTTGTTAGAGTAAGGCATCTTATAAACGTAAAATAGATTCTATATAAGAGTATAAATATAGTAATAATAGTATTTTAGGGAAACTGCTATAGGAGTAATAAACGCTATCTAGGGCGTTACTAAAAGAGAAATAATACTACCGCTAGTTTGGGGACGCGTAAAAGGACTATAAGCTATTATAAGAGAATACTTTAAGAAGTTAGCATTATTATAAAAGATAAGATAGGGATTTTATTACTTATAGACTATAACGGAACCTTATAGCAAGAACTACAATAGGCTTATTATTAGGCTAGGTATATAGGTAATATAAATTAAAGTTAACAATATAATAATAACTAGTGGAGTAGTTACCTAATAGATTAACTCTAATTATATTCTAAGAATTACTATAAGGAAGGAACTATCTAGGTAGGGACTAAGGGTCCTTAAATATACAACCGTACTTTTATAAAATCCTTTTTATATATAATATATATACGCTTTATTTACTCTATTATAGATTATATAGATTATATAGATTCTATAGATTATATTATATAACCTTATTTACTATTCCTTATTATATAGTTTTATTGGCTCTATTCTAGACTATATTTATATTAACTAACTAGCTTCTTCTAACTCTTCTCTAAGTAGTTATAGTATTATACTTAAAGCGTTTATAATACTATCTCCCTCCTTTTTATTTTTATCCTTAAAGATTCCTAATATCTCTAAGTTATTTACTAGAGGTATAATATCCGTTTAATTAATTTAGTTAATATTATTACTTATTATACCTAAAGTAATTTCTTCTTTCTTAACCGCTTGTCGTATTCGCACTATTACTACAATATTATTTTTTAGTAAGATTATACCATCTTTATATTCTTGCTATTTAAAAGAGGGGTTAGTTTATATTATATTAGCAAACCTATCTTTATAATAACTATTCTTTTACTTAAAGTATACTAAAGCAAATATTTATTTATTTTATAACGTTTACTTTATCTTTAATACTAAATATATACGGCCTATTGCTCTTAATAGTTATTTAGTTCCCTAATTAATTTGTCTTAAGGTTTTATATTTAATCTACTGTTATATGCTAAATAATAAACTATCTATTACTTTAGCAAAGTTATACTGTTTCTATAATATAGAATAGGAGGCTACTAATACTTAGTAACGGGCTCTTAAGCCTTATCTTGCGGCGTCCACTTAGTTAATCTATCTTAAAAAGGTTTATAAGAAGGTCTATTTTAAGGAGTAAAAACTTATAAAATAAGGTTTATAGGAACTTAGTAATAAAAGAACGGATTTTTCTCTAATAGGGAAGGATATAGATCCGAGTAGTTTGGTAACTACTCTTCTTAGGTCCCCCTTAGGTAACTTATTCTTTAGTAATCCTTCTTTATTAATTCTACCTAACCTAATTTCTTCTAATACTCCTATACCTTTCTTATAGCATTCTTTAAATTCTCTAGTAGTTCTTAGGTAGTCTTAGTATAGCCTATTTACTTAACCTTATACTATATTTTATTGTTAATGTCCTTATAACTAATAATCTTTAAAACTTACTATTTATCTTCTTCTTATTCTCTATACGTGTCTGCTTTATAAACTAATGGCTTAATATTTTTATATACTAACTCTAGCATTATAATATACTATATAGGGTAGATCTTAATTTTAACTGGTAGGTTTAACTTAAACATAACTAATAAAATTCTTTATTTAATTTTAAAAGGTCCTAGTCTAACGTAGTCTAACTTCTTACTTAGTTATTAACTTTTAAATTTTTTATATAGTAGCCATACTTTATCTCCCTCCTTAAGATCTAGTCCCTTAGATCTCTTAGTATTATAGTATCTTTTTATTCTTTCTTATACCTTCTTTACTAATTCTATAAGGTCTGCATAAAGATTTATTAATATCTTTATTCTTTCTTTAGCTATATAACTTATTTTCTTCGCTTATTATAATAATAATAATATTCTTAGCTTATATCTATAGTTTGCCTTAAATAGTAATATGCCTATTCCTTCTTAAGGTGTTATATTATATGTAAACTATATAACTAATAGTAATAATACCTAATTATTCTGTATATAATTAATATAGTGCCTTAAATACTATTCTAGTGTCTAATTTAATCTTTCTGTTTAACCGTCTATCTGTAGATAATATATAGTAGAAGTTACTGCTCTAACTTCTTATTTAGCTAAGAATACCTCCTAAAATGCTGCTATAAATCTTAGATCTCTGTCCAATATAATCTTACTTAGTGCTTTATATCTTATAAACACTTCTTTAATATAGATTCTAGTAACATCTTCTACTAATATTTCTTCTATACACGCTATAAAGTATCCCTACTTTATAAGCTTGTCTACTATTACTAGAATCGCGTTATAATCTTATTCGGTAATAGGGTCTCTTAACTTTAATAACTTAATAATAAAGTCCTATAATATAACCTCCTATAGTCTCTCTGGTATTTTAATAGGTTGTAGCCCTCTATATAGCTTATGCCTCGTTAGTTTATTTCTTTAGTAATCTAGATATTCTTTAGTAACCTTTCGCGCTAAGCCCTAGATTCCATTAATAATATACTCCTCTTAGAGTCTTAACACTAAGCCCATAGCTCTATTATGTCCTTAAGTTAATCCCTTATAGAAATCTTCCATAAATTGTTTAGCTATACTCCTTAGGATATACTTTACTTCTTAATTCTTATATATATCCGTCTATAGATCTTCTAGTTATACTTTTAGAATTCTTTATACCTAAAGGCTTTCTAGTAACTTATAGGTTCTCCCTAGTTTATTATTCTCTTAAGTTGCTACGATCTTCGGATAATTATATCTAATTAATCCGTTTATATCTTTTTGCAGTAAAGCCCCTAATGGCTTCTCGTTATTCTATAGTTTAGCTTTTTAACTTAGAGCATCTGCTCGCGTATTGTCTGTACCCTTAGTATACTAAATTTCAAAATAGTATTCTGTAAGTATCTCTACCCATTTAACCTATCTTTAGTTAAGTTCCTTTATTATTAGGAATCCTATTAAGTTCTTATAATTTATCTTAACTATAAATAGTTTCTCTATATCTTATAAGAATACTCTCTATTTCTTTAGTGCTGTAACTATGCCTATATAATTACAGCACGTAGTATACTAAACGCGTAGTTACGCGTTTGGTGCACCAACTACCTGCGTACTAACTAATTAGGGGGGAGGCGCGTTAGTATATAGACCACGTAGTCTACCTCAATAGAATCGACAGTTACCACCATCCTAAAGAGCATACGATACTATATGTATTTCGTGCCCCGGGATATAACTTAATTGTATTATTAAATTAATACAAATACTGATCAGTAAGCGCGCATAGATTAGCAATTACTTGACACCTCCTACTGAGCGATATACGACAGTGACTACCCGTTTAGACTCCTAGTATAACCTACTAGAAGGTCGGGAGCCGGGGATTACGGAACTATTACCAACTCTGTATACTTATTTAAGTCTTAGTACGGTTTACTAGAAGTTTATAAACGCGAATACAGACCCTTATAGAACCCCCTATCCTTAACCCCCTTAAACCTTAAACCCCTCCGGACCTTTTACGGAAACCCCCTACCCTCCTACAAAACTATTACGGACCTGTCAATCGCCCTTACGGACCATTGTAAGACCTCTTAAACTATTATAGACCCGTTAATTAATTTTATGGACCGTTATAAGACCTCCCCCACCCGTTACAAGCTACTACCACCCGCTACGTACTATACTACATAGTATGGCAGATATAAGCAAGCAGATTGATAAAGGTTGAGAGAAATGGAGATAAGGAGTCGACCTTACGTCTATAACTGACGTTAATAACTATATTAAGTATAAAATCCTTAAATACGGATATTTTAAGCTTATAAATGACGACCTATAGGAGCAATATAAGGAAGACTTTACGGACTTTACAGAAGATATTCTTAAAGCTTGTAACCCTACTACTATCCGTAACCTACGAACCCTTTTACGTTACCAAGGTGTATGGGTTAAAAAGGATAAATAAGTCACTGTTATATGGTCCTTATATAATATAATATAGGAGGAGGACCAAATAGAATGGACTAAAGAGGAAATCCTAGACTAGGTTAAAGTCACTAATAAACTCTTTGCTTCTCCTAAACTTAATGGCATCGCTAGTCTTATCCCTTGCAACGCCTGCGTCCATCTGCAAATGGTCCGTGCGAGAACACCAAATCAAAACAACGCGTACAATGTCTATGTTACGATCAACCATGCCTTCTAAACGTACTTCTAACGATATAGACTTTGTTGAGCCGACTCAATATAATGTTTAACCAAATTGCATCGCAAAAGAACCCCTCCCCGAAGCCCTGGCCGCTACCTAATTTTAATCCTTTCCACATTGATGATTTTGATTTAACTGATTCTATTGGTCGGTTCTTATCGATAACAGATGGACGCAAGTCGGCGTTGCAAGGGATACCTAACCTACTTAACTAAATTCGTCCTATAAACCTAAGCGATTTCGGAATTAATCTTACGGGCTAAAGTATACCTAGTACTTAAGTTACGGACCGTAATACCCCCGTAAACTAAAATACGGACTAAAACCCTCCCGTTACCTAAGCTATAGATCCATAGCCTACCTAAGTTACAGATCCGCAACCTACTTAAGTAAAGACCTATGGTAAGGAGCTAGCTAACTTAGCTAAGCTCTATACCAACAAATCTAAGTATAGCGGTAAAAACGATAACTTTAACTTTAAACTTACTATCTTTACAGACCTCTGTTGGAAGGCTAATATTCCTAAACAGGAATTCAGCCAAGCCTATTCTACTATACTGCGCGGCCTAGCCCTTAACCACTACTATACCAACCTTAAGAGCAACCCCCTTGGTGTTTCCTTTAATAAGCTATATAAAGCTATACGTAACTACTTTAAAGGACCGGAATATAGGCGTAACATCCTTACCTAATGGAATGCGACTAAGTTACGGACCGTAATTGATAAGAATACCAAAAAATCGACTATAGAGTGCCTGCAAATCCTTATTAAAGACCTTCGGCACCTATAGTACGGCCTTAATATTAAGCTTTAAATAGACGACTTTCTGTATAATAAACTCATTACGGCTTACTAGGAAGTAGAGCCCTATAAATATACCTATTATAAGCCTGCAGATACCTTAACTGGCCTTATTAACGATTTACGGTCCTCTATTATAACGTACGAAGTCTTAAACCTACCAGGTAGTACTTAAGCCTTTATTACGGACCTATAAAACCCATAAACTGACTTAGACGCCTACTTTACGGACTGCCGCTACCGCCGGCAGTACTTATACCGACTAAGTCCTACCTATAACCCCCGCAGTAACTCCCGTATAAAAGTATACCCCTACAGATAAACCAGCTAGAAGTGTTTTATGTGCGGTAAGGAAGGATATTAGTCTATAAGGCATACCTAGGAAGAACGTAACAAGTCTAAGAAGAGATTTAACAATTAGATTAACTAGTTTATCTTAGACTACAAAGGAGAGGAAGCGGAGAAGTCTCTTAACGAGTTAATAGAAGCCCTTATAATTAACTTTAACTTAGATACTTAGGAATAGGAGACCTTAGAGACGTTCCTAACTACTTTTAGACCTTTTACGGACGGCTAAGTCTTTAATATTACGACCGTATTAGCGGACCGCTCCTTCGTACACTTAATTACACCTAAAAACTAGCCCGTAAGCATACCTGTTAGACCCATTATAGACGTTATAGACCGCGAATAGGACCCATTTGCATATATTACTACTAAATACTATACCCCTAAAGAATTCTACGGCGTTATAATTGATACAGGTGCCTTTAAGAAGTCTACTGCAGGTTATGGACAATACCTTATATATAAGACCACTATAAATGACAATACGGACATTAATACTATGCAAACTGGGGCTATAAACGTCTAATTTGGCATCGGCTTAACCGCATTAATTAGATCAGTCGCAGTTAAGACTCTAATTGGCCTAGTTAACTTCCATATAGTAAAAGCGGACACCCCTTTTCTACTCTGCCTTGCGGATATAGATAGGTTATAGGTTTACTATAACAACGTTACGGACACCTTAATTAGCCCCGCAACTGCCCTAGGAAGCAAGCATATTACCCTACCAATTGTATAACGATTTGGACACCCGTTCCTTATATAGGGAGAGACTTTACGGACCTATATTGAGGAATCTTTTAACTATAACCCGTGCTACCTTACTAGTACTGAAATCTACCGCCTGCACCGCCGTTTTGGCTACCCGTCAGCTGAAAAGCTATATAGAGTCCTTAAACGCTCTGGACATGATGACGTTAATAGGAAGGCAATTAACCACCTAACTAAATACTGCTCCTTTTACCAGAAATACGGACGTTTCCTAGGCTAATTTAAGTTCACCCTTTATAAGGATCTTAATTTTAACTATTTAGTGTATATAGATATTATGTATATTAACGGCAGCCTAGTATTATATATAATTGACGAGGCAACCCGCTATTAAGCCGCCTGTTAGTTATAAAATATATCCGCAAAATATACTTGGGATATTTTATAGACCTACTAGATTAATATATACCTTAGACCTCCTAAGTATATTACCTATAACGCTAGTAGAAACTTCATTAGTAAGGAATTCTAACAGTATACTACGGCCATAGCTATTTTAACAAAAGCCGTTCTAGTTAAGGCGCACTAGTCTATTAGGCTTATTAAGCGAGCTTACCTAGCTCTATGGAGAGCTTACTAGATCATTATAGACGAGTATAAGGATATTTAAAAGGAACTAGCTTTACAGATAGCTATAAAAGCCGTTAATAACACCGCTAGCCCTAACGGACTAGTACCTACCCTCTTAGTTTATGGAGCCTACCTAAAGATAGGCAAACTGGACCCTTTTACCCTAACTATTACGGATCGAGCAGCTGCAATACGGAAGGCAATGGCCGAAATAGTTAAATTATAGGCTAAATAAACTGTTAATAACGCTCTGCACTACTATAACGGACCTAATACAACCTTAGTATATAACCTCCCGCTTAATTCTAAAGTCCTTATATAGCGTAAGAATGGCAATTAGACTGGACCTTATTGTTTACTAGCTATAGAAGACGAAATATACTATATATAACTTTCTAGCAGACCGACTAGCTTTAGAAGCATGTCTGTAAAACCCTATTTTTGGTCCAAAAACACCTATAACGTCAAACTAGATAAACTGGAAGCACCCGCCAAACTAGACGAACTAAAAGCACCCCTACCTACTCTAGAAGTCCCCCATAAACCCACTAAACCTACTAAACCTACCGTAAAGTATAGCCGAGGATGCTTCTAAAAGCACCCCGTAATGGAGAACCACCTAACCTCTATAGGCACATCCGTAAGGCAATCTCCGCCTACGGATATATTAGTTCTAGTATAGGAAACCCCTTTTACGGACTTACGACGCAAAGAGATTAACGGACTACTTGAGAAGGGCGTCTTTGCGGTCGTAATGGAGAGAGACGTCCCGTAAGGCGTCCGTATATTTAACTTATGCTTTATTAACAAGATTAAGCACCCTAGTACTAATAAAGCCTTTAAAAAATCAAGGCTTATTGTATAAGCTTATAACAACCAGGGAAAGGACTTAGTCCTTATATAATTGCCTATAATTTAACGAGTTAGTTAATGGATTATACTTGCACTTATACTTGGTCTATAATAAGCCAAGCCCATAGCATTGTACTTACGGGATATCTCGTAAGCCTATATACAGTCTAACACCTACCTAAGTAGAGATATCTATATACGACCACCCCTTAAGCTTAATTTATAACTAAGAACAATTTTATAGGTCGTAAAACCCCTTTACGGAGTACTAGAAGCTGGAAACCACTAGTTTAAGACGTATTATTAGCATTACGTTAGTAAACTTAAAATAGAACAGTCGACCTACGACCCCTGCCTCCTATATACCCTATTAAACGGTCTTAGCATTATTAGACTCTAAACGGATAATACCCTCTTCCTAGCAGACTAGACCTTTGCGGACGCTAAAGAGACTAAACTATAAGAGGTAAAGTTCTTAGTAAAGCTGCAAGAGTAGTTAACTAAGTAGACTCCAATTAAGTTTAACAGAGGCTTAATTACGCAAAAGGGTAATATAATCTAGCTAACTTAGGAACGTTAAACTTAAAACCTAAGGCTTGTTATAGCAAAGCCTATAGACCTTATTAGCTCCTATAGAGAGACCCATAAAACCGTAAATATAAAGGACTAATACGCCGCATAGCGTGCAAGAGGCGCCTATATTGCCATAGTCTGTTAACCTAAATCTGCCTACGATCTATCCTTTACGGCCTAGGTAATAGATCTATAAGAGGAAAATATTAAGCAGCTGAATAAGCGTATTTAGTGGTAAATTAACAATGCAATAAGAGGACTTACTTTTGTACCACTAGACCTAAATTCCCTTAGCGTACTAGTATTTACGGACGCCTCCTTTACTAATAATAGGGACCTGTTATTATAAATTGGCTTTATAATTGTACTTACGGACCGTAATTAAGACGCAAATATACTACACTGGTCTTCAATTAAGTGTAAGTAAGTAACCCGCAGTATACTGGCTTCTAAACTATATACACTAGCCTATAGCTTTAACATAGGAGCCGCAATTAAATTAATAATCCAGAAGATCCTATAACTAGAGTAATTACCCCTAGTTCTATGCACCGATTTAAAGTCCCTTTACGACTGCATAGTTAAACTAGGTACAATATAAGAGAAGAGGCTTATAGTCGACCTAATATGCTTACATTAGGCCTATGAATAACGTGAGATTATAGAGGTCAAATAGATTAGCAGCGGAGATAACCTAGCGGACGCTATAACTAAGGTAGAGCCGTATTAAGCTCTTAAAACCCTAATTAACACAAATAAGCTTAAACTAAAGGTTATAGAATAGGTGGAACGAGACTAACGGAGCACTTACAGTTTATTTACGGCCGTCGGAAGGCCGTACGGTCCATCTACGGCCCGTTAGAAAGCCGTATGGTTTATTTTACAGACCGTAAGCAGGACTTACGACCAGCTTAGAGTACCGTTTGGAAGGCAGTCTAGAAGGCACCTTAGGAGGGATTTCCTATATATTTCTTTTGTATTTTACGGCTCTATTAAAGCGATTACAGAGGTTATACAATTAAGTCATTTCCAAGTGCCGCCAGTGTATAATTACAGCACGTAGTATACCAAACGCGTAGTTACGCGTTTGGTGCACCAACCACCTGCGTGCTAACTAATTAGGGGGGAGGCGCGTTAGTATATAGACCACGTAGTCTACCTCAATAGAATCGACAGTTACCACCATCCTAAAGAGCATACAATACTATACGTATTTCGTGCCCCGGGATATAACTCAATTGTATTATTAAATTGATATAAACAATACCTAATAACTCCTTATTATAGATGTTATAGTTTAACTCCGGTAGTGTTATCTTCTAACTATAGTATACCACTAGGTACTATCTATCTTAATATTTTTATATAAAGTATACCCCTAGTGCATAGTCTAATGCATCCGTTTCTATAACCGTTTTTAGTCTTAGTTAATAGATTTTAAGAACTAGCTCCTAGGTAAACAACTCTTTAACTTTATTAAATAACTCTTACTATTCCTTTCCCTATGCCTATAATTCTTCTTTCTTTATTAATCACATAAGTGGCTTGATATCCTTTAACTACTATACTATAAACCTCCTATAGTAATTGCAAAACCCTAGGAACGATCTTAACTATGTAACATTCTCTAGTTTCTACTAATTTATTATAGCCTTAATCTTTTTTAAATCTATACTAAGTTAGCCTAGTTTAATAATAAATTTAACGAAATTGGTCTTCCTAGTGAAGAACTTGTATTTCTTAATTGCTACTAGCATCTATTCTTCTTATAGTCTCTTTAAAACCTATTTAACGTGTTCTCCATATTCTTCCTTAGTTATTAAGTAGATAATATTATTATTAAGATATATTATAACAAATTTATCTAAGTGTTCTTTTAATATATTGTTAATACGCTTCTAGAACATTACTAGTGCGTTTATAAGCCCGAATTATATAACTAATAGTTTATATAGTCCTTCCTTTAACCTAAAGGCTGCTTTCTATTCGTTACCTTCCTTAATTCTAATTTAATAGTACGCCTATTTTAGATCTATCTTTATAAAGATTTACGCGTTGCCTATTCTATCTTAGATTTCGCTAATTAAGGGTAAAGGATACCTATCCTTCCTAGTAATGCTGTTTAACTATCTATAGTCGATATACAGCCTTAGTTTACTATTTTTCTTTAGTATAAATAGTACTGGATATCCCGCTGATAACTATAATGGTCTAATATATCCTTTTTATAGGTTTTCCTAGATAAACTCTTTTAATACTCTACCTTCTTCTTCGGTAAGCTTGTAGATTAGAAAGAACTTTAGACTTATTTCTAGTTCTAACTCTATCTTATAGTCCTATACTATATACTCTAACAGCTTTTTACTTTCTAGTGACTATAGTTTCTTGCCATACTTGTAGTATCTCTTTAGTATATAACTTAGTCCCTTTTCCGTTTCTTTATAGGTTGCTCCTACTTAGTACTATACCAACTTAGCTTATTGTTACATCTTATAGCGTTAAGTATCTCTAATATTAACCTAACCTGTAATTTAATTGATCTTTAGATTATATTCCTATAACTAAGGCATCCCTAATACTGCCTTATTATTACCCAGTGGTAATATATTAAAAGACATTTTAATTTATCTCCCTTTAATGATTAACTAAATAGGTCCTATTTTAAGATTAATAATCCCTCCTCTATAGGCTATTAGATCTCCTAAAATTATAACTAATAGATAAAGTTGCTCCTTCTATTTATATAGTAACCCTATTCTTTTAACTGCTGTTAGCGAGATATAGTTTCTTATTGCTCCACTATTTATTAATGCCTTAAACTATTAATCTTGCCACTTAACTTATAAATTTAGGTATTATTCTTAAATTCCTTTAAGGGTCTAAGGCTCTACTACTGGTTCCCTCTAGTCCTATAAGCCTCTACTTTTCCTAACTATTAACTGCTTAATTCTTATGTACTTAGCTTATTCTTTAGCCAATGCCTAGTTCGCTTTTTATCTTTAATATACTACGGACACGTGTTCTCTAGGCATTCCCACTACTATTATCTATCTAAGTATTCTTCTGTAAGGAATCTTTTTAGCTAAAATATTAAGTCGCCTAACTCCTAGACTTTTACCGGATGCTAGCTATATATATACTTAGCATTCCTATATTATTGCTTATTTATTATCTAATATATCCTTATAAGGTACTTCCAATTCTTTTCCTTTAGGTTTTTATATATTTTATATATATTGTCCACGCATGCAATCCATAATAGCGTATAGTATGCTAGGTACTTTAGGTTAACTCTTAACTTATCTTCGTCTTTAAGTTTAAACCTTTATTATATTAATTTAAACGTTATAACTTCGTTTACGGGTACTAAAATGCGCCTCTTGCTTCTCTAGTCCTCTAATCATTCCTCTAGATCCTTTAACGTCATAATTAAGGCTCCTTTAATGTGACTTATAGCCTTCTCTATAATTAGGTGGTCTTAAATAACTTTTTCATCTAACTACATGTAGAAATCTTCCTACTCGTCGTTATGCCTTTGCCTATACCACTTTTAGTACAGCTGTTAGAGTATATACGGCTTATTCGTAAGGAAGTATCTTCTTATTACTGCGTTGTAATAGCCCTTTATATATCGTTCTTTAAATCTAGTTAAAATCCCTAGATCCTCTTCTTATTCCAGTTTAGTAAGCCACTTAGCCCTTAGTATGCCTGCTCTAGGTTTATTAGTAATTCTTTATACAGGTACTCTATCCCTCATATAACCTAGTATGCTAGATCTCTTATCTAGTTCCTATTCTTACTATAAGGTAATTCTTACTCTAAACTCCTCTATAGTTTCTTTTCTTTCGCGTCTTATAAGTGGATCCTCAAAGTCTTTTTGCTTCTTAATCTTGATATTAACATTTTGATCTTTAGGCCGAACACTATATTCTCCTAGTAAGTCTTTTAGGTCTATATGTCTGTCTCCTAGTCTAACTGCTATTTGTATTATAGATTCTCTAATCTATAAAGAAGCTCCTTACCTCTTGCCTATAGGTGTCCTTATTCGTACTCCGAATTCTTAGTCCCTTAGATTCTTTAATCCTAAGCTTACTTCCAACTTAAGCTTTACTCCTACCTTAGTCCAACTAAACTTAGGTATTCTCATCTCGTCTTAAAAGTCTTAAATCTCACTTATCTCGTCTTAAGAATCTTATGCCTGTGGGAAACTCTATCCCGAGCTTATTTGTATATCGCTAAACTAAGCTACTACTCTGCTCTATCGGTTTCTGTCCGTTATAGGTCCTTAAGCTTACCTCATCTTATCTTAAGAATCTTGGTCGTCTTTTATCTTGTCTTGAGAATCTTAAGCCTTTAGCCTTTTGCCTTTATCGAGTGATAAATTAGCACTAGCAGTCGTCTGCTTGCTTGGTCCCTATAAGACGCTCATCCTTTTATCTTATAAAACAATAGATATCGTATCTAGTAGGGTCTTAATCCCTACTAATGTTCCTTATTCTGTAGTAGAATCATCCTCTGTTTCTTATATAATATCTCCAAGGTCTACGTGCTCCTAGTAAGCCGCCCTTGTTGCCTTATTATTATAGAATGTTTTACCTACGTTAAATTTATCGTCCTTAATATCCGATCTGCGAGCTAGTTTATTAGTTCCTCTATACTTTATAGATTTTAGCTCTTATAGCTAATAGCTTACGCTATAC
>Ga0307515_10011611_pt1 | contig 16697 bp, 16 predicted proteins | sample 17_EM_MG_FD_194513 | JGI IMG/M metagenome (GOLD analysis project Ga0307515, IMG submission 194513) | Populus trichocarpa ectomycorrhiza microbial communities from riparian zone in the Pacific Northwest, United States - 17_EM | ecosystem: Host-associated > Plants > Roots > Unclassified | place... | reverse complement strand
TATAATTTACAATTCACTTGACAGAAAGTTTTATTTGCTACTAAAGAAGACTTGATAAAAAGGACGGCCTCTGATGAGCATTTTTGGACGTGTGGTGAGGTGGTTGCGCGGGCGGCCCGTATGGGCCGGGAACCGTTACGATCCAGGGGATACGCTGGCTGGAAGGGGTTCCCGGTGCCCGTGTCTTAACGTTTGGTTATGAGGTGGCGTCTGGCAGCACCAAGGAGTTGATCTCCACAACTACGATTACGGATAGAGTGACGGAGTTGTTAAAGACACTTGTTGAAGAGGTTCCGGTAGAGACAACACCGGCACGTCTTATTTAGCACTATCACAAAATATAAATAATAACTTTAAGCAGAGGCTTCCATTCGTATTCGTTGGGAAAGGGCTCGGTGGGGTAATTGTCAAACAAGTAGGCTATTCTCTGTTCTCTGAAGGAGATTTCTGTTGACGGATGTCAGTTACTCCTGATTGCTAGCCGTGATATTAAGTATGAGTGAATCTGCAGTAGGACGTATCACCTAGTATGTCCCTAGGAAAATCCGTCGCAGCCACTTGACTACCACAAAAAACTCATACAAAGAAGGTTTTCCTCGGATGTCCTCAAAGAGCAGCAGACCTTGATTCTTGGGTGCTTTTGCTATTGAAAATTTCTATGACTTCAGCAGAAACCCAAAAAGACATCTTCAGCAAGCTCCGGTTTCGCTCACCGATGACATTAATGGCTATCTCTGGGGCTTTCTATTCCATTGCGAATGCTTTCACCATTACTAGCTTCTATGAGCTGCCGTAGTCTGAAGCCGTTGTAAGTTGAAGCCTCCCCTAATGGCTTTCTTGCACTGGATCCCATATGCCTACTCTACTGCTGGAATGTGGCATTCTTCCATGCAGCTACTGAGAGTATTCCAGGTGATTGACAGGAAATCTGCAACATTAGGCCTTCCCTCAGAGGAACAGGTTCTTAAGGGAACTAGTAACACTATATATCGTCTGTCGCCTAGTAACCTGGAAGCTATTTTAGAAAAGATTAAACCTCCTCCACTTTCAGGTACATAAAACAAATATTTAGATCAAGGATACATACTAACAGTGCTAGAGCTTAACTGGGATTATATGGATTGCTTACGAACACTCACTACATTGAGCGAAGATACACAATGCCCCGGTGAAACCTGGTGGTATCCAGCCACCCTAAATTGGCTGAACGACCATCCATCCTATTGCTCTTGGCTAGAGAGTCACAGCCCTAGTGTTCTGCACTTCCACGGAAAGGCAAGGAGCGGCAAATCTACACTACTTTCCTACATATTGGACAAGTTGCAGACAACTACGTTCTCAAGTCAGACATCTATTGTCTTCTTCGCCTTTGACCGCTCTGGTCAACGCAGAAACACCACGCAAGTCATGCTCTTGTCATTCACACGCCAGCTCCTGCTCCTGCAACCATCGCTTTTCTCTTCCACTAACCAACACTATATGGGCCTGATACCAATTTTACAACTGGGGAACTGAACAATATCCTGAAGGCTATGCTTAGGTGTCCTATTGTTACTAGTATAATTTTCTTGATCGATGGCGTCGATGAATGCGATGGTAGTCCCGAATGGTTCTTGAAAGATTTGGTTACACTAGGGCGTGATGCCTCGGAAGCAGTGTTCAAGGTGGTTATTACAAGTAGATCTCGATTGGAGTGGCCGAGTGTCACTTATTTGCCGGTTGAGTTGGAGAAGGTTAAGGAACTATCGGGAGACAAAGTTCGAGTTGCAGAGGCTGGAATCTTAGCTCTCACTCAGAAACGACCTGCGTTGTTAGGGTACAGGGCTGCTTTGATTTCAAAACTTTGCAGTGCCAACACCACATTTCTCGAGATGGTTCTTGGGTTGGAACAGCTAGAAATCCCTGGATTTACCTCTACGCCACCATACTTAAGGAATTAGAAATGCCTCTCCGCTCTCCGCAACAGATCTGCGAGGATATCCTTGAGCAGTTACCGAAAGCAAATCGTCTGTGGGCACTCAACGCTCTTTCCTGGGTTCTCTATGCACTTCGGCCATTGAAACCTCATGAATTAGCATCTGCATTAGCAATAGAGGAGACCACAGGTTCGTGCTTGGAAAGTAACGTATCCCTGGATATCAATGGAGATCTACGCCAGACCCTCGGCCCACTTCTCACCATCCGCAATGGTGAATTTCACTTTGTTCACAATTCAGTTCGCGATTATCTCTACACGCGCAAAAAAAAAACGACAAGACCTCCCAGAAAATCGAACAAGGGCATGAATATCTCTTCCGGTGCTGTCTTGCCTATCTATCAGCTAAGCTTAATGAAGGGGATGTCATGAAAGTAGTTTACGGCAAGAAAATTCCCATGCTAGCTACCCCTGAAAGATCTGATTACGGCATCATGAGTTATGTCATACAAAATTGGTTTGGGCATTACCGGAAGCTGGGAGGTTCTGATGCTGTCCGTACAATCGCTCTTTAGCTCCTTTACGATAAGCCAAAGATGGAAAAATGGAATGAACTGTATTCATGTATGAAACACAGCACAAAAAAGCGGAAATTTCCCCAATCGGAGTTGGCTTTCGCAGCAGAGCACGGGTTCATTGATCTCTTGAGATCCTTCTGAAGATGACACCAGAAGATATCCAATGGGACCAGGGACATTCTCCATTGCATTTAGCAGCCGCCAATGGATATGAATCGATTGTCGAGTTACTCCTCCATACGGTGATCTTACCAACGACTCTCATCGATAGCGACGACATGACAGCACTGCATCGAGCCGCTGAAAGCGGCCATTCTGCAGTGGTAGCTCAACTCCTCGAGGCTGGAGCAGAAAAAAACGTAGTCGAACACAACCACGGGCAAACACCGTTGCACCTTGGTGCTCAGGGGGGTCATTCTAGTGTAGTCAAATGCCTTATCGAGAGTGGGGCCGACCAAGAAGTAGAGGGCGACGGCAAATATAGACCTTTACATCAAGCAGCGCTTCATGGACGTCGAGAGGTAGTCCGGATTCTTCTCGAGTATGGTGTGGACGGAAGCGCCGTAACGGGATCCGAGGAGACGGCGCTCCATTTAGCCGCGCAATATGGGCATCTAGAGACTGTTCGATTACTTCTCAGAAACGGATCAGATCCAAATGCAAAAGGTATGGGAGGCTGTACGCCACTGCACCGGTCAGTTCAAGCAGGTCATATCAATGTTGCTAGAGAGTTGCTTGACAATGGTTCTGCGGTGAACGCTCCTGATGCCGCAGGATCCCCTCCACTCCACTTGGCGGTTCAAGGGGATCCAGCCCTAGTCGAGGTGCTTCTCGAACACGAGGCTGATGGTAATATCCTGGACTCATCCAGAACAATTGCACTCTACCATGCCGCTTCCGTTGGTAACTTAGATGCTGTGAAAATCCTCCTCGCAAAAGATATTGATGTTGATCCCGCCGACCGTCGTAAACAGACGCCTCTTTATCTAGCAGCGACAAATGATCACCTCGAAATCGTTTTGGAGTTGCTCCGCAATGGAGCGGACACCGAAATCCCCTCAGACAAGGGCTGGAGACCATTGCATGCCCCTGCAAGAATGCCGAAATAACTCGCGCGCTCCTCAAAAATGGAGCGAGACCAAACGCAACTAATCTTTATGGATCAACTGCTTTGACGCTGGCAGCACAGCACGGCTGCGAAGCAGTGGTAAGGGTTCTCCTCGATGCTGGCGCAAATCCACGGGTGTCCAGCTCAATGACAGGTTCTACTCCGTTGCACAGAGCAGCACAAAATGGCAATCTCGAGGTCGTCCAGCTACTTTTGAACGCAGGGGCCAACCCATTAGCAGAAAAACATAACATACCAAAAACTCCAGTCGATACAGCGCTTATGTGTGATCATGAGAAAATTCTGGAAGTAATGCTATCGAACATACTAGGCGAGGAAAAAAGCACTCACCTTCATACCGCTGTCAAGAAGACGCTGGAGCATATTGTAACTCTCCTGATTGACCCACAACGAGGCTACGATATTAGGGCCAAAGACGAATTCGGAAGGACAGCCTTGTTTTATTCAGTTGCTGGTGGGTTCGAGAACATAACTACACATCTGTTGGAGAAAGGCATAGACACCCAACTGAAAGACAGCGACGGACGATTAGCTATAGATATGGCTTGGTCCAAATCTACCAGGCAGCTTATCCTAGCGAACTGCCAAACCAAAATCAGCACTGTTGATGCTACTGGTGAAGATGGTGTCCCCAACAGTGCGGATCGAGAGGACAATGCGCTCTACAGGACCATGTCATACATAGCGAGTGATAATATAGGGAGGTGGTGCCCGCCTTTGGAGTGCGACCACTGTGACAAATACCTTGACGGCTCCGGATCCCTGTATCGTAAGTCTAACCCACACAAGTCTGTTTAATCGAGAGTCTACTATCTACATATGTACTCTGGAGCCACCTCTACCGTGCTAGCCCGTAGCTCCCTCGTAGTGCTACGGACTTGCTTGGGTTATGTGATGAGGATCTCCAGTCTACACATATACCTGCTAAGTTGAAGTGTCATTAGACTGCTGTGTCTGTTCCAGCGACGACTTTGACATTTGGCAATCATGCTACGATGATGGAAAACGATGTAACGATACAGGGCATACATACAAAGTCAGATTTTTGAAGGATGGGTTGCTTTCTTATTCCGAGTTTTGTGAATGAGTAGCGGAAAGAAGAATGCCTGGTGAACCGGGGGCTGGACTTGCAGTTCCTGGTGAATGATGAAGTTTTGCATTTTGGTTACATTATTCAACTCTTGAATTCTCTTTTCAACGGTTTATCCCAAGAGTGGCGACTTACTAACTATATTATGCCTTAAAATTCAGTTGTAGCGTAGAAGGAGAGATAAAGTTCTGACGGGAAAAGAAGTTGTGAACCCCAACCTTGGGGCGAGGAAGCTGTGCTTATGATACTCTACTCGCCGGATCTGAAGGATTGGGCACCCAAAGCACTTTAAGCGTCATATCTGGATTTTGTGCACAGCGATGAGCAAAGTATCACAGCCCCGTGCGCAAAATCCAAAGTCGGAGTTTGTGTAGCATAAAATCCGAGTTTAAGATATTTGTATACGACGCCATGTAAACTCATTCTGATGGAATTGTACTCCATACTACAAGACAACTTACTTGAAGTATATACAAAAAATTCACGAAGACTTAGCGAAGCTGCTAAATAGATAGAGCCTCGTTGCTGGCTATTGTTTAGGGACAAATTTTAACATTGATATAAGCTCGAAATTCACAGTTTATGGCTTTCAAGCGACACGATTCGCTATCCACGAAACCAGCGTCCTTTGCATATAGAGGACTAACCTTATCGAGAGCGTACTTTATGCGCCGTAAGCTCTTCTGAAGAGGAATTACATTGCAGGCATCGGCACGATTACTTCAAGGACGAGTTCTTCATATCGTTTGTAATTAGGCTCCCTAGGACCGATGGTAGCGTAATGTTCCGAATCTTCGAACAGCTCAACTAACTTTGAGTGGTAGCTCCCTTGAAAGATCAAGGCACAGCACGGACTACATTTGACGTCAGCATCCTGCCTTTTGAGAGACAGACTTGCTCATGGAGCACCATTTTATACTCCCTCATTTTGGAGGTATTTTGTTAAGAGACATATTATCACAACTAGGACAATGTCCCCCATCCGGCTTTCTCAGAGGCAAGCAACGATGACTTTCACCCATACCCGAACCCCGGGCAAATTGTGCGAGACCAATTGGAGTTATCTATGAATATAACCCCAGAATCCGCTTCTTGAACAAGCTCATACTGCCCTTTCGAAATTTCCATGTGCGCGGGAAGATCGTGAAATATACTTTTCATTGTACCGTATCTTGAAAAATTCTGTGATCACGTGTTAGCATTACAGTACATATCGATAATAAGTGTAAGTAAACAATTCACCTCTGATGTCCGGAAAATAAAAACGGGATAAACAAGCTCTGGCTGAGTGTATCTTCAAGACGAATAGGTGCCATATTCGGGGAGCTTGCGCCTTGCCAGGTATATCCGATTGCTTTAGGACGAGCGTTTTACAACGTCATCATATAAGCAAAGAGCTCGTTTATTCTATGGTTGATCTCTTGTTGTTGTACCTATTTCAGTAACATTTTCTTCAGTGCTTGCGAGACACTACCTAAACTACGATTAACACCAATTTTTCCTACGGGTAGGAGCCACTAACCAACTAATAGCTTATATGTTCCGACTTATACGTAAAGTGGGCAGCTTTATAAATAAATCGACCTGTTTGTCAAGAAGTCAACTTTGTATAACAGCCACCGTAGTTGTCAAGCAAGTCAACTTATCCACAAAGTGGACCTCTTGACAAATAAGTAAACTTGGTGACCAAAATATATCTTCCGGGGGTACGCTACAACTCTACCATCGGAGTCTCTTATGACATGCTCTGCACTGCAGCAATGCCACAGCGACATATGGTAATCCATTCCTGTGAGTTTTATGAGATTTTCAATTAGTGAATTCTTGACAATGGCAGAGAATCGGTGCTCAGGGGGAATAGTTCTTAGACTCAGTTTTCTTGAGGAATCTGCAGTGGTCCGCATCTGGTGGGGGTTGAGTTCATGTGCGTGTATATACAATTGGCCCACTCTAGATCATTCTGGTAATGAGCCGGTACTGGTAGATCCAGTGGTGGTGCCTGAGTTAAGTATCCGACATCATTATACTCTACCACGTACTCAGCTCCTATGTACCGCCCCCCGTGAGAACACATTGCTTCTGCCCAATGAAAATACCGCAAAAAGTCTTTACTAGAGGTGGTGGGGCTGGGAAGGAGAAGCAAGAGTTAGCAAATCCAGAAGTGACTTGAATGTGTTTCGTACGCGAACTAGAGTGTACATGTCCGGTTTGTGAATTGGCATAGTTCGCAAACAGGACGCCATCTGCGACCGCTAATAATCGAACTTAGAAATTCTCACTCTAGACCTTAGACAACTCACACTGGCAATGTTGTATCTTGGGAGGAAGTGACTACAGTTAGGGGAGTATGTAGAGTATGTAGAGAAGTATAGGGGTGTGGTGCAGTGTTGGTGGGGCGCTCAGAGTTTTCAGGTATAAAAACTGGACGTTTCCCCACTGGACCAAGCGCTGGAGGGATTCATGATAAAAAGAAATGAGAGACAGATGGTAGGGTATTTATTATGTGGTTAGGTAGGTGGTGAGTGTGTTTTATAGGATTTATTCCATCTGCAAGCCCGAACTCAGATCTTTGAGTTATGTATATTGATAGGTATGAAAGTTTGTGCAACGCAGGAAGAACCTAGTGGGGTTACATATGGGCTTCCGGTTCGCGAAAGGGCCATGGCTCGCAAACTGGATGGGTCGCATATCGTACGGAATAAATGCAATGACACCATACCATACCTATTGTGGCAACTGCCTGAAGTCGATGGGTTAGGGGTTTTTCGGCCGTTACCTTTGGACGTTGACAATATCCAGCGGTTCTGACACCAAGATAAATACTTTCTTACTTGGATGTAAATAACACGACGTAGAGTACTATGGCGCTGGTCAAATTACAAGCTCTTATCAGCACCGTATGTGCGAAATTTCATTCTCTATTAGCCAGCCACAACCAAGGTTTCAGTATCGCTTACCCTTTACATTGTTTCCTCATCCTCCTCTCATTCATTGATATACCATTCAGCAGTACCCCAAAAGCACTGCTCATTGTGCCAATTGAATCCCTTGACGCTCCTAACAACTCCAGCAACTCTGGAACTAGAATTCAAAAGGTGATTGATGTCTCCGCTGTGGTAAACACGAATCTAACCCGCCTTGTACTGTCCGACGAGAAGCTGAAGGCTTTGCTGGCTATTACCGGCCGTATGGTATCCAATATCGAGCGAATCGCCAACTACTGGGCGTTTGCGAGGATTGAGGCCGTTAGGTACGTCTATTAACAAACTCATGTCAGTGCGGACTTCTTTTCTGAGTTCAAATGTAGAACACAGACAAACGATGCGTGCAAGACGCGTCTGAGGCTGACGTGGATGAGATTGCATCAAGTTTACACGGGTGTTGACGAGAGGACCGGAACTGCCAAACATGGGCTGGACAATATCCTGGTGGTAAAGCTTTGAAATGGGGGCTATATTCGACATTTTTGTCGACGTGATATTTAGCGGGGTGGAGGTGGTGGAGGTGCGGTGGATGTGAAAAGAGCAGGAGGATTCGTTTGAGTCAAGAGTGATAGATTTATTAAGATTGAACCTGCAATTCGAGTCAAACATTGAGAGCAGTAGAGCGCATTCCTGCATGAAAAATTGCTACGGCGAAGACAAAAGTTCAAACGTTTTTGATTGTTCTCCGCACCGAACAATTGTTTTGAATGCCGGTACCGGCAAGCTGCAGCACAAACATATCCGCTTGTCCGTACTCTCAAGTGCTGCTTTGTTTAAGACCAATAAGCCAAGTTTTTCGAAACTCGTTTATACTTCTGAGAAAACAAACATGAGGTGGCTCACTGAGACTAGCCGCATCTATCCCCGCGTGTACAATTGCCACAGCTCGCTTCAGGTCTTAGAGACAGAAGCTATTAATTTTCGGCACGGAATTTTCATTGTGATTGTTTAGGGCTCTCTGGCTCGTCGCATTTAGGCCTGCTACGACTGGTCTAGCATGATCTCGGACTCGTTGTGAGTGACCTGAACCCCGTACAAATTATATTTGTCCTTTGAGAGCTAGCACTTGTGGAAAAGTGACATGAGGATGTCCTTGCTTTTGTATTTTTTTGGTCAGCCTCGGAATCTTTGTTGATGAGGCGCTTCCCCTTCTAGAAGGGACAGAGGAAGACGTAAAGTTCAGTGTAAACTACAAACTTATTAGCACGTAGGACTATCCCTAATTTTCTTAGATTTATTGCACTTTCTATTTGGAATGCCGATCGTAAGATTTGACCAATCAAATGACCAAGGATGGTTCAGCCTGACATTGATTGACCAATGAGCTTTCAGGGCTGAAACTGCAACAAATCTAAGATAATCCAGAGTGTAGGGGATAGTATAGCAATAGGTGTACACTTATAGTAGTCCCATACACTTCGTCCTCTACACTTTCAGTCGCTGAACGTACCTAAGAATTCCTCTCTGATAGAAAGAGAGTCTTACGGCTTCCAAAGAGGAACAGGTGCTCACTTGAGGCCCAAGAGAACTATCCAATATTCCCATCATCTTGCGGCATCATGATGTCTTGTTTCACTGCCGACACAGCTGAGATCCCAAGTTGGCACGAGAATTGATGGAGCAACCATGGGATTTACGAAGATTTGATCAGACGATCAACGCAGCTTATTTACGTACGGACGGACGAAATATCGACCAGTGATAACGTTATTACCCTGTGTATACCAGCATTTCGACTAGACAAATCTTCTCTGCCGACTACACAACGATTATACACCCTCGAAAGGCGCAGCCGCACCTGGAACGAAAAGTCAGAATGATGAGAACCCCCTCCAAACAACAACTTGTTTGGAAATAATGTCGGGGGAGTAAGGTGGAATGAAGTGGACACCGGGTTCATCCATTGACTGTTGAGGACATTGTATTATAGCTAACAGGACCGATATCCTTGCTGATTCACATTTCTTCTATGTCTCAGGCGCTTTCTCTGCTGTGGTGTTACCAAGGCACAGATAAAAGCAAACTACAAGCAGAGAGATGTTGGGCCTTAGCTTTATACTAGTGTAACTCAAAATAAGTATTGGCGTTTAAAGCCGTTAGTTCAATCAGAACCCCGGCTATTCTTGACGCAAACATTTAGTCTTCTCCAAAGATACACTAGTATTCTCTTACTTTAATACCCAGTTACAGTAATGCTTAGCGAATTAAAGTCAGATCTGCCCAGCCAGCGAAATGAATTCCCAAATGCACGATGCCTGCAAGTCCTATTGCACGATTTCACTTGCAGTTCAGTGTTACACGGTTCATACCGAACATTGGACAAAAGCGGGACATCCCCCTGAAATATCCCCTCGTGTATCCTCCTGACAAAATACTCAACATGGCCGCCCCAGCGAATACATTCCAACCCAGTCCAGGTGGTGTCCCCCAAACGGCAGTCTACAAAGTTTCTTTAGGCCTCGTAGAGATCTCCGCCCTAGCAACTCTAGTGGGCGCCACATCTGCCGAATCGTTTGCGCTAGGGTCTAAAGGTGCAACTGGCCTTCCATGGGCCGGAATGTCCTCATTCGGCCTCATATATGTCATCCGCGCGTTTATTGCCGCAGCCGTTAGTGATCGGGCTCGAGATACACTGGGTCTCCGAAATGCAGGGGTCGACAGTGCCATGGGAATCAGTGTATTGGCCGTTAAGAGGAGTCCGGAACCGCTTACGGTAGACTCAGGAGTTAGAAAAGGCCTCTGGATGCATCATGTCGATGACGAAACTGTTGCCACAGGGGAGAGAGAAGTTTATTCCATCCATGCACTCGACCGCATATCATCCACCATAATCGGAGGTATTCCAACATCAAAACCGGGTGATGAGCTTGTTATCTATCGCTTCCGGCCCCTCCCTGATTATGAGAGCACCATAGAAGTCAGATGGTATTGGATTTCGCTGATTTTCTCACTTGTGAAACTCGCCGAGGTGTTTACCCTTTGGCATATGGGCACAACATATTTATACTGGATATCAGCGTTACCATGGTTTCACGGGATTTCTTCGGCCCTATTTCTGGGGTTGACAAACCTTTGTCTGGACCGCGATGACTTTAGACTCAGGGATGTGATTACCGGTGAACTTCCGTGTATGTCCGACCACGTCAATATCTGCTGTTGAGACTGACTAAGAATAGCTCCCTTGCACGCTGGGGGACCCGGGAAGCTGCTCATAGGAGTTCCTGGGAACGTTAGACATCATTACTGGTGGAAAATCATCTGGGGAATTGGCTCCGTGGTCGGATGCGCATCATTGGTGGCAATTTTCGTCGATCTCGGAGCCCAATCAAGCAAAATCGTTTACACCTGGGCCGAATTTCAATTCTTTTGGTTGGTGCTGCGGATCGTTATACACCAGGTCATCACACAGAGAGGTTCCCGACGCCTGGGCATCGCGACATCATATCCTTGGGCGGTAGCTCCGGTGCAGCTGCGACGGCGGGCAATTGAGATGATAATGGGACTGGCATGCTACTTGATCACGATACATCCGCGCGGCACCAAAGCATACCAGGATGATGCAGTTGATGCTCGAAAAGTCAAAGAACTTCTTTGTCTAGCCGGCGACAAATTCTCGGAAGCATTGCCGGCGAATCTTATGAAAGACATGTCACCGGAGAATGGTGCACAAATATTGGGGGTTGTGGGCGATGTCGTGTATCGAGGGCTGGGATGGCTTCAGGGAACACTTGACAGCGAGGATCTCTACGACTGTGCCTTGGTATTCTTGCGGATTGCAGGAAGGGTACACGCGGTGCCATCAGTGCGTGTTCTGCGTAGAAATATCATGGCGGGAGATATTGAGTCATTGCCGGAGAATTTTGATCCAAGAGGGGCGCGTGAGGAAAGCTCTATTTCGGATTTTGAGAGATGGGTTCATTGGATTCCTATGGTGGATGAAGGAGGGGCCAGATTTTGGGCTCAGTTGAGAGATATGACATCTCTTGGAGTTGCAACAAAATTCACGTTCATGAAGCCTTATGAACTGGATAACTTGTTGCACAAAGGGATCTTGAATGTCAGTATTTTCGGAGAGGAAGATGTACTGAGAGTTCTTCAACTGTCTCGCGATGCGGCGTTCATGTTGCTGAGGATATTCACTGATGCTGAGCTACAATGATCATGACTTCGCGGAGACGCAAGATTGTATGATTTAACCTCTACCACCTTGTTATCTTTTATTGGCTAAGTGATGTTCTTGTCATAATTATGTTTCATCGGTATATTTCTCGAGATCGGCTCTGATGACTAATGGACTCTTCGTTTCCGAATGATATATGATGTTTCGATTGTGTGGTGGAGAAATTATAAGTACATAAGAACAAATAAATACTTTGAGGAGAACATAAGCGTATTCTACTTGAAGCAATTTAAATAGAATGCTCATTTTTAGTGTTATCCATAGGACAGGAATATCCCGAAATATATCCCCGGGATTCCAACATCGTGAGTGAGATAGTATGATCCGGACATAGAGTTTCCACTGCACGGATATCGAATTACGAGCAGAATTTTTGAAGGAACATGACTGCCCAAGCTGCGTCAGAAGCCCTGCATCCACCCTAGAGGAACGTGCTGGATTCGTATTACTCGGATATCAACACACAACACAGCACTCAGTGATGGACGACTGGGAGGCGAATACACTGCGAGGTAAGTCGCGCATGAAGTTTGTCATGCCATATAGGGCATGCCTATCTTTTGGATTATCTATGCAATCTTGAGTCTCGCGATTTTGTTAACTAAAAGGTCATAGTCCGAGGAGAATACGAGTGATAGTACGAGTCACATTTGGACAAGCACTAATTGTGCAAGTGCAAGTGCAAGTGCAAGTGCAATTCTCATATGTGTCCATATGAATTCATACGACAACATATACATGCATATGCATTCGCCTGTACAGCTACTTGTAGGGTGTATTGAGATTGCATATTCAAGATTTGACAGTTTAAAGTCAACATGCACGTCATGTCATCCGGAGTTTTATATTGGTTCTAGAATTAAGCAAATTTGGTCGTCTGTTTCCGCAGAAGTTACCGTGCACGTGTCTTCATGAAAAGTGGTACATTTTTCCTATCTCCTACACCGTTAACTCCGCGAGGCTTCGTGCATTGAACTAGCTAACTTCAACCCATTAAGGATTCTGTATGAGTACATAATGATGTAGAGCAAGGAACAGTTCCTAGAAAAGACCTCAATTCGCAATTGTCGGCTTTGGCCGTCGAGAAACCCACGTTTTCGAATTTCCAAAGTTACTTTGCTGCCATCAGCATTTCAGCATAGGAAATGTAATGCAGTAGGGCAATATCGATATCACTAGCCCTACTCTAGCCCTAGCCCTCATAGAACGTTCCTTCCTCCCCTCAACAGCACGCTAGATCCAGACTTGTCTGATTTCCAAGGCCCTGCGCTTGCCGCGGCCCAAATGCCTCAATGTCCCTGCACAAAGAGCCCTGCACAAGGTACTACGCCACAATCCCCTTCTTTCGTTCCGCCACCCGCTCTCATCCCGATATCCCGGGCTTCTGCTCTGCGCTTGTTGCGACTAGCCTCCAAATTTCTCAGCGATGAGCCCTGCACCTACAATTAATTGCCCACTTTATCCCTTTCATCTCCTCTCCGTTCCCATTACCACTACTTCGTCGGAAGAACTGGCAATCACGACGCCACAACCAAAACCAAAACCGGTAGGCCCTATTGGGTGCGTATAAGCTTAAGTGTGAGTGACTATAATATCCACCAATAAGATGTCTAGTGCACCCCTTGCACTAGTATTATACCAAATATGCTATACTAAACATAAGCTACAGATCATGGCGTGTTGAATTCATTGGCCAATTGAACCTCACCTGCCAACCGGTCACATGTTTGATACCTTGCATGAATATTTGGTACGAAGTAACGCTTAGGGGATAGGCTTTATGAAAAATTGCTATTTTATTTAGCGGTTACCACGAAGTGAATCTCTTATACCATTACTAGTAGCCATAAGCAGACAATGACCGACAGACTTGTACATTCACCACATTCCTCCACCTTCTGCTTGTGTTAATAATAGGCTACCCGCCCCCATGGCCTCCAAAGAGAGGGGGGGGGTCGGGCCGAAGGGGAGGGGTTGAAAATAATATCTGGTTATCTATCTATCGAGGCTATCAAAGCCATATATATATGTAGCCCATGCAGCATGCGTACGCATGCATCTATCTATATCCAGCTGAATCGATAAACTCGTATGTCCAACAAAGGCTAACAATCTATTTTTGCAACGGAGGGGCTCGATTACGCTGGGTGACCGACTATGAACCATCATTTCAACAGAGAAACTGTATACTCTGAATTCTCCTACTATGTAACTAACATAAAATTCCGCCTAGGTACCCTGTATCCAGCAGGAGGGAGTAAATCCCTCGCCCCCAACCTAATAAAAGAAAAAAGGTACAATCAAGTATCATATACACCGAAAAAGACGTTCATTAAACACTGAAAAATCCATGTTCATTAAGTTGCTTAGTATCCCACATATGCCAATTACTACTATTACTTATCGATTGGGAAGCGATCCAAAAACTTGAACGTCATAAGACCCCGCTCAAAGTTCCCAGTAAACGAGGAATCCCAGCTAGAGGCGGTGTAGACACCCTTCATGTTTACGTCGACATCTGTCTGCTTGAGGAAGTCCTTTCCCTCTCCGATAGCACCTACCGGCTTGCCGTAATTATAAGCGTCCCTCACAATTTGCGCAGGGCGACCGGCAGGGTAAAGGGTCGAGCTCGCTTTGAGGAGCTTCTTGGTTCCGTCGGTGACGATGATACCATCAAAGAGGACGGCATCGGCTCCACTGTAAGTGGCGGTGACTCCGTCAACGAGGGACTCGCCGATAATGGAAGGGTTTGCACCCTTGGCCTTGAAGGCAGCTGCAATCTTTTGTGCCTGGGCGAGGGACTCCGCCGAGGAAGTAGAGCACAAGATACCAACGTTGAGTGTGGCAATATTAGGGAGGGGGTTTCCAAATGTGGAGATGTCCGAGGTCTTGTTATTGTGGTAGTACTTGCTGTCGGGCTTTGGTGCCTCGAGTCCCAAGGCCTTCGCGATGCGGGTGGCAAGTTCGTTAGAGATTCTGTTGAATTGTACGAGTGTACGCTTCTGTACGTTCTGGCTCTTAACGTGGGACAGCTCGAAACGGGCAGCATTGACCACCATTTGTTTTTCGGCAGCAAGCAGAGAGTTCCAGAACAGTCTCGGCTGGGACCAGAAATCCAAGAATGTAGGTGACTTCTCCCGGACGTACTGACCATCAACAACCTTGCGAGCGGGTGCAGTAAAGAAGCCATTGCCGTGGGTCATGTTTGCAGCATAAGGCGAGCCGGAGTTGAGAGTGTTCTCGCTGTAGGGATACAAGTTTGAGTGAATCATCTGCTGACCAGCTCCATCGCGGTTGTTGTTGTGAACGGTAACGCGGGGACGGTTAATTGGGATCTGTTCAAAGTTGGGAGATCCCATGTTGCGGTTAAGCTGGGTGTCAACGTAACTGAAAAGACGGCCTTGCAGCAAAGGGTCGTCCGAAAAGTCGATACCACGCACAATATGTCCAGGACAGAACTAAGCATGAATTAGCTACTGCAATATGATATATCTGAGTAAAGCGGGGCACTCACCATCGATTGCTCCGTTTCGGCAAAGTAGTTAAGGACGTTCTTGTTCAACACAAGCTTGCCGACAGGAGTAATAGGAACAATTTCAACCGGGACAATCTTGGTAGGGTCCAGCAGATCGTACCCAAATTTCAAAACGTCCTCCTCTTCCATAATCTGCACACCAATCTCCCACTCGGGGAAGTTTCCGCTATTAATGGCATCAAACAGATCCTGGCGATGGAAGTCTGCATTCTTGCCGGCGAGTGCCTGGGCCTCAGGCCAGGTAATCGAAGCCCGGCCTTGCTTTGTCTTGAAATGCCACTTGATGAGCTTGGATTTGCCCTTGTCGTTTACAAAACGGAAAGTGTGAACACCAAAACCATCGATATGCCTGAAGCTCCGAGGAATACCGTGACCAGAAAGGGCCCACATCAGAGTATGCATGGTAGAGGGATTGGTCGAGAAAAAGTCCCATGCACTGTCATGCGCTGTAGCTGCTTGAGGAATTTCGTTGTTGGGACTAGGCTTTACCGCGTGGATCAAGTCCGGGAATTGAATGGCGTCTTGGATGAAAAACACCGGGATGTTGTTTCCAACAATATCTAGCACAGCGTCAACAAAGCGCCTCAAGATTAAGACAGACTAGGATGTAGCAACCGTAATTTCCCTCATCAGTGTAGAAACGCAACGAGAATCCATGCACGTCTCTTGCTGTATCCGCACTACCTCGGGAGCCTGCCACTGTAGAAAATCTCAAGAAGACCGGGGTCTGTTTTCCAGCCTTGCCCAGGAACGATGCGGCGGTGACGTTAGACCAATTTGCGTAGGATTCGAAGTAACCGTGAGCTGCAGCTCCTCGTGCATGAACTAAATACAAGCCACCAAGTCAGCACGGTCACGGATTTTCACTCTTACCGCCTAGAACAAAAACTGGGAACATACCAGCTCTCTCCGGAATACGCTCGTGATCAAACCGTGTAATCTTCGTTCTCAAAACAAAGTCTTCCAACAAGGTGCCACCTCTGATCCCAGCTTTCAGCGAGTTTCGATCGTCGACTGGTGTACCGGAATCAGTTGTAGTGTAGTCGTCTTTATCCTCAACAACGAATTGATCAAGATATCCGTCGTCGCCCTCAACCTTCTTTTCATCGCGACGGCGGAGGCTTCCACTGTCTGCATCCATAAACGGACAAACCGCCGAGACAATCAGTGCATTGAGCACAATGCTACAAAGTAGCGAGGCCTTCATGGTTGTGCTGATGATTCAGAGAAGAAGACAAAGATGATAAGACAACAATGATGGAAAGAGTCTTAAGAAGGGCGGGGGG
>Ga0307515_10011610_pt1 | contig 16698 bp, 21 predicted proteins | sample 17_EM_MG_FD_194513 | JGI IMG/M metagenome (GOLD analysis project Ga0307515, IMG submission 194513) | Populus trichocarpa ectomycorrhiza microbial communities from riparian zone in the Pacific Northwest, United States - 17_EM | ecosystem: Host-associated > Plants > Roots > Unclassified | place... | reverse complement strand
TTTCCCGCGCTGAGATCCATTGGTGCTGGTCCGGTATATCCGGCCACAGTCCCTGCTGGTGCTACCTCCGGTGCCCTCGGAGGTACTGGTGCTCTTGGTACGTTTGGGGATCCTGCTGAGGTGGTCCATTTATGTTGGGCCGCCTTCTCAGCCTTTCTTTGTAGAATTTGGTTGTCCCGTTTCTGGCACAACGTTACGAATGCGGGAAGTTCCTCCGGCATATCAGTATGTATAAAGGAGTCCTTCATCTCCTCAGATAATCCTGACCTCAAAGCATTTCGGAGTGCGGAAGGATTCCAATCTAGATCGGCCGCTATAACCTGGAACTCGGCATAATACAGAGAGAACTCGCGGTTCTTCTGTTTAATTTCCTTCATATTCCGTTCTGCGGTGGCTACTCGGTCGGGGTCCCCAAAAGCTGCTTCCAGGAGTTGTATAAAAGCTGGTAGGCTTTCCAGCCCGATCTCTCCGTTGTCCCGGACGTGTGGCAATATCTGTTTCAGAGCGATTCCGCTCAGGCGGTTGAAGGCATACCTGATTTTCGCCTGCTCGTCCGGGAACCTGCTGGGTGTATGGCGGATGACCATTCGGAGTTGCGCAATCCAACCTCTCAACTGAGTTCGATCCGTCCCTGAAAAGTCCGGGGAGTCGGGAAACTTCTGTCCTCTGTCTTCGGGTTGGTGGGGGGCTGGAGGCACTACCCGTGCGGCTAAGGATAGCGCATTCGCTAACTGCGTCCTCAAATTCCGGCCCTCCTCGCTGGCTTCGCGGGCGTCCCTGGTCATATCGTCCAACTCCCTCCTCAGGTCTTCGTCTGTCCCCACTGTCCGGGGGGTTTGCCGGGCTACTTCCAGTTCGTTCCGGAGGGTCGTCAATTGTGTCTCGTAATCGGTATGATCGCATACGAGCGGGGGTGGTTGGGTCTGTGCCTGGAGGATAGTTATTTGATTTCGTAGGTCTGCGATCTCCGCGGGGTGACTGCACACTTGTTGTATTTCCCGTACCGGTTGCGAATACTGTGCTACCCTGCTCAGGATATGTTGTGTTACCATTAACAGCTCGATGCTCTCTGTTTCTGTGGTTTCTCCGAGGTTTGTGTCGAGAATCCGATTGATGGTTACCTGGTCTTGTACTGACACCAGGGCCGCTCGGGGTTCCTGTGATGCGGACATTGCAACGGATCAAGCACATCTACCAGTGCCAATTAAACCGGTCGATTTCGGAAGAAGTAGGTGTCGGCGATTCGATAACAATCAAAGGAATCTCGAGAGACTTTGCTGTTTCTGCTGCTGCTGGTGCGTGTCCCTCAGTCTCGTGGGTTTCGCAACAATTGTGTCCTTCGCACCAACAAGGGATATCTGTTTCGCAATTAAACCAGGAGTGGGCTCCCCAATACTTGGTCCAGCTATTCCCGAAAACCGGATCGTCAAGTTCTAAGCCTCCTCTGTATGCGGCAGCCTCTGTCCAATAAAGATTCCAAGGGGATAAAGTATCTGATTGTTCCCAAAAATAAGCGGGAAGGCAGGGATCGTCTACCTCAGTATTTAACAATCCTTCGATGCTTTCGAAGGCGTTCAAGGGTTCAGGTTCGGACAGTGTACAGTGCGTGCCGGCAAGGTCATACCAGTTCGTTCGGGAAGTACAATTACTGTCGTATTTTTGCATTCGAGTATGGGGATCGGTGAGGGTAATTTCGGATATCAAATCCGGTAAGCTGTCTGCGGATATCAACGCAATCGTCGCAAATATGGATCCAACGACGTTCGGTTCCTAAATATACCCAACCGGAGGGAGAACTATGTTCGCGACAATACCTACAACCGTTCGAGGGATGCAGGCACATTCAAGTGTCTCAATTCGTAACTGCAACAACCGCAGATCGAAATATAACTATCAGTTTCTTCGAAAAGATACCAACACAAATCAAAGCAGGGAGTCAGGCAATGTTGACAAAACATCCGCTATCAGGTGCGTATATCGAAGACTCGTTCTAGTGTAACGGGCGGGGTCTGGCGCAGGTGATATGGATGTCGCAAAACTGAACTCGAAGTGCGTATCGAGGGACAAAGATCAGGATAGATTTCAAAATCGTACTATTGCTTGCTATACAAGAGAACGAGTAAAGAGAGAAGAAAAGGAAATCCTCCAACACCATCGACACTCTCTTTATATACAATTTGTCTGCCACCTCTCGAACCATTCTCCATGCTCCGATGTACCATCCGAATCTTATCCCATGATCTTACACACCACTCCGTTATTCTTTAGCGTAACAACCGCGCCATATCATCCGACGTCGCAACACCTCTGACCACTTCTTCATCTTACTAAATTATACCGCCACCATCTCGCCGCTTCCTCCACATCTTCCAATGTCTCCGCCTTCCTGTAACACAATTCCTTCCGCACCACCCGTATCTTTTCTTCTATTATTCCCAGGTATCACCGTACCTGCCTGCGCCGTGACATTCACTGCATTTGTGGCAATGGGATTCAGAAATATTGCATAATTGATAGCTATAGGCTTCACACATGCCATTACCATCACTGGAACGATTGAAAGAGTTTTCTGGGCATTGTATTCTGCACCAACAATGTGACCTGTCAGGTCATCAATGAAGGGCTCATATTGCCACAGATTTCCAGCTTTGCATCCAACCAATTGCTCACTGGCATCATTGGAATCCTTCCTCAAGTAGATATACCCATCAGCGGGTGAATCAAATCATTTGAATGCTTAATCAATTACCATCTTGGATGCCAGCAGCGCAGGATCGCATTCAACCTCGTCCTCCAAGACACTACATACCTCGCGACATGCAGGCAGTAGGGTAGCAGAGACGAAGGAGTCAATGGAGTTGCCATGACTCGTTTTGCAGATGTTGCAATCAATGAATCATTTGATGACTGCTTGCCCATGGTTTGCCCAGATGGTCGCCAAAGAGGCTAGTGATCGGATACTGAATTGTCATCTGACCGACCATTATAATTGTCGGGTATCATGCTGGGATCACCATTGAGATTGTCTAAGTGGATACATCATCGGCTTCTCCTGGTGCAGGAAGGAAGAGGTGGAGGAGGAGCAGTGTGGCGCCTTGGTGTCATAATTTGAAAAGATCGCAAGAGATAAGTACAAAACAATTACAGGAGTTATTAAAGGAAATGTGAATGAATGGATAGAAAATGAATTAAAGCGTTGTGTAAAGGAAAGAAAGTGTTGATATGATCACAGGAATTGTCGTGATGCATCTATTTATCCTGTCAATGATTCTAGAATGTTGGCTTTTCCTGCGATCCATGCTTCCAACTCCCTAGATGGATGGGAACTGGGAACTAGGAATCACAGTTGAGAAGTATGTGGCTGGGATGTTGATTGGATTACTATGATGAAGATTATTATCGCAACACACCAAAAAGTGTTCGCATTTCACAAATCATCCAGGATAACTTCTGCTGGGCAAACATACTGAACTACCAATCACATGATAGCCATAAACAGAGTCATATCGCTTCCACGATGCCATTCCCAAACACTTGCATCCAAATGATCAATCCCAACATCGTGAACTCTCAACACAGCCCGTTATGCATGAATGTGAATGATGTAATAATACAATGAACAACACACCAAAAAGAGACCCAAAACCTCACCAAAACACGCCAAATGATTACCCATCTGTCCACACGGCAAAGCGCCAGAAAAATACCCACCCACAACGCAAATCCTTGAACAACAGCTGAGCCAGTGCATTTCATCTTCACAACAACTGTTTTGCAGCTGGCAGGCAGCTGTACCCTTCCTATATGAAACAGAGCCCGGAGCAGGACAATAAATAATGTGATTATGCTCCTGTAGCCAAGCCACATCCTCATCACCAACCACACTGTGTACGTAATCATCAATGAGACCATGGGCATGGTTTGGGATGACTTCAAGGTATCGCTGCTGTCTGATAATCATCATGTGAAGCATCTGTTCGAACTTTTGGATGCCTGTTTTTGTGGTCGGGATGCTTCTTGTACATGGGCACCATGTCTCAGCATCATCATCTGATTTCTCCCCAATATTGTTGAACATATTCCCAGCTTGAGGCTAGAGAATGTCATCCTGAGACAGGTAGCTGTGGCCACCACACATAGGCATCGGGGTACCAGATGTACTGTTGGCTTGTTGGCCATGATTATTGACCCAAAAAAGCATTGGATTGTTTGATTTCATCGCTGACTTTACCCATCCAGCAGCCGTATTGTGATTCAAGATTCATCAGCAAAATGTATTTTAGTCACTGGAAGCCTCCAGGAGTGTCTGAGAGGATGTGGAGTGTAAACTTAGATGCGTCAATTTCAGGAGAGTATCAGACCCTGGGAGAGCATTCCTGCCGGCTGTGGGAGTACCTGGGAGCGCCAACAACGAGCCTGGGAACACCTGGGAGCGCTGGCGACAAGTCTGGGAGCACCTCGAATCACAGTAGAGCAGTCTGGGAAACACAACATTTTCTTTGGGAACCCTGCTGGTGCGACTGGAAATCATAGCTATTACTTATCATTCAATGATATTTGAAACTCATGTATTCAGTTTGTATTCTCATCAATGTATCTATGCATCTATATAGCTACCAAACAACACACCGTATATCTGGATTAGCTGCAATCGGCGCTTGAGAGCAATTTGGGGCGTGCCTGAAAATGACGATCGAGTGAACTCAGAGATACACTCCGAGGCCGTGATCGAGCGAGTTAGGAGATGCACTTGGCGGCCGTGATCACGCGAGTGTGTAGATGCATTTGGAAGCCATGATCGTGTTCACTTGAAGACTGTAATCAAGCGAGTTGGAAGATACACTTGGAGGCCGTGATCGAGCGAGGTTGGAGATATGCGTTTGGAGGCCATGATGGTGCGAACTTGGAGCCCGTCATCGAGCGAGTTTGGAGGCCGTAATCGAGCGAGATTGGATGAGTACTGGGAGGCGGTTTATGGATGGCGAGCCGGGTGCTGAGACTCTATACATCAGTTTGTTAACTCGCAACAATGGGAATGTGACAAGGGGATTTTACCTTTCAGCTCTCATGGAGAGCTGTCTGATGGCGGTCGATCGTGTAGGGAGGCATCTCCCAAGCGGGAGATACATTCAGGGTTCAACTCGTAATCATGTGAATGAACGGAAGACAACCAATGTTGGGTGTATGCTGTACTTGGTGTATGCTGTACTCGATGTCAACTCATGATCATGCCATGGAGAGATAGAGAGGGATGACTTGACTTTGTGTTCTGCGATGATAGTAGAGTTGTGGATGAGAAAGAGAGAGATGGGGATGGGAATGAGAACGATGTGGAGGATTATGAGCGGAGATGCGGAATCAGGGGTACGGCATGCCTGATTGGGTTGGGAAGACGTCGTATAGGTGTAATCAAATGCTGGATCGGTACTCATACCTGGTAGATTGGGGATGGTAAATTGACTCGCACACGAGATTTTCTTAAGTCCCAGTTTCTCATAATGATTTCCTCTATACCTTCTCATCTGTCGATTTCTTGTCCTCAATTCTACCATCACTTAAGAACACCAAGTTAAGTCATCCCTCTCTATCTCTCCATGCCGGGATCAAGAGTTAACACCAAGTACAGAATACACCGAGAACTAAACACAACATGTACTGCATACACCGCGTACTGCATACACCGCGTACTTGCATCATCCCAGAATTGATTCTCTCCTCCTGCTCCCAGCCAGTCTCGCATCGCTCTGCAGACCATGTTGTACTCGATTCTCTACATTCGCACAACTATGAGTTAACCATTGAATAGAGTCTCAGCTGCCGTCACTCCTCTCTCCCGAACTACCGCCTCCAGATTGACCGCCTCCTGGTACTCATTTAGTCTCGCGCGATCATGGCCTCCAAGTGCATCTCTCAACTCGCTTGATCATAGCATCCAAGTGTATTTCTCAACTCGCACGATTACGGCCTCCACGTTCGCACCATCAAGGTCTCCAAGTGCATCTACAAACCCGCTCGATTACAGCCTCCAAGTGTATCTCCAAACTCGCTCAATTACGGCCTCAGAGTGCATTTCTAAGTTCACTCGATCACGGTGTGCTGAAACGGTGGAGCTAGAAGGAAGACAGCCTTTCATCAAAACTCTGCCGCACCTTGCAGGGTATCCGAAGGCAATTCATGAGAAAGAGCGGTTCCAGCTTGAGGAGTGTAGGAAGATGGTAAGAAGATATGAAGAGATACCCGGCCATGATGATAAACCACACAAATTTCGTGGATCATTGAAGCTTGGCATGAGTGCATGACACCAAGAGCTGGGTAAGATAGAGTGTGTATTTTGTATAATGAGATGATGTCTATCTACACCGGGGTCTCCCAAATATATACTGCCTGTCACTGAGTCCATCTCCGGTATCCCTGTATCTCCGTATGTATATATACTGAGAGACTTAGATAATACGGCACCTAGTCTCCCGCTGAGCTTGTGCAGAGGTTTCAGCTGCTTTCGAAGTCTCCCGCAGACCTGCGCAGAGGTCTCAGCAGCTCCAAACATCGACTATTCTAATAGTCAAATCTCGTAGCATCCTGAATGCACCTCCATCACTGCAGGTGCTTTCAGGTGCACATGAGAATGCTCTTGCAATGTCTGAGAGCACTTTGCAACGCTCCAGGGGGGGCTGGGAGCATCTGGAAGTAGTTAGAAGCACTGGCGATGGCTACCGGAGTGCCTGGGAGGTTCGCGTCTGGCTTCCAGACCGAATTACATTTTGCTGATGTTGGTGTAGCATTCTGGGCATGGAGACCACCATCCTGATCAGGCTCCACCCGGCAGCTCTGAAGGTCTCGGAGTTTCCGGCTGTGGTCTGGCAGACTGGTGATAGCAGTATCCAGGATGGGCAAAATGCTCGTACCAATGATTTATGTAACTATCGCAAGTATCGATTCATCATCCCCAGGCCAGTCCCATGAGAATCACTGAATATTGCTTTCACCCACCCTCTTCCCAGAAATGTCGGGATGCTCACTGGTGATGGCAAAGTTGAATGTCTGGACAAGGAAATCAGTTGAGAGGTCACCACACACCGTTCCCAGCACCGTGCTGTGACCCAAGGTTTCTCCCTCGTCGTCTTCTGTATCTACACGTCAACAGGAATAGTCAAAGAAGCATCAGGGAGATGGAATACATACAAACTTGGATGAATTTCCACTTCTTGGTGGGAGTTTGATCGATTCGATTCTTCCTTGACCGAATATCAGTGTTGGGAACCTTTCCGGAGTGTCACATCGGTTCCAAGTCTGCGTCCAACCTGAACCTTTGCCAAATTGGCGGTCTGGGATGTGAATAAACCTGAACCGTTCACTTGGGTACAGTTCAATGGGAAACTCCGAACCCGTCCGAATTGGGTGGGTTATCAGCGGGTCGCACAGCGGGTCCATATATAGATTTGTAAAAGGCTCTGGTACTTGCAGTTTGTTAATAGTGTTTTATCAAAATCGCGTTTTCAGCAACCGATAATGCGCTTATGCATGTGTGCAGTTTGCTATATCGATTAATTTGGTATTTGTGTTTCACCTTTGATATGTGGCATTCTTGCCTATCAAGGCGGTCAATGATACAGTTATGCGCGCGAAGATCTGCGTGATGCCTTCATTACGATATATGCAAGACCTGAAACTCTGTATGCTCCAGTGACTCTCATTTTCAGGATGCGGCAGGGAGCATGATGTGGTTGTGTTTGCCATTAATGGCTGCAATTATCTGATAAATGGATGTCTGCATCAGCAAAAGCGCAAATCGACTACAGACAGCGCTACACGCACACACGCACACGCGCGGCTCATAGCAAGGTTCCCGTGTACCCCTGCGCGACGTGCAGCCTCAAGTCATCCATAGTCGGTCGATAGACATCTGCGCGTGGGCCTATGGATGCATTTACAACCGGTGGGTCTATAAGTGGACTACGATCGGACTGATCTTGTCCTGTGCATGCCCGGAGGCTCTATGCGTTGGTAGAACGGATATCCTGAAATCCGGTGGACGTACCGAGCCCTCGATTTTCCAATACGACTACTTGTATTCGGCCGCTACGTGTATGGAGAACGCTGCCATGCCGCTAGATGGAGGGTGGATATCCTACAATTGCACAATCAGTGCGCGGCAATTACAAGTAGTGCGCACGCAAAAGTTATAAGATTAGGTTATGCCGCCGGAAGAAGGAGGGATATTTTCCAATAGTACAATGGGCGTGCTGCAACTACAAGTCGAGTCCACACGAAAGCTATGAATGGTCTGAATGGGCATCATATGCTGCTATCAGTATATTCACCGAATTTCCGCACGAACTATGGCACAATGGTCAATGGAGTTCTAGTGGAGCTATGGCAGAATTTCGAGTGGAGCTCTGGCACGATGATCATACAGTTGCGGTAGCCTACGAGGGTTATGGTACAATTTCCAGTGGAGCTATGGCATGATGATCATAGAGTTGAAGTAGTCTACAAGGGTTATTGTACAATTTCCAGTGGAGCTATGGTACGATGGTCACAGAGTTGCAGTAGTCTACAAGAGCTATGGCACGATGATCATAGACTTCCGGTAGCTGGATGGGAGCTACTGCACGATACAATTCACACTAAAATATAAGCTTTCACTAACGAATACAATACTTTTAGCAGCACATCTAGTCCATCGGCCAAACCGTAACTGCACACTGCAAAGTTAATTCCATTCTTTAGCCAAACCGTAACTTCACACTGCAAAACTAAATTCCATTCCTTAATCAAACCTACGGACACCGTCCTCTCGAACCTTATTGGCAATTCTACACCAGGTTCCGTGCATTCCACTCTAAATGAGTTAGCATGGGGCACATGACCTCGGGTATACTTCCGTACCTCACAGATGATGGGCATCATTCAGACTCGTCGGAGTCTTGCCACGCCTCAAAAGCTGCTAGTCTTTCCTTCATTGTGCCGAGGTTTTCCTCGCATGCCGGGAATGCCGTCGGGTGTAGGAGGCTGATACCTTGAACCGCCTTGTGGTTTTGTCTTCTGATATCCAAAACCTTATGAGATATTAAGGCCATGGCAATGTCTGACGATTCTGGCGTTGTATACGCGCGATCCCACATCCCCTGATGCCTCTCGTATATCGCTGCGACGGTCAGTCATTGTGCAGCGGCAATGGGAAGGCTCACTCACCGCCGGCATTTATCGAATTCAATAGCTGCACTTGTACAGCCTTGCCAGTGGCAACATAGGTGTGGAGGTGCCACTGGAGAGTCGTTGCCATTAGACAGATGAACTCGAGTGACATTTGCGCCAGAAAGCACAAATCTTGGATGCCCAGTGATTTGTTCACCTTGAAAAAACACTACTAAATGGCGGTAGCAATGTAGCGGCTAACGTATGGCTCCTTGTGAGTCTGAGGACAAATCTCATCATTATTCCTACCAGGGGACGTATGATACCTGCCTCTACGTCATTCTTCTCCAAGATATATCGTTCAGTCTCGAGCAGCCAGCGGACCTTACCCTTCCTCTTTGGTGCCTCCATCTCCAGGAGTTGGTAAATCTCTTTCAGTTTTATGCCAATCTGCAAGACTGCGGTGCTTCGCACGGAATAGTGAAATCCTCTGATCTGTAGCTGGTGGTTAAAATTGGTACCAAAGAAAGTCTAGGGGACTTGCATAGGCCATGAGTTCAGGCGCCGGTTGTTGGGGGACACTGTTATCGAATTGCCACAATCTGCGCGGCTTTATCCAGGCAGTGGCAGCCATCTCATCTTCATCCTCCGGGAAGGGGTGGTCGAACAATGTCTTCCGCCTCATCGTCATGGAAGCAGGTTACTCAACTTTTCTAACCTGTGGATCCTTGAACTGGTCTATACCTATCGACTTCTGTCCTCGTTTTGTCTTTTTGGCCTCCCGAGGTTCGGAATCAGTATCAGCCGCAGCACGTTTCTGCTGGGAACTATGAGGGCTTGAATGGAACATCACGGGCATCAAGGCCCTGTTGCAAGAATTATCACTTTGCTGGGAACTAACTGGACCTGATGCTGGCATTGACAGGGGATTATCCACTGACGGCGATGATGAGGAGGAGGCCGACACGCGTCTCATGGGTGCTTTCGATAATGTTTGCTCTGATGGCTTTTGAGCAGTGGTCGACAAGCGTCCGGTGGCTGCTTTCGACGTTGGAGGGTTTGGAACAGGAGTGACCGAGTCCCGGAGAAGTTCGTCATCCGTATCCTCGAAATCGTCCGGTACATCTGAGAGTTGGTCATCTGTGAGTTCGACATCCGGCGGATTCTATCCCACATCAGCATGGCACCTAGGCCACAGGGTATAGACTTACTAGCGGCCGAGATGAGGACTTGGAAGAAGGGCGTGGGGTTTTAGTATACTCATCTTCGCATCCAGAAGAAGGGATTTCTTCCTCTTCCTCTCTATCTTCCTTTTCCTTGAGCAGCCTCGTCGATTGGCTGGTGGCATTGGATCTGGCCCCAGCATTGCTCCTGGATCCCTGAGTGTTTGTTCTCGCCATTTCGAAGCTAATGGATGAGGTGTGTTGAAAGAATAGCAAGAGAGGAAGGAGGAGGAAGGTAGAGTGTCCTGCGGAGTGCACTCGTCATAGTATATATATCTAGTTGGGGTCTGGATCTCTGACATGCGTCAGTGATCCTCCATTAAATTCTGCTCGATGAAGATTTTGATCTAGATCTCGATATCCGAAATTTCGATCTCCATACCTTTGTTCCCGCTAGCCGAAGACTTCGATCCAGATCTCCGCAACTGTGTTTCCATTGGACGAAGACTTTGATCCAGATCTCCATAACCTGAATCACGCTAGGCGAACACTTAGATCTCTGTAACCTTAATCCTGCTCGATGGATATTTTGATCTAGATCTCTATAACCGAAATTCTAATCTCCGTAACACTGTTCCCACTGGATGAACTTCTTGATCTAGGTCTCTATAACCGAAATTGTACTAGGCGAACACTTAGATCTCTGTAACCTTTATCCTGCTGGATGGAGATTTTGATCTAGAGCTCTATAACCGGAATTCAAATGTCCGTAACTTTGTTCCCGCTGGACGACGACTTTGATCCAGATCTCTGTAACTTTCTTCCCACCATGGCGGGGAAATTCGTTTCTCACCACCACCGCCACTCAGCTTGGCAGAGGACTGAGCTATGGCGGGTGTACGGCGATACAGGGGTAATGGAAACGGACTGGGCGACCGCAGGTGTAAGGAGATACAGGGGTAGCGGAGATGTACGGAATGACGGGGAGTATATATTCGGGAGACCCCGGGGTAGATAGTTTGCATCATCTGGTATCTGATATCATCTCTCTCATTATACAACGAAATACAGACTCTATCATTCCCATATTTTGATCGCGCTCGCTGTTTCCGAGACTCTGTATGGATCCACGCAATTGCGTGGATCCTCACAGCCAGGTAGTATCATACCTTCTCACCCTCTTCCTATGCTGCTCGAGCCAGAAACGCTCTTTCTCACGAATTCCTTTGGGAACGCCGTGAGAGGTGCAGCTGAATGTTGATGATAAGCTCTCTGCCTTCTAGCTCTGCCGTTTCACCGCACTGCTGGACGAAGACTTTGATCCAGATCTCTATAACCTGAATCCTGCTAGGTGAACACTTATATCTCCATAACTTTGTTCCCGCTGGACGAAGACTTTGATCCAGAACGCTAAGACCGAATCCTGCTAGGCAAACACTGAGATCTCGGTATCTTTGTTCCCGCTGGACGAAGACTTTGATCCTGATCTCCATCACCGAAATTCCGCTAGACGAGCTTGATCTAGATCTCCATAGTCTATTTTCCACCGGATGAGCCTCACAGGCCACTTGTAGTGATGCACAAACGATTGGATAACAATAGGATAACATTGATACAGAAGAGATAAGATATACAGGTAGGGTAATCAAATCCACGTGACGATATCCAAATGACAATCAACAAGTAACCAAAATAAATCAGCCAATGGAATACCACCTAAATCACAGATAAACAGCCCCAAGCTACATGACCGGTAGGAAAACCAAATAAAAACCCACAAAATACCTTCCAAATGACTTAAACAGTGGCCCTTGATACATGACCTGCGGAAAACCAAATGAAAGCCCACGGAATACCATCCAATAATAATAACCCCAAAGACACAAGAACCAATTCAAAATCCCACAATCTATACCACTAGCCAGAGGAGGTTCATCAACTGGGTGAATGCTGTTGACTGCAGTCAGTATAGGATCCACCTAACTGAGGCCAGAAGCCAACCTCCATTGGGATCGGGGGCAGGCTGTGGCAACACATGCGGGACCGGATTCGGGATATCTTCCTCCCAGGTAAGTTTGAGCCAAGTTGAGACGTCCTCATCCCGCTCGATAAGGACCATTCTCTCCCAAGGCAATGACCGTGGAAACACAGCGGACTTATATAATAGGCCGATGTACCTAGCACCAGCCCGGCCCAATAGACCCACATCCTGCAACTTCGGCCCCCGGATAGTCCCATGTGACCACTAGGAATCCAGACTCCGGAAAGTATCCCTGTCATCATTGCGGTATCTGACACAGTTGGCGACATAAATTCTGCGGTGGTGCCAGATCGGCCAACATTGTGCTACCCATTGTGCCGGTGGATTGTCATCATCCAAACCCTGCAACCAGCCAGCAAACAATCCACACAGGGTGTCTGCCATGGGCGGAGGGCGAACCAGAAGGGGGCAAACAGGAGCAGGGCGAACCGGAGGAGGGCGAACCGGAGGAGGGCGAACCGGAGGACTTGAAACGATGGGAGGGCGAACACCGGGAGTCAGATCGGCCGCGGGAGAAAGATCGGCCGCGGGAGTGGGATCGGCTGCGGGAGTGGAATTGGCCGCAGGAGTATGATTGACCACGGGAGTGCGAATGGAAGAGCCAGGAGTCAATGATTCGGGTTGTCCAGACGGTCCTGGTTGTCCAGGAGGTCCAGAGGTCGTTGGTGTCTTAGGGGTTGGCCCGGGGGTGTCATTGGTCCTCTTCCTTTTCAGCTGTCTGTTTTTGGCTGACTCTTCTGAGATGTGCATCAGTGCCCAGTAGACAGCATTCTCCCCGCGTTGACCATCCAAACCTTCGCTAGTTCGTCATCTGGCTCCATGATTCCACGCCCCACGGAACCGGGCACATATGGCAAATCCAAAGATAACCTCCTCAGTCGCCATCCAGAAGTCTGCTGACCACAAGGGATTCTGCTTTGTCCTTCCAACTTTCCGGCATTTCAACGCTCGAAATTGGTCCTTGGCGTGCCTCCGGGCTGCATCCCATTGTGTCGTCACATCTGCAGATAGCCTCCAGACTACGAGCCATGACGATGTGACTTTCATGGTTGGGAGTGCGCGTTGTGTTGTTGTCTAGATGGTCAGTTTCATTACATTGGCTAGATTCCTGACAGAGGAATTACAAGTTCCGTTGCAAACTCTTTCCGATGCCACATTGGAAACCACTCGAGGGCTCTGGTATCATCGTCCTCAGACGGATTGTCGTCATCCTCGCCGCATTGATTTGGCCGAACACGTTCGTTTCCTTTACTGGTGTTGGCTCCCGTGTCTTGCCCACCGCTCTTCGAACTGCCATTGCTGTCGTCAGCATCTTCATCATTGTGAAGATCGCAGTTCTGACGCGCCATTTGCTATTCCGTATTTTCCAGCCACCTGTGACCCAGTCTCTTCACTGCCCTGCAGATGAGATCATCTCCACACCTAAGCGAGACCATGTCATTGACGTGTTCCCAAGTGGCTGCTGTAAAGAAGATCTCAGCTACTGCGTCAAGTCCAGGGCTATGGTATGAGAACATATTCAGGGCCTGCGTCATGTCTGCGCGGAACGGTTCGGTGCCCTCGGCTGTGGTCACGATTGAGAGCGCCCTGGGGTTGTACCATAATTCCGGAATGTACTGTCGGCAGGTCTTCAACAATCCTTCTTCGACTCCGAGGATGGAGTCTGCCATAGCCCGCGGCATGTTATACAGATCGCCTCTTCCGAGGGACCGGTATCGCTATATCGCCGTCATGTATATCCCTCTAGATGCCCAATAATACATACAAGGTAACCATCCTGTGTCTCCTGGCTGAGATAAGGCATAGAATCATCCTTCACATCCTCGTTGTGCTCGTCCTCGTTGAGCTCATCCTCGTAATCCTCAACCTTGTCTGTCTTCACAACCGTCCATTTGTCCTTCGGCTGCTGCTTCAACTCCTGCTCCTGCTCCTCATTGCTCTCGCTATCATCAGAGATGGTAATTGCCTTCTTTACTTTTGGCATCTGGACATAGATGGAGCCACCAGTATTGACCTTGGCCAACCCCAGCTTGCCCTTTGCAGGCCTGCCAGTGTATTTATTCTCGTGGTCCATCTCTGACCGATGGCCGCCATGGTCCTTGGGGTTCTGTTGCTTGGGTTGATCAGTCAGTGACGGCACGGTATATAGGGTGTATCTAAGTAACCTGCCTTGGTAACCCCTGTTCTGGTTGTGACCATAATTCGGTGGCGAGTACGATCAGGTAGACAGGCTGAGATCGGTAGCTGAAGGGTCAGAGGTCGGTGGTTGGGGTGTGGAATCGGTCTGGAAGTGGGAGAATCGGTGGCGATGGCACGTCGGTCATCTGGGGTGCGAATGTGCAGCACGTGAAAGTGTAAGGGAGATGGACCAAACGGGTGTGATGGCTAGAGATTGTCTCTATATAAACTACTTATCAGCTGCGACCGTGGGCATATGGATAGTAAACTCAATCTAGGAGAATTCCCTATCAACTTCCCAACTTCTGTCGGTATACCAATTCTATATCAGCGGTGGAACAATGAAACCCGCCGGAACAGGCATCGCTGAAGATATGTTGATATGCAGAGCCGATACATTGATTTCCGCGCTTCCGTTAGATGAGATAAGGCGTTTGTGGATCCTTGAGCCCCGCGATAGTTGATTGTCGTCAACATCCATCAGAAAAAGAGGAGGTTGAGAACTAGCTGATATCAGTCTGCCGCACATAGTGGTAGCAACGGGTCGAAATTCCTCGGTCGGTTCCGGGTCCGGTTCTAACCCGGAACCGAACCGTTTCAACGGGTTTCCACACAAAACCTACTCCTCAAAAGGCAACATTTCTTGCTGCGATTAAGTGTTTGAGTTCTGATCGTATCACACCGTGATCAATACGTAGATTGTGCAGTTTCAGTCGCTCTTTCACCTCCCGCTGTCGGATTTGCGATCCGACAAGTATTGGTTGAGTCGCAATCGAAAACCCGCCAATTTCGCGTAAATTCAGCCATCATTTCACAACCATTCAATGGATATCAGTCGGATTGCAAATTTAAATGCAGGAGGTGAAAGACCGGCTGAAGTTGAACAATTTACGTATTGACGATGTTATGATACGATCAAAACGTCAATACTTAACTGGAGCCAAAGTTGTAGGAACAGTAAAATGGAACCGCGGTCTGGTTTGAACCCGTCTCCGAACCCTGTGGGTCCCCTTGTGCTCCGGATGAATACCTCGACTGGACCATCTGGTCCGGTACCAAACACGAAACTGTTCCTAACCCAAGCCGCGCACGTGCACTCAGACCCCGATTTGCCGTTGGTACCCGAAGGTAACCAAGGCAACCCATCGGCGTTCTCCACGTGCTAGACCCATATCATCCACCGGGCTTGGAGTCTATCGTCAAAATTTATATTGCCAAACATTAAATGCATCGCCAAACGTTATATGCATCGTCAAACTTCATATGAACAAAGGACACAATGATGGACAAGATGACTCTTCTTTGTTCAAGCATTCCATTATTCAAGGCACTCTCTGACCTTCTGACAGATCTCGAGGGCTCTTTCTATAACTGCTTCATCAAATGTACCGCCATCGACCCAATCCTCGGCCTTCCTTGTGAAGAAACAGGCGACTTGGTAAGGGAATTCATCGAACGATCCGCAATCACCCTCTAATCATTTGGCAGACCTCGAGCCATGCGACCAGCACGCAGACCACGGACATGCGCCCTAGACGCGCTCCAATGCCCATATCCTGACCGCGTGAGGATTTTTGTCCGGCGGGGAAATGTTAATAGTGTTAGCAACGGGTCAGGGTATCCCGCCAGCGGTCCGGGTTTGGACCGGATAAACGGTTCGGTTCTGTTCCAGAACCGTCCAAAAACCCGATCCGCAGCGTCCTGGCGGGCCAAACCCGGACCCGTACCCGTCAACCCGCGGGTTGTGCCGGGTTTGGCTAGACCCGTCGGTTCCAATCTCCGGTTCTGTGTTTCGGGTTCTTCTATTTATGGCCGCATTTAGATACCCTACTGTTAATCGCAAAATATTAACTTTTGCACACTGTCAGTTTTTTCAGATGAATCGGCCGCCTTTATAATTGAAAACAAGAGATACACGCTCCGTACCCCATTTTGAAAATGAGCGTCAACGGAGCGTCAACGATTTTTAGTCTTGTAAGTCAGGTAATTGAAAAGTGAGTTGTCCTTTGTCATGCATAAGCGATGTATTGGCCGCCTTTACAGGCTAAAAAGATAGCAACACGCTCCCTGCCCGATCTTGAAAATGAGCGTCAACGGAGCGTCAACGATTTTTAGTCTTGTAAGTCAGGTAATTGGAAAGTCACTTGTCCCTTGTTACGCATAAGCAATGTATTGGCC
>Ga0307515_10011608_pt1 | contig 16699 bp, 10 predicted proteins | sample 17_EM_MG_FD_194513 | JGI IMG/M metagenome (GOLD analysis project Ga0307515, IMG submission 194513) | Populus trichocarpa ectomycorrhiza microbial communities from riparian zone in the Pacific Northwest, United States - 17_EM | ecosystem: Host-associated > Plants > Roots > Unclassified | place... | reverse complement strand
GGTGTGGTAGATGCAAAGTGGGAAGGTGGTTGCCACTGGGCTGGAGGATGGTACTCTCACAATCTCCAAAGTACTGCTATTTATATGCAACTCAGCACCACAGAACTTGTCACACTGGCACAAGAATTCACAAATAGAAGCTTCTACTAGTTATCTTTCAATTCATAATATTCTAGGGGGGGGTTTAAGTGGGTGGCTGTGTTATAAGCGACAAGGCTCAGTGCACGCGAAAGTGGGCCCTTTCGTGGGCCCGCTACCGGCAAAGGGATAAGTCTGTGGAAACTTTGACGTTGACATTGGCGTTGACGTAGCCACCTCCTTGTTTAAGTGCTTCCGGTACCATCGCCATCGCCATCGCCATCGCCATCATCACTATCAGCCCCAGACCGAATGCACACACATACGCCCAAAATCGATGGGAAGAGGGCTGCAGATTCCGTTGGAAAATCTGAGTCGGAGATCTGCTCTCCCCAAGATCCAGTTGACTACTTTTCCTGCAGAATCTAAGGCTGAAATTGTCAACACCATGACCGTGAGGCATCGTGAGATCCTGTCGCGGTGGCCGCGCTAAAGATAAGGCAGGTCTTCGACACGTTTCGGGGCAGCGGTCAGGTCAAGGCGAACTCGGGCGGTACGGGCGGATTAGGATAACGGGTTAGAGGAATCATTGGGGATACTCTGCAATAGTAGAGTAGCAGCGTTTGTTCGGTGAGGTCAGAAGCTAACGTGTCAGGCTAACGTGTCTGGATCCGAAGGTTCCGCCGGAGGGGCGAGGTAGGTGATAATGTCGATAGAGTTAGTGCTGTCAGTGTTGGGAACTGCAAGCGAGCCGCTAATGTAGTGTAAGGTTTGGAGCTCAGTTCTTTCAAACTAGGAAGGATTCATGGAGGGACGGTGGGGCGTGGCGGCCGTGTCGTGCTTTATCACTCGGCCATCACCACTCGGGTGGCTACTTACGCTCATTGGTTCGGTTCTTTGTTGTCGAGTCGGTGTGACACCCCACTCTTCCTTGTGGCTCGATTCCGCACCTACCCGAGTATTTTATTCTCGACCCGCCCGTTGTCGGACCTGGCGCCTCTCTGCCTAGAATCCACCGCCATCAAAATACAGTCCATGCGCGAAAGATCATACTAATCATTAAGTGAGTAGCAGTTTTAGCGTAGCGTTCGACTAAGGGCGGGGGTGGGTCCACAAATCTACTTACCCTCCCTCCTTAGCCACCCCCGAGGTACAACTACACAATATCCTCGCCCCGAAATGCAATTTATAGTCCCTCGCTACCTAATGTACCTTTTCTTCAGCGATCTGTACATGTAGTAGCCGGTGCCTGGGTCCTTCTTGCCTTTCCAATTTTGCATTATAAATAATATCTTGACGTTAATACATGTCGGTTCTATAGTGTAATGGTTAGCACTTCGGATTCTGATTCCGGCAATCCCGGTTCGACTCCGGGTAGGACCTTCGTTTTGTTTTGGCAGGAACCTCTTGTGGTTTTAAAGCGAGATTTTGCCTCGTTAGCCGAGCAAGGCGCGCTGAGGTCTAAAGGGAGCAGTTTTTTGAAGTAGGTGGACGTTAGATTAGAGTGTGGTCAGTGTGACACCACGTGAACAGTTGCACTAGAAGAATTCCCTAGGACTAGAAATCGCTCTAACCGTCCTATTCATGCCAATATTCTGAACAGGAACCGGAAACTTCGGAGAATTTCTAGTTATTACTGGATGGAGAAATTTTCTAGAGCGGTTAGAATAGTTGGAATGACTTTCTGTTCTTTGGGAATTCCTCCACTTACATGATCGGCATCATCTCCTTTAGACGTCTCGTGGTTACAATAAACTCGGCGAAGCATAGAGCAATCCAGCTTTCCCAATGCCGAACGGGTAGGTTGTGCAGGCTCAAGTAAGTGATGTCGGCGATGGGCTGTGGAGAGCGGCCAGCCGGGTATCTGTCTCTAGTGCGTATTATCTCCGTCTGCGTTTTGTTATCGAGAGGAAGTGGACTCAAAATGGCCGGTTGGGCGGTTAAAACGAACTAGCCTTTTTGGCTTGGCTGAGAAAGCCCGGTAGAACCTAGGCAGTATCAGTGATGGGAGATTGCCGGCGTGACGAAAGCCTAGAGGAAAAGCAGCTGATCAACTGAGATGAGAGCGCGGAGATATTTAGAGCTAGAATCGCTAGGGGGAGTCGATCTCAGCCGTACTGAATAGTTAGAATAGACGACGCAGAATAAGTACCCGAGCTCGCGAGTGACAGTAAGCCGCAAATGATGGTAAGACCTCAAGTACCACATAGCGGACAAAGCCCACGAAATGCGAGCATCCTTAAACACATTTCTGGAGAAAATTTACAAGTTCAGACTTTCCGAGTGTTCCTACGGGGTTGCGTTCCAGGTGAGGGTGAGAAGAGTTGCGTATAAACGTGAAGGACTCTCAAATGATCGCATATTGAGAGGGGGAGGGAGTGAGACGCAACATACTTTGGGGTGGGGAGGCACTATATACACGAGTTGTTTTATCTGTCCCGAACAAGCCCGAATCTGCCGTGGAAATTTGACTATATCCCTGCAGTTTGTTCGAAGCCCCGTTTGTGCTCCAAAGGTTCACCGAACGAATACTTTGCAGAAGTTCGCGCCAATCAGCAATATGAAGGGATATGCACCAAAGGTTCCTGTTGCTTCCGAGATGATATCCCATAAAGGCATCCGAACTACGAATAAACTTGCAGTTGGCGGGCGCACCAATCAGCTTAAAAGTGGCGTCGACACACATCACCTAAGGCTGGAACAGATGTCGATTTCTGGCGAGAGTTGCCTCCCTATTCGACAGTGGAGGATAACTCTGGCAGAGGTATTACTTATTGCTGAGAAGAATGGTTGCAGCTACCCGGATGCGTGATATCGATTTCGTTCCGGTCGTGGCTCCGTAAACCCGCCGCACACTGGCGCACTGGAGGAGTTTCAAAGGCTTTGAAATGACCCGTTTTAGCTAGCGTCAGGGTGCTTGGGCTAGGGTTTTCTACTTTACCTCCGTGAACTCCAAAATCCGTTGAATCTGTGGCATATACAACTACACCCTCGCTTGTTCCTCCTCCAGAAACCCCTCACGTGCAGCTGCAATATTATTTGTGTTTGCCTTTCTCCCTACTTATGCAGCAAGCTTAAAACTCACTAGTACTGTTGCAAATATTAATATGGTACGAGCGATTATTGTCACTGGGCTATTTGGTTCGTTAATTCTCCTCCTTCTGGCCAATATATGCTGTCACTGTCTGGAAAGCGAAATATTTTGTATGAGCGTTCATTAACTACTTAGGTATTACTTGAAAAGGCTCCGTTTGTATCCTAATGCTAGCCACCCTAGCATACTTCCCGTTGCTCCGTACTCCTAGTGACTCTAATCCACTCGGTTCCCTTCGTGTTCGCCTTTCTTCCGCCTGCTCAACCAACGGCACCGTCCAAGCCCCACAATATCCGAAATACCCTCAGATTATCATGAGCGCAATATATGGGGGTCGGTGCGTCATGCCTTCCCCGAACTCTAAAATCCCTCTGGCCCGACACACAACCCAACCCAAAAATCCCTCTGGATCGCCGCAAATATTAGCTATAGGTCAACCGGACTTTCATTATCGAAGCTCCAAACACAGCGCAGAACTTTTACTACATTTACTGCTCTGACGTCGATTATTCCCCACTCCCGCGAAACCAATAACTCTAGCGATCATGAAATTCCTGTCCGCCATTGTACTCAGCATGCTTTCCGCCGCCATCTGGGCATTTCCATCGGGCGAAGACGTGAAGACTCACGGTGCGAGGACTTGTAGTGTACAATGTAAGTTGATCCCCGAGACGACGACTGGTGAGCGTGCTGACATAGCAGTGTGTGAGTGAATCCATCCGAGGACTAGCGGAGTGGTGCTGATGTGTAACAAAATGTAAGTGAACTCCAACGTGGTGTGAAGTGTTATTTGTTGACCACTTGCGGTGTGTACGTGCCAGACCTGGGGCGTAGTGTAAACAGGGCACCGACTATTGCAGTATGTAAGTGGATAGCGATTTGTGCCGCCTAGTGAAAGATAGTGTGACTTACACGCATCCTCGAATAAAAGACTGTAAGTATACCACCCCGAGGTATGAGATCAAGTACCACCGCTGATGCACCTTGAACTTGTAGAAAGTGAGTGACTTTCCCAATGCCGCCACCGCTGATGCACCTTGAACTTGTAGAAAGTGAGTGACCTCCCCAATGCCGCCCCCGCGCACGACTAAAACATGCAGCCTGTAAGTGAACAATCTCGAAGACCATTCATGGGGTGTTGACCCAGTTTTCAGGGAGCAAGTGGATGGTCTCGATATATTAATTTGCCGAGTGCTAACTAGAGCTCGTAGAGTCCGGAAGTAAGGGGACAAAACCCAAGTATCTCAACTACTGAAGCTGACACACGCAGTATGTATGTGGAGATGATGTGAGAGCAGGTTTAGACGCATTGATAACTTGCAGCTCGTAAGTGCACCATTCCGGGGATGATTGAAATGGTGCTGACGCATCGGGAACATGTAGTGTGTAAGTGTATCTACCCGATTACAATGCGACTTGGTGACGATGCTGAACTGTTGGTTTGGGACTTGTAGTATGTAAATGAACCCCCGATGGCTGTTGATGAGGTCTCCAGTTACTGATTCGACTCGCAGAGAGTGAGTGCACGATCCCGAAAATCACTGGCGTGGTGACAGCAGATTCTAACGGATCTTCGAACTTGCAGTGTGTAAGTGCATGACCCTGATTACAATTGGGGTGCAGTGGAGATGTTGACTCGTGTAGTGTGTAAGTGGACTGTCGAATGTCGAATGTGGTGACAGTTGTGGGACTAAGTTGCTGACGCAAAGCTTCGGATTTCAGGGAGTAAGTGCACATCCCGGAGATCATGAGAATAGGGTGCTGATGCATGCCCGTTCGAGCCTACAGGAAGTAAGTAGACAACCCCGACGACCCGACGACACCGAAGTGGTGATTGAGCGCTGATCCCCATTTTTCCGGTTCACAGGTTGTAAGTGCATTCCCAAGACTACTGCACGATGACGGTAAGTACTGACAAACTCTTAGTGTCTAAGTGCATCTCCACTACTAGCGATAATGGGAACTGGGTACCGTACTGACATGCACGTTTGTTCGAACTTACAGAATGTAAATAGAATCACGATCACTACTGGTAAGTGAAGGTTGTGTTGACGAGTACCCCCAAACTTGCAGGTACAATGTTAGCCTGTCAGTGATAGCTGAAGTGGTGGTGGGTTCCAATGCTGATGCACTATGTAACCGAACTACCCCAATAAGCATTAGCGCGGTGCGGTAACAAGGACTGACACGCATGTTCAAACTTGCAGGATGTAAGTGGCTGCCTCCGAGGGCTGTTGAAATCGTGGCGGTTGGGTGCTGACTGCCACCAACCTTGTAGTGTGTAAGTGCATCCTCACGGGCAGTGATGGTGATTGCTCGGCAATTATCGTCGAATACACAGTATTATGACGGCTATGTGACATACCTTAAAGGGAGCAGTTAGTCCTGTGACTAGTCAATTTAGCATCTTTCAAATCGTGCCTTCATTGCTCATAGCAACTTTGATAAAGATCATCAAACAGCCCATTGAAGCCCGAGCTCACACGGCCATTCTGAATTATTGGCTTCTCCTAAATACAAAATCATGAATGTTCAAACTGCCGTGCAGGATTAACCGATCTGCTATACGGGCGCAAATCTGGACTAATGTGAGCGCATAATAGTACCTGAAACCCAACTATGCCATTGAACATACTTCAAAGAATAATTTGTGTTGTTTCTAATTACTAAGTGAACAGATTTGAACACCAAGTCTATAATCAATCGTTTATGGCAATACTTAGCGAGACACGAACCAGTGAGATGCTAGGTGACAAGACGCTGAAAACACCACATGACCAAATCGCCGCCCATTTGTGTGTTTTGTTAACTCCTTATATGCATTTCCATGCATTTGAGTGCACTGGTATTGCTATAGGAGGTTGGGATAAGGTGCACCTTAATGTTAGGGCACAGGCCCGCTAGGGTTCTGAGACCAAGCAGAAGCTGGTTCACAAGCTCGGGTGGCGCCGCCAATCACGTGATCTACGAATATTCAGCCAACCACCGAGTAATGCATCCGCCTACTACCGCCATCGACAATCGGCTGACGCCGAGCCGCATCAGCCTTTTGTTGATACATTTCCACTACAGAGAAAAAGTACGGGTATATATACTAGTAGGTATTTAACAACCCACAAAAAGTCATTCAAGCACTTATTCAAATAAATTAGATCCACACGAAAATATGTGAATATTTACTTGTATTCTCTCATATTTAGATTAATTTTACCAAGTATTTTGGCAGTAGAAGTTGTGATTTTCTATTGTGGGTTGTTCTGACAAGGACTAAGGCTGATGCGGCTCGGCGTCAGCCAATTGTCAACCGTACCCTAATCTACCGCCTGATGCACTCGGCCTAACAATCACATCAATTGAGTTTTGTTTCATAAACTTTTGTATCTGCATGAAAATAGCTACAGTCATAGAATCATGAAAGCGAGGCTTCCCGTCCGCTCAGCCATATCTAAGCATGATATCGCCAGGTTAGTACTGCAGTGGGTGACCATGCGGGAATCCTTGGTACTGTAGTTTTGCTCCCTCTAATCTTTTTTACCTGTGAGAGGGAGCCTCTTGTGGCTCGTGCAGTTTCAGCCCTACTAAAGTTAATACCTAGAGATACTGTGCAAGTCTAGAAGTCTTCGAGCGACATTAAGGCAATGTGTCTGTAGTTGTCCCACTGCAAATTTTCAATACCTTGCCAAAGCAGCCGTTCTATATTGAAGGCCGCTATTTTGCTTATATGCTAGGTTAGGGATCTCTAACTTTATATCATATGTAGCCACGGGAGTTCCATTCGCTTCCTTTTACAGTTTCCATTAATCACTAACTAATCCCTTCTTTCCATCTCTGGCATCTCCCTCTTCCAATTTCCGGTACCTTCTTGGAGCACTCCTACATCTACGGTTCTCGTGCCATAAGAGAAGTCCGCCTGCGATCTACCATAACTTCAAAAGGCCTAGTTAGCGGTAAGCAGATCATGATATTCGGTAGCGTATCTCTCTTTCCAAAGGAATAATATCCGCATATTCTGCGGTTAATATTACTCGGACGCCCTATAATAGGATCTAACTGCCACAAACGTCAAGTTCTCTTTTGCTATTTCACCTCTAATGTAAGGCAAAACTTTCGAAGGACCGGAAAAGGTTCGCAAAGTTGCTCCAGATCTAGAGCTCCTTTAATCAGTCTATTGGCTCACTTTGACTATTAAAATATCGGTGAAAGAGAGCAATGAAAGGATAATCCTGGACGAACCTACTTACCATTCAGTTTAGCGATTGAACCTACCGCATGCAAATCAAATTGAGTATTACTACAATATAGGGTTAGGGTATGTATACGTCCGAGCAAAAAGACAAACAACTTCCCGGTAGCCACCGCATCCCGCGTTCCACTGGCTTTTGTGAAAACTCTTTCCAAATCTAGCTGGATGGCACGGTGCGCATGTGGGGGCTGAGTGCTGCGACCGCATGCATAAGATGAATCACAAGGCTGAACGTTGTCAGTAAGGTTGCGAGGCGCTTTTTGTGATGTAATGTCTACGACGCTTTTGCGGTGCTCATGCACCACAGCCTCCACGAAGATTTAACAAGGCTGGTATGGGGCAGTGATTATATTAGCTAGCAGCATTATATTTGCGCGCCGGGCAAACAACTCCTCGGTGGCGACGTGACAATGGTGATCTCAATGAATGGTGTAAGGGCTGAACTGAAGGTTATGTGCGCACACTATCCCAAAGTCCAAGGATAAAGAGCAGCTGCGGCTAGACAACGGACATTCGCGAGCAAAGTAGCCCAGACATGTGCCATTCTTTGGTGAGTACCGGTATGCTCGGGGTTGCTGAAGCGAATGCAATTCGACCCACTCTCATCACGTATATCACCACCCTATAACGGGCGCCGTTAAGCTATAATGGTTGCAGATGTCTGTTGCCGCTTCAAGGTTGGATGTTACACTAACTAATGACGAGGGTTCAACGACGAGATCGTTTTGTTTCTAATCGAACCCTAACCAGCTAGTTGGACGTTTTCGAAATCGCGAGAAACCATCAGTATGCTGTCGACGAAGGGTGAGATTATGCGGACTGTAAGAAACCAGAAACACAATACAAGCGGAAACTTTTACTTGATTTAGTCTGCAAACAAGAGACGCGGTCCAACTTGGCCTAAGTCCAGAGATGTTTATAGGTAAGGATCGGCAGAAAGCTCGCGGACGGAATGGTCACGTATCTCGGTTCCTCCAATTGCTCTAAACACATTCTAGCCCCCTCGCACCGGTCCCACCCACACCACGGATGGTTACTCCGCCAGGACGATTGATTTAACAACTGATTGGCGGTCTGCGACATAACAGCCGAAACAATGGTTCTCCATGTTTTGACCCAGCCAGAACCCAGCCACCCCGTACGAGACATTTCATTTTCCAGGCTTCCCGTGTCGGAAAGGACAACTTTTGACTGCTGTTAACCCCACCCCCATCAGATACACACGTGTGAGAGATCTTTGCTGCTCAACCACGCAAACCTCAGGTTATCATAAACGACCCCTGTCAAACACATGCAAGAGTAATACCAATAATCTCACGCAAGATTGAACATGCGCGCATATGACTCAAGCTCGTGTAGCTCATTTGCTGCAACCCGTCAATGAAGCGAGAAGCATCGTACCAGACCCAAATAACCGCATCAAAGCAGCCTCGATGGCGCAATAACCGATTCAAGTGGTATTAACATTTTGTAAGGTGTGGCTAAGAAGCGTACATAGTTAGGCTTAGAGAAGCCCAAAAATAGGGAGGCGAAGGCAATGACGCTTGGGCTTCTAAAGCCATTTCAGAGTAATTCGCACTGTGACTGAGTGGTTTACGAGCCCAAGACGGAAATCACCAGATGTCCGGAATCCGGCGGCTCGAGACTGCAAAACGCTTAGATAGCAACACCACTGGAATTGTACACGACAAACATCCTTACCTCCACATCATCGTGCAGATACCACGCCGAATGAAAGCAAAGAATCACGTAGAGCGAGGATACTGATATATTGATCGGTGAACTAATTCCCGCACTGAGCATAAAAAGAAAGCATCTCCGAGAGCATATAAATCGTAATATTTCGGATCCAAAACTCGTTTCAGGTCTGCAGCAAGTTAAGGTGATACACGTCGAACAAGCTAGGAGTGCTAGTGAAATCATGATATTGGCGATGACGTACCCTTAGAATCTGGCTCGCGAAGGGCGGTAATGGTAATAATATTTATACCACGGTGCAGTATCCATCACTTTCCATCGATGGTGATGAGACACAGGAGGGTAATTCGGAAGTCCGTGCGCAGTGTGACCACATCAGCAGCATGCGTTTTGCGGTGACACCAAGGTTGTCAATTGGACTAATGCTGCGCTAAAAGGGGGCGAGGTCCACTCAGGTTTCTCTGTGTTCGCTAGGCGATTCAAAACCAAGGGGTGCATGAAGAACCTGAGGATGGCGGCATCCGGGTCTCGTATTCGAGCTAGAAACTTCCAATTGGCTGGGTTCGGCCATATCTGGTGGTGGGAACGGTGTTGACTAGACAGGTTTTGTTTGGATTACATGGTTCAGCTACATGAGATATATCGATGTAGTTGAACTGAGGAGCCGTAGGGCGCAATGGAGGGCACGATGATGGGAAATATCTCCCTAACAGTTTGGGGATTGGTCTGCCAGGGCTGTTATAAGATCTCCTTACGGGGCTCGGGTATGTGTGGGTGTGGGCTCCAATACAGATAACGTTGCTTAAGTTAACCGACGGGATAAAATGATTGGATTCGGGTGAACATTGTGTCGCTAACTTCTCCCTACCAGATTCTATCCGCATTGCGGCCAATTCTTCGGACCCGTAAGCCAATAAGCGCAATCCGATGATAGAAATTGCTATCACACTGGCAGACAGGCTCCTTGCGAGTTTAATATGTGAAGTGCTTTGCTCCAGAGTGACTAGCTCCGGTTATTGCGAAGGTTTGGTTGTAGGGAGACAACGCTCACGCGCTGACAAACCCAAGAGGATTAAGTTGGATGGATGCCAAACCGAGCCGGCATCAATCCATCCGATTCGCAACAAGGAATCGATTCGCAGTTTGATCTCGATATGAACGGTGGGGTGTGCGTGCATGCAGTAAGGACGGTAGGGTTAAATTCAGTCGGAGTTTTGCCCAATGAATCCACTTGATCGGTACTGGGGGCCGGTCGGTCGTGCGTGTCGTCCGCCCGAATTCTCGTATTGCCCCCATTCTCCCCACCCCTACAGAGATTTGTTTCCCCACTCCATACCTAGGATGTCGTGTATAAGTTGAGTAATGCCGGCTGAGTGTATATTCACGGAGTCATCCACACAGACAACATTGTATTGAACAGCCCCAATAAGCAGCACCATAACCTTTCTGCATTTACTCCTCTCTCCTCTCTCTCATCTCATCTCTTTCGAGCCACTCCTCTCTCCATATTACGCTGTTAACCTCGTTGAACGCTCAAGCGTGGGTTAACCAGCTTCGATCGAACCAAAGTATGTCTGCTGACTTGAGTATGCCCCAGACCCAAATTCAATCTCCAGACTCTATCCACATTACAAGGAATGTTTATTGGTAGTAATCCAAAGTCGGAGTTGACAAAAGACGTCGACATTCAAGCCCAAATGACTCAGCCACCCGAAAGCGGCGACACGGCAAACTCCGACATCCTCCCACAAGACAGCACTGCGACGGAACACCCGAAAGACATGGATCCGAAGCGACCTTCCCAGGAGGCTGAACCGTTACCATCACTGCCAGTCGGAGGCAAACCCGAGACCCCTTCCGAACAACGCTTCGATCTGACGAAACTGAACCGAGCAGTGGCATCACTGTTGGAAAGCGAGTACCCCTGCCTACTCCACGACCATCGTTTCGACAATCCAAAAATTCGGGCCGAAGAGTCGCCAATCAAGCCGGGGGTCTTGAACATCCTTTCTCTAATTGATGTCTGCTTGTAATGCAACAAGGGATCATTCGCGGTGTCTCGGTTACCCGTTAGCGCTCGACCTTTAATCCAACGGCTATTTGTTTCCTATTCTATCGATATCGGTCTGGCGCCACCACTCTCTATTCGATGTATGTAGCGCGGCAGGATTCGCATGGATGTTATGATCTCTCCTATTTTGTACTGGTTCTTTTTTGTCGGATTACTGGGGTACTATTGGCTATGTCGGGATTTATCTAAGTGGTTTCTATCCGGGTTTCGCTGTGATCTCGTGTGATTGTTCGACTGTAGTTGGCGCTATCGCTGGAAAGGAGTCGTGTTTTGATGGCGGTGAGATTTGTACTTCTCTCAGAATTTTTGTAGCAATTTCGCTTCTTGTCATCTTGGATTGAGTTAACTTCCATGTTAATGAGATTTTGATTTTCTTTAACATACCGTAACTTGATAAGAGTTGCACCCTGACTAGGTTAGTGGTGTCTATACTTAGCAACCACTATCCCAGAGTGGAAATTAAAAACACCACTTAATAACCGAGGTAGATTTTCGTACCAGGGACACTAACCCTATTGGAGGGGCGTCCCAGTGAAACTCTGGAGAAACCGGCAGACCCATGGGCGAACATGTCACTTGAACCCAGATGTTCATCCGTACCAACACCAAGAAAAAGCGCAGTGCAGATGAAGAGAAGAAAGGCTAGTATTAGATACTAGACTAGGAGCAACCTCAGTAGTTTAGCCAATTCTAACATTCCCGCGGTACACCAAGGTCTCGGTTGTTCATATACCTATGACGGTTGCATTAGTAATCCATAGTTTTCTGACCACGAACTGATGTTTTTCCACATACAACATAAGTGCCGGCGGATATCCGACGTATGATCAATTTCTGGAACACCGTATATTGTTTCAGATGTGAACCCCCACTCAAACAAGTCCCTCAAAACACGCCCAAAGTGCACCCCTGCATCTGTATCGTACACTTAACAAAGGATGGGCAGTTGGATGTCCGTCAGCGATCCCTTCTTGCCGTCGATGGTTTACTGAACATAAATGTAGTAATCACTAGACGCAGAGCTAGTGAGATGCTATGCAGCAACATCCGCGACCTCGGTATCTTGTAACTAGATACAACATGCACCCCTCAGTGCTGACAGTGTTTCGAAACAGCAACGGATTGTTGGGACCCGAGACAAAATGCATTATCGAAGCACGTGCGATGCCGAGTTACCGAATATCGGTGGGCTCCGGGCGCGGTGGCGTTGTGGCAAGTTGTGGCGTGTCGACGCCGATTATAAATCGCCGAGAAAAACTGTCTTTCAACAATATCAACATTAAATATACGCTAACTAACGTTGCCACACACTAAGACCCGTCAGCAATAACGTTGAGGACCATCAAAAATGTGGACGCAAACGCGTAGGTACGACCCGACCCGGGCTGCAAACGAAATGGATGTCTCGCGGGACAACGTACCAATTACATGCACCCTGTTTTCATTCGGCGAGTCTTCCAATCAGTGAATAGTACGGTGTGTTGCACCCGGGGCAGCCGTAAGATGTTTGTCCGTCTTGACTGAAGTCGTCGGTGAATGAACGCCGTAAAGCTTATATTTATGCTCCTAAGAAAGTTAGCAGTGCGCAATATCGCTCACAAGGTTAGGCTGACCATTCCTATCGCCGAATTCGAAGGAAAGCCTGGCTAGATGGGCTATCATAATCCCTCGGGTACAGTGTCTAAAATTTGGTCGAACAAACCGACGAACCTGATGGCACAGTGACATTAAAGATCGAATGTGAAACCTTCTAAAAGTCGATGTGGAAAGGACAAAGTTTGGGTACGTCCAAGTTATAGCCCGAATAAAGGTGGCACCAGTTGACCCATGACTGGCTCCAGGCAAAATGTCGTCATATTCTCGCTCCTTTTTAGGATCATTTGAGATGGCATGGTGTTAGGTACTGTCAGTTGATAGGTGTTGTTCCGTTAAGTATATATTTCGACAGAGGTGGAGTGGAGCCTGCCGTACCCAGCGTCAATCCTTTTCCGAGTACGGTTAGTTGTCCGCGTTATGGCCAAGTTGTATGGAGTTCTTCGTGGGGTCCAATGATTTATTTGGTCCATTAGTGGTGCTTTTCAACAGGGGATTCGCAGAATGAGATGATGCCGAAAAGCCATTCGAACGAACTGTCAAGAGCCTGGGGAATTGCAACCATTTAAGTCATCTTACGGCGATGTCCGTGCCGGGCTCGTATAAAGCACTCTAGTTTATCCTAGGGATCCATGCTCTAATCCCAAACCGATCAGCTCATCCAATTAGCGAGGCGAACCAAAACCCGAGACCCACAACCTTTATCATAAATCCCGCCCCCGATAAAGGTAGCACTGAGACAAAGACTAGGTCAAAGCGCTAATTCGCTACCAACCGCCTGTCGGATACCATACTTAGTAGACCACCAATAGAGGTACTTGAGTCAGGCTGTAGAGTAGAAGATCAGACACCCCATTTCATGAAGTGAAATTTGCTGTGAGAGCAGGGTGTTGAGTCACTGTTGACCAGGATCTGAAGTGAAATCAAAGCGCACTAACTGCTGCCCTTTCTGTTAACATTCAACCGCGTTTTATCCGATATTGCATGGCATATCTTACTAGTTCTCGGTGGTAAGTAGCATCTGATCTCTCAGCCGAACCCGAGGAATCCCTATTTGCCAGAGACAAGCTCTGCTGTGACCCAAATTGTCGTCCTGCCTAGGGGAACAGAAATCGCGCGAAGCGTTCGATCGACAAAACTTGCCGCATGATCTGAGCCAACTCGTTCTTTTTTGTAGTATGTACAGGTTGCATAGGTAACCGAATCCGTTGTTTTATTGCCTGGCATCTAGCTCTGCTGGGGCTGTCTGGCTTCCAGCTTCAAGGTGAATAGCTAACGTCCGGTATCACCAGCTGCATTACTGTAAAAGTAACGAGTCGAACCAGATTATACCGTATCACTTATGTGAGAATACTTGTCGATCGAAACGATATCGCTTTAAATTCAATTCCATAGCAAAAATTCGAGAGCTAGTGAAGTTCATGTATCCGGGGGCATATATGGACTCTCGTCCATGCTGTCCTTCATGTGCAGTTTGGGGAGAAATTATGCTTGAAATATGGTTTGAACCCGCCTGGATAGAATCTTTTGGGTGTGAAACTTCGATTGATAGTTTTAAAGTTAGTTACCGGGGCTTGACATGTCTTGAATGGGAACTCACTGATGATTTAAAAAAAAGCACTTTGTTGTACAACACCCCGGATGCTCCAGCAACGGTTATGCGTCATCGATGTCGAACGAGTCGATATAGAATTGCATCATCTCGAGCGCGTCAACTCTAACACCCTTACTTCCTTAATGCGGCCAAATATAAGGTTCGTCGATCATCCCTACCCTTGGTCGAAAGCAATGAGAGCGTTAGTGCTGTATATATTGTGCTACGACGAAGGCTTTTTAACAAGACTGGATGTGCTTGAGTTTTATGGTATGGAGAACGTCAAATTTTTCCTAAAGTGGAGACAAATTCCGCTTTAGGGCTCAGATATAGAGCCTTAACGTTCATAAGGCAGCATCGTTACAGCCTACAAAATACCTGCCGAGCACGTTAAACGAAGAGCCCAGTTATTCTAAAAAGATAACGATGGTAAGTTCCCGGGTACGGTACTAGGGCCCGGCGCGGATACAGTGTAAGCCCTTATGTCAACTGTGACGTATTTTGCTTACGGATTGATTTACCGGAGTTTGTCGTTGTGCAACCATCGTGCCTATGTATATATACGTGGACAAGGCTCGTAGCCTCACTTTTCACACCAAACGTTTACCGGACCTCAGAGGCTATTATTTACACGGAATCTCGCACGTCTATGTTTTAATCAAAGGGAAATGAAACTGTAGCGTCACTACCAGCGAGAATGTTTTGGGTTTTTCGAACCCCGAAAGGGTTTCGGTATTAAACAGCAACGGGATAGGTAAGAGAAGTGATGTACATGGCGGATATCTGTGCTTTTGATATGCAGGGACACCTCACAGTTGCCAACGGCAGACGAAGGCTACGGGAGAATGATTGTATTCGTAGCGTCAGATGGCTTCTAGTTGGCTTCAACAAAAAGAAACACATATACGTACGCCATGTCACTGCGCATATAAAATTTTGCGGTGAGTTTGTCCAGACAACAGCATGCGATTGACAGTCTACTTTAGGAGGGTAGAATTTTACAACTACTCCTCTATATAGAGTCCTGATCCCGCGTCCTCCCAGAAAATTGATTGCGACTGCGACTCTTAGGTAGGTTAGAGTAGGATTATCGAAGTTAGACATATCGGAGCTTCCGAAATGCAGTTATTTTTCCCGAAGTACGGGATTTCTGCCTGATTGTAATACCAAGCCTGCACCCCGCAAACTATGTTGGACTCCAAGAATATACAGTTTCTCCTCATGATCAAAAATGAAAGTTTTTTATTTTTATTTTTTCGAACACCTTGCATAGGAATTATCTCAGAACACGTGCTCTAAAACTCGAAAAAGCAAACTTGTCCACCCTCCAGGTAATGCAAAGTATACTGGAATTGTCTAGGCCTTTTCTCAAGAAACTGGTTAATCTAAAGCAGATTCCGGGAGGCAAGGCGGATTCGATGGTTTCAGTAGGTGTCAAGGTTGACATGTGGATGGGAAAATAGTTTTCACCTGGGTGGGTGGACTTTTAACTCGATCTCGTTCATCCGATAAACCGTTCTTATGGTACATGACAAGTGCGTGGCTGCATATGCATAGGAACAACGAGCCGTGCATCGACAGTTCCCGTGATCAACAGATCGCATGCATAGATTCGGCTGGCAATGACTCCGGAGCTGGGCCCACTTTCTGATGCACCCTATGGGATGTGAAAACGAGGCTTCTGGAACAGTTCCATCTGGATGTGTCCAGACGGCTAGATTCAGTCTGGAGAAGGAGACGTGGTGTTTCTTATCGATAACGCGTGGGGCGAAAATAATGACGTCATTGGCACTTGCGGGGTATTTTACCCCACAATTTTGAGGCGGTCATGAAACATAGAGATATTTCATGGGCTTGTCTAGTCTACGATCCTTATGTTCTGCATACTCCATCCAATGGTAACCGAATTCACTGCTTACAGTAAATTCTGAAAGAAATTTCTTAGCACACACAATGGTTGTCTGAGGTAAGCAGACCACGGGTCGATGTTGCTTGCCTCGGTTGGCTCGCTATTTAGTGTCATGAGGACCACTGAAGAGTCACCTCATGCATACGGCCCAGGCGCCTTATTAGGGGTGTGGGCGCGACCAACGCCCACACCTAACAAGCCGCTCGCTAGCGGGGCACCTCGTAGCCACACTCCCACCAGAGCCTCCCCCGCTCCCAGCTCCCACATCAATTCAACTTGGAGCTCAATTAACTCCTTGAGTTTTACTTCGACCAGGATATTGTTTATATATGAAATGTAGTTAACAAGATGCTCTTTCACTTGCTTGCCTCCTCTTTTAGTTTTCTCTAATATTCAAGGAGTTGTTGTAGATCAAGTAC
>Ga0307515_10011607_pt1 | contig 16700 bp, 8 predicted proteins | sample 17_EM_MG_FD_194513 | JGI IMG/M metagenome (GOLD analysis project Ga0307515, IMG submission 194513) | Populus trichocarpa ectomycorrhiza microbial communities from riparian zone in the Pacific Northwest, United States - 17_EM | ecosystem: Host-associated > Plants > Roots > Unclassified | place... | reverse complement strand
TACGATATGGAAGTTGGGGAGAACCGTGTGCGTGTATTCTATGGTACAGAGAAAAGAGAAGGAGAAAGACTCGAGATATATACAGGAGGCATCAGCCCCTGCAGCAGCACCGTGTATCAGACCTGTTACATGTCTCCGGCACAAGTACACCTGTAACGCTTCCCCCTCTTGCTGCACTCCATGAAAATCAAACAAAGGCAGCAAGAACTTCAGAAATAAGAAACTCAAGCAAATAAGAAGCCACGGACAAAGGACCCATCTGGCCAGCTGATAGCCGTGATGCAGGAAACTCCCCAGAAACCTACACCATCCCCGGAAACACAAAGATAACAATAAGTAGAGTAACACGTGGGCAGTGCCCAACAAAGATAGAACTGACACTCCTCGCAAAACTCAATAAACTCAACAAGACTAATAATAATACTCTTGGTAAAGACTCCATAACTAATAAAACTGATACTACTTCCCCCGGACTCCGTGAACCCACAGTCAAGTCAGTAGTGCAAAAGTGCTCCGTAAAACCACAGTCAAGCAGGTTATACAAGGCCCTGTGAATCCACAGGCGGGCGACATAGATATATAAGCCCCGTGAAACCACTGTCAGGCGACAAAGATAGATAGGCCTTGTGAAACCACAGACAGGCTACAACAACAGATAAGCCCCGTGAAACCACAGACAGGCAAAGATAGTAGTAAGGCCCCGTGAAACCACAGAAAGGCGCAACAATGAACACGATTGACCTCGATGAGGGCTTTAGACTTGGATTTTAGTAGATGTAACAGTAGGTATTGTAGATAGATATGACAACAGGTATGTTCGGCATTCGGTACAGAGAGCAGCATTCGCCAGTCAGCCATCATACAGTGATACATTACTTTCTCAAGCAGAGGTGAAGGGAACTTCTCATTTAGACATATGCTACTGCCACCGAAAGTCTTCTGAACGAAATAGTTGTAGGAGGAGATTGCGATGATAATGAAGCCAAAGGCAATGAAGGGTTAGGGTTCGATATCGAGCTATTTTCGTAGAACGAAAGGATCGAGGTTTCGATAGAGATAGAGAGCAGTGGCCACCGGTCTCATAACCTGTTACGATATGGAAGTTGGGGAGAACCGTGTGAGTGTATTCTATAGGACAGAGAAAGAGAAGGAGAAAGACTCGAGATATATACAGGAGGCATCGGTCCCTGCAGCAGCACCGTGTATCAGACCTGTGACATGTGTCCGGCACAAGTACACCTGTAACACCCACTGTTGCGCTATGGGGTGAACTGTGTTCATACAAGTGGTACAGCGAGAAGGGAAAGAGAAAGACTTGAGATATATACAAGAGTGTTGCGTGACTAGTGCTTTCACATAATCCCTATTACAGTCAGTTCGTGTTAGGCCAATATATCCAACTCCCACTTCGAGACAAACAACATTGATCCCAAGAATTCAAGATCTCATCGAGGCAGATATTTTGGCTACCATGAAATTGTATCTCTCTAACCATGCAATATCACTAGCGACATCACTAAACAAGGCTACACGTTCACATGTTGTTGCTATGGCACCTGTCAGGAGACGTGGGGGTTGTACCAAGGCCCAGTGTGATGAACCGTAAACAAGGCGGCAGCAATGGTAAATAGGATTTCCCAGATGCTACGATTAGATCTATATGGACTTATGTTCATTGTAAGTTAATTGCGATGGTGGCCCCAGACTGAGTGTTCGAGTTCGCTGTCACGATCTCCTATACCCTACATATGTTGACACCACCGAAATACTATAGTTTAATCATAGATTTCAGTCTGGGCACTATTTGCACTGCCTGATTGTGTAAGGTGACAGTAACCAGCCGCAAGAACCACGTTCGCCTGAGTATCCACGATCCGGAGCCAAATGTTGATGTGCATTTGGTTCAATGGAGCTATGTACGTTACTCATATAGCCGTGAGTAATATCGGAGGTCAGCCGGATTAAATAACGTAGGCCACGGACAATCTGAAATTTACGTTCAAAAATTTCGCCAATTAAGTGTGAGATCGACTATAAATCTACCAGCAGCTGTGCGGTATGGAGTAAGAATTCACGCTGAGATTTACCTGAGACTCACGTTCTTTTTATCTTGCTGACACGTTGGGGATGTTGGGTTTTCTTGAGTCATTTTGCCGAAGACTTCCGGGATCGACAGCACGGGCCGAGCCGAGTTGACGATCACTGCCCGCTAAACTCTAAATACCAACACTTAATGATTTACATCAGGGTACCTTTGCATACAAACAAGAAACTTGGCTAATCCATCCACTTTCGCTTTGTCTTCGATTGATTCAGCATCCAAATAGATGTTTTTAATAGAATTGTTCTCATAGCAACGAACGAAATCGGATGGCGTGATCGTAACGGGAAAGACCCTCGAATCTTCCGGCGCATAGTCAAGTGCGTAGCCTCCCATCAATACAAAATATGCTAATTTCATGCTGAAGTCTTGAATCAAAGGTGACATAATCTCAAGTCCGAACGCGGTTTTCACCGGCAATGCTATACAATCCAGCAATCTTTTCGAAAAGGTAGTGCACGGAGGTTTTATCCTAGATCCTCGTATGGAATCTTCAGAATACGCCTGCGGTTCTCCCATACCCAGAGGTATTGATTCAACGAACACCAAAGAACCAGCTCCGGAGTAAACATCCCCATTAAAAGCTTAGCAGATTTGAACGCCAAGAACCGACCACCGCCCGGTCTGGTGACAACATTAAGGTGAACGGCAGTCCAGACACACAGTGCGAGAGTAATGACATATGGAAGCGCAAGGCCTATAGTTCCGCGACCCCGCAGTTCCGCAACCTATGGCGGTTCTGGTTCCAAAACTGGTAACGCGGAAGTAGGAAAGATGACGGTGGCCGCCGAAAGTATCGTAAGGGGAGTTTCGATTCGGTTTTGTTGTCTTGAATGTTATCAGTAGGCGCACAAGGTCATTCTGGTGCAAAGATGGTGTTTGGCTACTGCACCTCTTCATTCTGGATTGGACAGATCTATCAGGTTGTCGGGTGGATGTTATGGCATCAATATTTCGGTATTGCAGAGATAGGTGTACGAGTACAGAGGTCAGTCTCGCTTTCCCGCAAAACGCCGTCGTTCGGATAGCAAAGGATAGCTAAGAGTGAAAGTGGTGTCGACAGCTCAGACGTGAGGAGCGAAAATCTTGCAAGTCGAGCAAATTTGTTCTGCGTTTCGCCATTTAGCGGTCGTTGTTCGTTTGGCTTGCTTTTTATCTGCAGCTCAAACACAGCCCCCGGCGGGAGGAGGATTTGTTGGCATCAGCCTGCATGTTAGCCTAAATTTAATGTCTCGGCACAGCTATCTTGGACCATTCATGTGCGGCATCTGCACCAACAGCTAATGTAAACATATACTCAGGTTAGGCTGTAGAAGATTGGACGCCCCATTCTGGCAATGGACTTTTGCTGTGGGAGCAGGGTGTTGTACTCGGGTTTGGCAGTTGTTATACCCATTGCTATACCATATCTACTTATGTAGTCAGTTTGTTGTCGTAACAAGCTGGAGAAGGAGCGTTCGATCTTCTACAGCCTGACCCGAGTACACATTTTGTGTTGCTTCGAAGAAGTCTCATTGGCCGGAATCGTTTTCGGTGTGGCTAGGCCTCAAGTTCATTGGTCCTGTTGTGACCTATTCGTGGTAGCCGCCCATCCATGGACAGAGTGGTTCCACGAATTGTACCACCATTCATGGACCCATGAATGGGACAGGTGAAAATAAGGTATGCACATTAAAAAATAGCTTCGCTTATAAAATAAGTACTACTGGAGATTTCTTTTACGATTGCAAGTGCATTGGCTTTGCTTCGCTTTTACATATCTCTATTTTTTATAAGCCTATTTGCTTTGCGTTGCTGGAATATATCTCATTTATAAGTTTACTGGCTTCGGTGCACTGCAATATATAACTTTTACAAGTCCACTGGCTTCACTTCGCTTCTACATATCTCCATTTTATGATAAGCGTATTTGCTTTGCTTTGCTACCATATATCTCATATACAAGTCTACTGCGGCTGGCTTTGCTGCACTGCTATATATCTCTTTTACATGTCCATTTGCTTCGCTTGTATGTATTTTTTTACAAGTTAGCTGGCTTCGATTTGCTATTTTACTGACTTTATCTGTAAATATTTTACTCAGCTAACTTTACCAGTAATTAAACTGCTGGCTGTCAATAGCCCTCTTGGTGGTGCGAATTTAATTTGCATAACTTAATTTTACCTGACCCATTCATGGAACCGCCCTGTCCATTAATGGTACTGCTTGTCCATGGATGGAGTGATTCCACGAATGAGTCGGAACAGTCCCAATTATTCCGCATGTCGCAGTGCGTCGGTTTCTGTGGCATCATTCGTGACCTTCCTCCATCTTCATTTTCCTTGGGACTCACGCGTCATTGCCACGTGACGTTTTGTTGCCATAAACGAGAATGGAAGAGATAGCTGTAGAATATCAGCTAGAGCTGAAAGGTAAAAAGAGAGTCAGGATAACCCGCACGTATGCGAGTCGCCGTAGGTTGCTAGGCTGCGCAGCGGCCGAGTAACCGGAGCAATGAGCAAATGTATTCCAATCCTTTCTACTTCTGTATTGAGATTTGTGAATTTCTTTATCCACCACTCAAGTGTGCTAACCAGATCTTCATATTAACTCCAAAGCTCAGCGACGTTCACATCCTATCGGCGGCAATGCCGCCACCATCCCTTGTGCTAATACAAGTATATCAAAAAAATTGCTGTTATCAGCGAGCATCTAACTTAGCACCGCAGCTCTATTAGTGCCAACCTAGAGCCACACCACCGTGCAACTTATAACGCCATCGATTGCCACGATAAGCACTGCAGAGCGCATATGCACAAGAGCATATTTCTTCTCAACAGTAAGAATTAGTTTCAGGATATTAACGTAATGTGTTTGGCACTCCAACTTCAATGGTATACAAATTCTGGGCGCGACTGTACAATGCATGAATGGAAGACACGAGGACTGAGTATCGATGTTGAGGTAAAATATATCGCGATTCTGCCCTGGGCAATTTGTGGTGTGTCGGTATATGTTTGCATTATTGATCGTGGCGAGCTGTCGCAATGAGGTAGCATCTTATGGCGAATCGAGATACTCATAAGGAGGAAAGATTATAAGATGTAGATAAGATTTCTATCTGTTATAGGTTAACTAATCATCCTTGATTAGTTTGGTACGAAAATTGACATCGTATAGAGCTACTCAGAATAGGTTCCTCCATGCATCGTCACTACATTTTATATAAGTGTAATAACAGGTCGGGACGGTGTATGAAGTTTTTGAAGGTTAGACTGGCAAGACACTGTCACTGCTATGCAGAGCCGCAATGCACTCAGAACTGACACGGGAAGTTATACAGAAATGGGTGGAAACGTTTGCCAACGTACTACACATTTAACCACCGAGTTGTCGACACCGGTTATGCACATAGGCGCGTTGCTCACAGTCTCGGCATTTCATATATTTTATGCGCTGAAAGTTTTCGGAAGTCACAATTTACAACTGTTTGAGATATGACTCGAGCAGGATTATTCTATGGGATCTATTACGAATGAATTAGTGCAAGTTCTCAAATAAGCATTCGAATGTAAGCTTCTAATTCGCAGCCATGTCGAGAGTAAACATCATACGACAGAGGCGCGAATGGCGACGTAATTGTGGATCATTCCCTAGCAAACTCTAAATACTTGATAGCGTTAGTGGTGTCCGGAAGCGATTATAGCGTAGTTGGAAGGGTGCTCAGCATTTGTACCGCGGCTGTGGGTTTGCATCTGAACTTCAAATCTTTGCTTCAAATTCAATAAAAGTCTGTGCACCACCACCATTTATTTATTTACATACTTCCAAGCACGGCAGTAATATACCGTATTGCACTCTGACGGTACTAGAACCAATTCAATTCATTCCATACTAAGTTCGAATCCGGAATCCTCAAACGGTGGATCTGGGTATGCAAAATCTGTGACTGGCTCAAAAGCTTACTATGAAAGGAGAAAAGTAGATAAAAGGATGTTGCATTGGATAAGACTGGAATATCAGCAGTCAGCTCTTGTCAGCGTCAGGTTCGATGTCACTCCCAGAGGTTATCGACAGCGAGCGTATTAGAAACTAGCTTGAAGTCCCATTGTAGACCTTTTCCCTGCCCCCATGTAGTGGCAGTTCTTAAACTTCGCCACCTTCATCTGCCGGTACAGCCGAGGTAATCTATTTTTCCAATACGTCCATTAAAGTACAGCCATGTGCAAGAATTTACTGTATCGTATATTTACATACACCAGAATCGCTGCCATCTTACAATTTCATACTTTCAGCTGCGCCCAAGTACGCGCATATTATCAAGGATCCCAACCATTCGTCTTGTCCATGTAGAGCTATGCCTGACCTTGAGTTGCAATTTTCTTGGCTGAGAATCACTGCCCGTTTTGCCCCAGTGCTTCGAAGTTCCGGATTCTATCCCTGCAGGGTCTTACTGTCTTTACAGACGATGCTTCAAGTTCAGCATTGTTGGAAGAATTGGAGGAAACAACCCATTTATATCCACCCAATGACACAGCGGATCTATTATGGACATGCGGAACGTTAACGATAGCGTTGGGAATGCTGACCGGTTGAGAAGATGTCTAATAATCCTAAGCTAGTCGGCCGGAATTGCTGCTTGCTGGCCAGAATTATACACACCCGACGCCAGTAATACCCGCCGGACCCTACGATTGTAGCCAACGCCGAGACGCCCAAGGGCAAACACAATGTTCACCCTGCCTGGACGGCATGGCCGGGCCCCAAAAGACACGTCCCCGGACAGATGGTTGGGAAGCCTGCATATGACTAATGGTAGTATATATAGTACTGTTACTGAAGTTATCTTATCTGCGTACACCTGAGTAAATATTATCGCCAGCAGACTTCGCTAAGAACAAACACTCTAAATCTCATTTCAATATTGACTGCCATATGTTCCTAGCGGCGTCATTCACGGCAGTGTTGCTTTCTTTGGTTGTACTCGGAATGCTACTACAAGTGCTTTAATAGCGGACTACAGTGGTTGGTAGGAGATTAAGTGGGTCGGTATGTTTCTGGTTTTGAGTGACTCCCAGCAGGGGTTGCAAAAGTCCAGTCCGGGCAAGACCTTGCCCTTCCCCGGACTATGATTTCCCGTCTTGGGGGTTTATGGACTGCTGGACGGTATGTGCTGGCAGGCTTCCGAGTGATGAAACTATGATGGGAGTGATGCGGTTGTGACCGAGCGATGACATCTAATATGCCACCAAACCACGTCTATGATACGTGATCCACACTATAACCTACCCATTTAATCAACCACAGATTGGAGTGCCCATATCACTGTTTCAATCGAAATAACTGCAAAACTACAGGTGAACCAGTAGCCCAGCCCTAGGCGTCACCGCCCGTTACCCTGATCGGGCACTAGTCTTGCAATATGTTGCCCGTGACTGGACGACGGCGTGAGGACCTGGACGGACTATTGGGACACCTGCTCACCAGTGTAATCATGTCCCTCTACGGCATACCATAGTGTATATATTCAGTGGTAAAGCATTGGAGTAACATGCGTAAGCCACCACAGGAGTCGTCGCTCACGCACGAAGAGTCGGAGCCCAGTCTCGTAGCAAGGATTTTAGAACATTCCCTTATGGTCGAGTAGATACGGTACTGCCATGTATTTTCAACTTACGCAGCCGCCACAGCTTCCCACGGCATCTGCAAAGTCTTCAGCGACTTCAAGATTTTTACCGATTTGACGATGTGGTTGTTCGCAGGCATCTTGTTGTTCGGAGCAATTGCGGTTTGGGATGTACTCAGTTGGTTGCGGTGCTACCATTTTGGAGGGTAAAGTGGTGTGTTCCTACCACCAATATCAGAGAGATACCCGGGAACTGAAATTTCTTATCTGAATTGGCGATACGAATGCTTTGGAATGTGGTCCTAGAACTCGAAACAGAACTATCAGTCAGGACATATTACCGTAATTGTGGGCACTTTTACAGGTGACAACTTCTGGTGATATGTAGAAGGTAGTGATACGTATATACTTTGTAGACTAAGAAATAAGAGATATAGAGGGCAACACTCTATTCGCTTACTGGTGCAATAATACATCAATGCATTTATATATTGGAACGTGTGGGCTGGGCTGCGCGCTGACGTGGTTTGCTAAAGTCATTCACAAGCCGAGAAGCGCTACGCATGTGCGTTCTTATTTACGATGGGGGTAAGATGACTACTAGCTAGTAGCGGCTCGAAAAACTCTTGCACAGGGCGTATCTTTGCCACTTCAGGGTGCTGAACAGTTACGTTAGACAGCCAGCGGCGGTTATACGTCATAACTGATAGCTAAAGGAATTAATGGCATTTGCATTGCGATTCTACACTGGGCTATTTGTGTGTGGCTGATTACGTACATACTTAAGTAGTTGAGCGCAGCTGATCATCGCGAGCTGTAGAGGGTAAAATCCATCAGGCGAATCGGGAGAGGTGAGATACAAACGGGACAGATTAGATGGTGACAGATAAGATATCGATACAACAGAAGCTAGCCGGTAATTGTAGATTAGTAGCTTAGCACGAAGATTGACATTGTGTAAACCCTACTCACAATAGGCTTCACCGTGCATCGAAAGGCGGCTTTGAAAATTATCGTCTGATAGTTGTGTAGACCTTGATCTAGTCGGTCTATAGATATCCACAGATGGCACAGGCTAGGAACAATTATTGGATGAGATTTGATGGCAAGAAACTTGCGCATTATAATTTATGTTTTGGATGTACATATCCTAGATATGATATATAATTGTAAAATTCACCGATTTTACTACTCCTAAGGGCTAGGAATGAGTAGATATTTGCAGATACAACTAGATATCTACAAATGTCTATGCCAAGATAGATAACAATAGACATCAATAGATATCAGACATGTTGACCGCTGACCGGCCGATCTACGCCAAGGGCAGCGTCGCAGGGGTGACCGGGCCGGGCCGGACTAGGACCCATAGATCACTCGGCGGTCGACCTGACCGTTTGGAAACACTGACCAAAATTCTTCGAACTATTTATTAAAATGACTCGTCGAAATCGCTGCAGCCCGAGATTGGATCCAAGCCGGTGAGCGACATCAGATTGTCACCGCTTAGAATTAAACCCAATTTTCCTATATACTGTCTCAGCAATTCGCCGTTCTTGCAGGACTCATGAGTCTTCCGAGACAGGTTGCCCGATCGGGAATGAAGCTGGCGACTGTGCTGCTACTGTTATCCGTTGGGATCCGGGATTGTCCGGAACGGCGGTTCGGAATGGTTCAATCCCGGCCAACACGTTCCGCAGATCGACATTGATTATGGCTGGTATCTGTGCTGATTGCGGATTGCCTTGGATTATTACGCTCGAGTTTGTTCTTGCACAGAACATCACCACATTCTCTCTTTAATCGGCAACATACTCATCGCAACACCACGGTACAGGCGCTGAAGCGAGGACAAATATCCACAGCTCGGTACCACATGTGACCCAGTGAATACACATAAATGCATACATACTACACCAGCCCACGCCGCTTTGAGAATAACTAGGAGCGGTGCTTTAGCTAAAGACTGCAGCAGTTGGATATTCCTGGTTTTGGGTCACTTGCCAATGGCAATTCTGCCAATGCTTGCTATTTCATGCTGCAATATTTTTCCCTCATCCTGCTACAACACTTCCAGAAAGAGTCGGTAAGTTTCTCCACACCTGCACATACGTTTCCGGATTTGGGATCTTGGTGTTGGGGTCTGTCGAGGTTGTGCTGTGATCATTTGTAGTACTACTATCGAATGGGTTTAAGATTGGCGCGACTCTAGGGGGATATATACTAACCAACGCTTGCATGCAAACAAGGAATTTTGCCAATCCATCTGCCTTAGACTTGTCTTCAATTAATTTGACATCTAGGTAATGTTGCTTGATTTTGCTGTCTCTACACAGCGAAATAAAACCTTGGGGTGTAATCGTCTTTGGAAGTATTTTGGGATCTTCCGGGGCAAAATCATGAGCATAACCACCCATCAATACAAAAAATGCTAATTTCATGCTAAAGTCTTCGAACATCAGTGTCTCCCCCGAGGTAGTCGGCAAAGGCGCTTGGTTCGCTAATTCAATGGGGTTATCCGGCGGTTGTCTGCGGTATCTATGGGAAGGTATCGCTCGCACACACTTGTGGATCACCCAGGCCTCCATATATTGGTTCAAAGAACACCAAAGAACCAACTCAGGAGTGAACATTCCCATCATGACCCAGGCGAATTTGAAGGCTAAGACCCGGCCAAAGCTTGGTCTGGTTACAAGGTTGAGGTGAGTGGCAGTCCAGACATACAGCGTGAGTGTAATGACGCATGGAAGCACAAGACCTATTGACCCACGGCCCTGTGGCTCCGCGACCCATGGCGGCTCCGGTTCAAGAACGGGAAGTGCGGAAGTAAAATGAATTAATGAAGTGGCGGTGAATACCCTAAAGGCGGTGTAGATTCGACTCTGCCGGCTTCAATGTTGTCAGTGAGTGCAATCCTCACCTTGGTCCATAAGATGGATTTATCAACCGTACATCATTCCTGAAGGAAGCAGTCAGTAAAAGCTACAGTAAGGCAAGGATGCGTGTAGTCGGAGTTACTTGGTGTTTGGTACCCGGGAAGTTGCGGATCACTAAGTACGTGTGGTAGCGATATGGTATACGATGGATTGTGTTGATGTCAGGCACTCTACCACGGGGTATAGAAGTAAAAAAATGTGAGTAGTCTCAGAACTTGAGTTACAAGAGCGAGAGCACCGCTTTTAGTATTCTCCGCCGATGTGATGTGCCCCATTCTGCGGTTCTTGGCGGGCGCATTTGCCAGCAAAGCCTCAGTTCGTTCCGCAAATGTGGTTCCCCTCACTAACGAATGATGGCTACCAGTTGTTGGCATTGCCAAGCCGAATATTCAAACTCGTCCTACATGCCTTTGAATTGTACCCCCGATAGCCCCCCTGGCAATGCATGCAGGGTGTCAGACACATTGCATAAATAAAAATACACTTTAAGCAACCACTACATTCCGTTGGAATGTGTTCTCTGGTGGGCAGCAGACGGAGAAGATAGTAGGCATGGAGGAATGAGACAGTTGAGGAATGCGGGAGGCTGAGCATATCACACAAGAAACGATGCGTTAAAACAAGGCGAGATATCACTAATAGAGAACCAGCGTTAATGAATAGAGTTTAATGTACATAGTGTGGGTAGATTTGAGATTTTGTATAATTCAACTCGTTCTACTACTTGCAAATTTCATCGTCTATACATAGCTGCCGGGGACGGCCGAGAACGGTATGTGGCGTCCCCGGTACGTGGAGTTTCTAGCATGTGGCGTTTCCAGTATGTGGCGTTTCTGATATGTGGCATTTCCGGCCTTCATTTCCGTCCGTCCCGTCCTGAATCGGACGGACAGCGCCGTTTCCGTCCTACCCTCGGCCAGACAGTATGTCGCCGTCCCGTCCCCGTCCTGATTGATTCCGGACAGACGGGACGGTTGACCTCACTGTAACGGGGTAATAATAGTTGAATGATAACGAATTAGGGAATATGTTCAAGTTAGGAAATTCTTTCTAAGTTGAGCTTTAAAAACTCCAATTGTAAGGTGATTATTGAGACATTGGTCAAAGTGAATACAGTGGGGTGGGCAGAAAAAGTAAAACTGGCATATATTAATCGCTTCTCTCTACTTATGGCTAGCTTTATTAGTTCTGCTCTATCTTATTACTCCATGAATGTTGATCAAACCAGAGGGCTTCACATTTAGCTGGTCTTTCCCAAGTCTGGAACCAGCGGATGTTCGAAATCGTCTCCGAGTTGGGAACCATCGGATGTTCGGAAACCAACATCCCTGTCCGGCTACCTGGATATCATTGCCAGTGTAGAGTACAAACGTACGCTTTTGTCGGCACCACACGATTCACTAGCGTGGGAAATCTATTACCGAGACAGCGTAGGGTACCTTGTCTGCACTTGACCGCGACGCTGATGTCGGGCGATAGCGATGGTATCTGCACCCTCTCGGAGGCATCCGTCACGATTTCGACTTATCACGTTACAATCTTTGTAATGATTGTATACTGTTCTGAAAAGTGTTGTGAAGATGTGAAAATAGAGTTTGTCCTTGGAGAAGGTTACCGCCACACTGAGCCTTTTAATTGCTGATAGCATTTGAGAAATCCCACATCACGTTTCTTCTTTCTCAGAGCGAGAGAGTTGGAATCTACGGAATCGGCAAGTCTCCCAGAGGCTGACGCTGTCACAGAAGCCGAGGTTGTCAATCTATAAATGCAACACAACGAAGGAGGAGAACGAGGCTCAGTGGGGTCATCAATGACTAGTTATTTTTTGGAAATGAAAAGATAGCTTTGTTTGACAATCGGATAGCTAGTAGCTAAAATTGATAAATTCGCACTCATCTAATAGGCCCTTCTGGTAGAGAGATACGTTCACAAAACTTCGATATACATTCGGTTGCTTCGCCATGTATGACGTACTCGTGTATCAACGCTAACTATACAAATTCTGTGCACTGTTTCAGCTGACCAGCATATCAATTCAGATCCTCCATCATCCTAACTAGATTGCACATTGCCTGAAAGTTGCTCTGTGTTCTATTCCAACCTGCCAGACCTCTTCCGCAACGCCACTTTTCCAACAGAGCTAATCACATAAAGGTCCTGTCCAGGTTATCGCCATTGCTTCCTGTCACTTTCGCTCTTTTGCTTCGGATAACTCGCAATCTGATGACGTATTTCAGCTCTCTATCAATATTACTAGTTACGACCGTAATTAACATACCTGCTAGCTCAGGCGAATATTGTCTTTGGAAGCAACCAGTCCTCTCTTGGTCATTATTCTCATCCGTTGATATAGTTAGTGCATGTTGAAGCCGTTCCAGATCTATCTCATTTCCCTCGTCTATTTCGATTGACATGGCTAAAGCACGTTGCAGCCGTTCCTCGTCTGTCTCATTATCCTCATCTGCTTCAATGGATATAGCTAACGCGCGACGAAGCCTTTCATCGTCGGTATCACTGTCGTCGTCGACCTCCAGCGACATAGCCAGTGCGAACTGCAGTCTCTCCTCTTCAGTCCCAAAATCGACGCCGGCGTTAACGTTCCGCAATATCTTAGCCTGACTGGGTAACCTTTCTTCGGCTTCGTTACCGTCGTCGTCTAGAGACCCTCGAATAGAAACACGCTGTAGCCAATCCTGAAACTGGTTCGAAAGCCCTTCCATTATCTCGCAAAGCTCCGGTTTCACTCTGTTTTCGTCCGACAGGTGCCGTGATTCTTTGCGATTCTTACGACATGAAGCCAGGTTTTCTATGGCAGCTGCTGAGGAGGGATGGTCATCGCCTAATGTCATGCGCATTCTATTAGTCGCGGGAATCAGTAGTTCCTCAGCCTCTTTCCACCGCTCTTGGTTCATAAATATCACGGTGAGGTTATTTATGCTGGACACGGTATCTGGGTGCTCTTCCCCAAGTATCCTCTTGCTCATCTCCATCGCCTGTGCCCCCAGATCCTCAGCCTCCTTCCACCGCCACTGGTTCGCAAATATTGCAGCGAGGTTAGTCATGCTGGACAAGGTATCTGGATGCTCTTCGCCGAGTATCCTCTTTCTCGTCTCCATTGCCTGCGCCTCCAGCTCCTCAGCCTCTTTCCATCGCTCTTGGTTTCTGTAGGTCGATGCAAGATTGGCAATGCTATCCAAGGTATCTGGATGCTCTTGGCCAAGTACCATCTTTCTCATCTCCATCACCTGTACGTCTAGCTTCTCGGCCTCCTTCCATCGATCTTGGTTCGAAAATGTCGTTGCGAGGTTGGCCATACTTGTCAATGTATCTGGGTGATCTTGCCCGAGAACCCTCTTAAATGCCTCCATAACTTGCACCTCCAGCTTCTCAGCTTCCTTCCATTGCCCCTGGTTCCGGTATGTCCACGCTACATTGGCCATACTCTTCAAGGTATCTGGATGCTCTTCGCCGAGTACACTCTTCCTCATGTCTAAGACATGCACAAATATCTCATCGGCCTGCGACCAACGCCGCAGCTTCCTATATGTTGAAGCGAGGTTGGCCATGCTAGTCAAAGTAGAGGGATGGTTCGGGCCAAGTACTGTCTCGAGCACCTCCACGACCTGCACCTCCAGCCTCTCAGCCTCCTTCCATCGACCTTGGTTTGAAAATGTCACTGCGAGGTTGGCCATGCTGGTAATCGTAACTTGATGTTTTTTGCCGAATACCCTCTTGAACGATTCTAAGACCTGTACCTGCATCTCCTCGGACTCCTTCAATCGCCCCTGGTTCCTGTATGTCGATGCGAGTTTTGCAATGATGGTCAGGGTATCAGGATGTTCTTGGCCGAATAACCTCTTGAACGATTCCAAGACTTGTACTTCCAACTCCTCGGTCTCTTTCCATCGCCCTTGCTTTGCATATGTCGATGCAAGGTTGGCCATGCTGGTCAATGTATCTGGATGTTCATGGCCGAGCACCTTCTTGAACGTCTTCATGATTTGCACTCCAAGCTCCTCGGCTACGTTCCATCGCCCTTGATCCCTGTATGTTGATGCGAGGTTGCCCATGCTTGTCAAGGTATCTTGATGCTCTTGGCCGAGTATCCTCTTTCGCGTCTCCACGACGTGCACCTGCAGCTTCTCAGCCTCCTTCCATCGTCCTTGGTTGTTGTAGGTCAATGCGAGGTTTCCCATGCCGATCAAGGTGTCTGGATGCTCTTGGCCGAGTATCCTCTTTCTCGTCTCCAACACCTGCACCTCCAACGTCTCAACTTCCTTCCATCGCGCTTGTTTCCGGTAGGTCGATGCGAGATTGCCCATGCTGGCCAAGGTGTCTGGATGCTCTTGGCCGAATACCCTGTTGAACGCCTCCACTAGTTGTACCTCTAATTTCTCGGCCTCCTTCCATCGCCCCTGATTCCTGTATGCAGATGCAAGATTTCCCACACTATAGTATGTATCCGGGTGCTCTTGGCCGAGTACCCTCTTTTTTGTCTTCATGACTTGCCCAAGTAGCTCCTCAGCCTCCTTCCATCGCCCCTGCTTGCCGTATGTACATGCGAGGTTGCCCATGCTGGTCAAGGTATCTGGATGGTCTTGGCCGAGTACTCTCTTGAGTCTTGAACATTTCTATGGCCTGCACATCCAGCTCTTCGGCCTCCTTCATTCGCCCTTGGTTCGAATATGGTGATGCGAGGTTGATCATGCTATTCACGGTATCTGGATGCTCTTGGCCAAGAACCCTCTGAAACGTGTCCATGACCTGTACCTCCAGCTCCTCAGCCTCCTTCCATCGCCCCTGGTCTCTGTATGTTGCTGCGAGATTCTCCATGCAGGTTAAGGTATCTGGATTCTCTTGTCCGAGTACCTTCTTGAACGTCTCCATAATCTGCACTTCTAGTTTCTCGGTCTCTTTCCATCGTCCCTGTTTGCTGTATATCGATGCGAGGCTGCCCATAGCGGTCAAGGTATGTGGATGCTCTTGGCCCAGTATCATCTTATGCGACTCCATGACTTGCAATTCAAGCTCCTCGGCTTCCATCCATCGCCCTTGGCTGTTGTATGTTGTTGCTAGATTGGCCATGCTGTTCAATGTATCTGGATGCTCTCGGCCAAGTACCGTCATCTGCATGTCCACGATCTGCAGAAACAGTTCCTCTGCTTCCTTCCACCGTGCTTGCTTCGAAAATATCACTGCGAGGTTTCCCTTGATTGATGTAACCGCTGAACCTTGAGTGCTTTCAGTAAGCTTTAGAACCCCTTGAAACAATTGTTGAGCTTCAATAAATTCCCCCAGTCTCAAGTGCGATTGGGCGACATTTAGTATCGATCGAATGTAATATGGATGGCCTACTCCATCGGTATTTTTTATTTGGTCTCTGATCCGCATTCGCAGAGTTTTTGATTTCGCAAATTCTCCTAATGCGTCCATCAGATCTGCCATCGTTCCGTATAAGCCTAGTGGTATAAAATGGAGCTCTCCAAACTCTCGTGTCAGATCAACTACCTCCCTGTCATACTCTTTGTAGGCTTCCTCGAGTTTGTACAGCCCCCATGTTCGATATTCGTGAATAAGGTTGAATGTAAGATGATCTCTGAGCTCGTATGTTGTCCAACTCATCCTCCTTGCCTGTGGTACCACTTGTTTTTCAATCTCTAGATCGTTAAGATGTTTGTTGCATTTTTTTAGCCACATATGACATTTATTGTCATCGGATTTAATCCCAAACCCAATACGATAACAAAAGGCAATCCGGAATGCGATGTGAGAAGCAAAATGTTGACTTTGATTACTGAAGTACTTTTTTTGGAGGCTCTCTCGGATTTGTGTTCGTACACGATAGTCGGCATCGATGAGGTCGGCCAGATTTTGGCAATCTTTAACAGTGAAGTCAACCGTCCCGTCCGTCCGGGATCACTGCGGACGGGGACGGACGGCAAATTCGCCGTCCGTCCGAGGGCAGGACGGAAACGGCGCCGTCTTTCTGAGGCAGGACGGGGACGGACGGCAATGACGGAGAAGTAGCCGTCCCCAGCCGTCATCTGCCGACATCCAT
>Ga0307515_10011606_pt1 | contig 16700 bp, 12 predicted proteins | sample 17_EM_MG_FD_194513 | JGI IMG/M metagenome (GOLD analysis project Ga0307515, IMG submission 194513) | Populus trichocarpa ectomycorrhiza microbial communities from riparian zone in the Pacific Northwest, United States - 17_EM | ecosystem: Host-associated > Plants > Roots > Unclassified | place... | reverse complement strand
CTCAAGAACCTACACTTCGATCTGGTTTGTCGCAATGTATTGATAGAGCCCATCAACGACATCGCTATCAACATCGCTACCAAACTACGGAATGCAACTCCATCCTTCTCATTTCTTGAGATTCGGGGCCGTGACCGGATGAGGTCTAAAATTGCTATCTCCGTTTGGAATGAGATGTTCGGGGTGTTTCATCTGATGGAATCTGTATCGGCGCAGTAATATTGACCCACTCTGGGAAGCACCTGAACCAGAGTAGCGCAGATGGTGATACTAGTAATCCGTGAATCGGAAGACGCCGTCGCGGATAGACTAGCCTTGTTCTTGAAATTTCTTAGATAGTATTTCCTACATTTTAGAATGTAGTGCACTTATGAACAGGAACAAGGTCTTATAAATTAATGGTCGTAAGAGTCGAGTCATAGCGCGAGGGACTGTGAGGGGGTGGCCAACTGGCATGACCCTTGGCGGAGTTCGGCTTGATTGGGATAGATCGGGTTGCCAAAGCAAACTAGCAGGGGTGACGTCTATTGTGATATCTGAGCGGCCGAAGTGAGGGCCATCTGGCCTCCTTACGCGTGTTTGTGTTGCGTATAGTTGTTTAGTGCTGCACGACTGCGACTGGATTAAAGATTACGCGACATACGCGACTCCAAAACTCAAAAGCGGCGCCCAGTGCAGTCGAACGAACGGCCGCTCCTGTTACATCCCGCTCCACCCGACCGTCGGGCCTGACCAATTGATTCCTCCGCGCTCCATCCCGCCGGTTTTTCGATGAGCCCAGACTCGTTCTCGATCCTGTTGCTTGACATTGTACCTCGTTGTCGGACTGCTGACCGACATTCTTATCCTTCGGTTGTCACTTTATTGTATTCGACAGACAGCCATTTCTAGTAGTCCGGTACCGCTATGACTTTCACCTCGACAGTCCTGTAGTATATAAGGCATGTACAGTCGATAGCGGTACTCTAGTCAGAATATCAACTTGGGCAAGCACCCTGCCCGTTCTGTCTCGCCTCTCCTCGCGTCCCCTTCCGTCCTGCTTCCGTTGGCATCACTCGCCCCGTTAGCGATACTTTCGGGAATTGTTCCATCCAGCCCCGCCTCCGTGCTCCCACCCTAACAGCTCCATATTACTCTATACATAGACACCGAGGGTACAAAACATGGCCACAGTCCCAAATCCTCCGAGAAGACTCGCAATGAGTGCGACTGCGATTTCCTGGAGCTGAGTGGGAGGCCCGGCCTTCTTGGGGAGGCTGCGAGGCGGGAAGCATGGGGAAATGGTGACGTGGCGAGCGGAAGAGAGTGGGTATAGGATAGAGAAACGTACGTTGTAAAGTAGAATGTAAGATGGAAGGCAGAGAGAAGGAGTGACCAGGCGATAAGCGGGAGGAAGCGTGTTGGTACGAATAGGCTGAAGGGCGGGAGTGAAGCGTGGAGGGCTTGCAAGAAAAGAATGAAGAGTGAGAAGATGAAATTGGTATGGTGGAATGAGTACGTGGGTGTGTCGTAAGGAGTCTCGGCCCTCGCTTGTGTGCCCGGTGCTCGGGTCTGGGACCCGGCGTTTGTAACCATAGAGGAACACATCTCTCCTGTGGTCATATTGTGACTTCTCTCTAATGCGGATTTCGGATTTTAAATCCTGATATTGCGGGCTGTTACACATACGAAAAGGGCTGAAGCTTTCCAATTTGATTTAGGAAGGAGGTTCGTGCAATTAAATGAATAGGTTTCCGTCCCCTGCGAGATAACCACGACATCCAAAAGCGACCTTCTAATCCAGGCACCGGAACGCCCAACCGAACAGCGACCACGCGGCTCAAGCAATCTGATACATAATTCTCCAGTCTCACAGCCCGCTATGCCCGGTTATTGCGAGGTCGCGAGGAGCTTTGATAACCTTATTCAAACATTGCCGTCCTGTGTCTGATCTGTCTTCCACCTACTGCTCACACCTACTGCTCAAGATGAGACTTGGTCTAAGTAACCGTCCGGGTGAGTAGTGTTAAACAATCGAATGCTGGTTGACGTCCACTCACTCTACATAGATGATGAGGAGAGGATCAAAGCGGCTGTTGGGCGAATAATCTGTTAGCTTGTAACCTCGCTCAGCCACAATCGTGCAGCCCTCTTACCAATAGCGTCTCACTTCGGGCGTATATAACATCTACAGCATCCTACTCAGGGACACGGAAAGGCATTTGGGACCATTACAATGACATGGCAAGAGAAGTCGACACTTTGCGTGAAATCGAGGTGACTGAGCTCACCGACACAGTCCTGGTTTTCGTAAATAGCACACTTCGTTTCATAGTATAGTGCTAACAGTGCTTGTAGGCAGGATTGTTTGCGTCCTTTCTATCTGCTTTCCTACTTTACACCGTCGGGCAACTCCAACCGAACAGCGCCGATATTTCAAAATCGATCTTGCTCCATATGTCCCTTCAGCTCAGCAATTCCTCCGTTCCTGCATACGTCGAACCAGAGTTTTCCGTCCCCGTAAATGTGGCAGTCGTCAACATTCTCCTTTTTGCGAGCTTGGCTCTCGTCCTCATCGACGCCTATCTGGCAGTGCTGACAAAAGGTTGGCTACGAGACTTTGATCGGGATTGGAAGTCTTCGAATGTCCCCGAAGAGCGGGCGAGAGAGCGCGAGATGCGTTTTCAAAGCTTGGAGCGATGGAAGCTCCCTGAGGTGGTGGCTCTCCTCCCGATTCTGATCCAAGCCTCACTGGTTCTTTTCTGTTTCGCCCTCCTCATCATTTTGTTCAATCTCCATCTTCCTATTGCCTATTCAACCCTCACCATCCTCGCATCTGCCCTTTTCTTCTACCTCTGCACAACGGTGATCTCCGCACTCGACGCACACGCTCCTTTCACATCCCCTCCGGCCAGAGCGCTACAAGCGCTCATTCGACTGTTTAATTTGTGTCGAGAGTCCCCTATCATCACATCATGCCTCAACTGGCACCGAGGGAGCACTATGCGCGAGAATACGGACATTAATGAGGGAGTCAGGCGGCAGGAAGTGAAGGGAGCGGAAATTCATCTCGCAATTTCCAAACGACTATATGCAACTACCTCCAAGGCAGTGGAAAACGTCCCCGTATTCATCGAGCTGTTTGATCAATGTGTGCAGACACCCAGCCTACGCCCTCTTTCCATGTCAGATTGGCTCCCGATCCTTCCTCTCGTTCAACCATACCTGTTGAACACATCACTCGCCACAGATTTTGGTCTGCGTTCTATCGCCCGGTTGTTCCTCTCTGTTCCTCATTCGGGGGAGTATCATAGAGGGCGAGAGGCTGTCATCAAAACTCTTGGAAAAGACGTTTGGGAAACCGGTGAATCACCTTCAGTTGAACAGCTATATATTCACCTACTGTGTCAGCCGGAATCTGACTGGTCGCGTGCTGGCGAAGTGGTTCCAAAGCTAGATGCCGAAAGAGGTACGATCATCGAGCTTCGGTGGATACTCGATTGGATCTCCTCCCGCTATATGGTTCAAAGCGAGGAGTCTCCTATTGAGCATGACCAGTCCTGGGTCACCTCGATGCGGAATGTCATCCGGTTCCTTCGCAGCACCGCCGTTTACGTCATCCAAAATCGCATGGTGAACGATGACCATGGGTTCTTTAATTCACTCTTGCTCATTACCCGATCAATTGGCGACGTGTACAAAGTGGATGAAAGAAAACCCAGCAGAAAATTGAGGGAATCACAGATGAGCTCTGAGGGTATTGAAGTAGAACTGTTCACTTATGTCGGAGATGTCCGACTCCCACCAAAGAGTCAATGGGAGTTCATCCGCTCCCTGTATGTTGAATCATCGATGTCAGCTTTTGGCTTCAAACGCGATTTCACCCAACTTGTTATATTGCTGATGATCAGCGCTCTCAGCACGGTTGAATACTCGGACATTGACCCCAGCATTAGTTATGATTCATTCGTCAACTCCGACCACCTCCCTGTGTTAATGGATGCGCTGTGGGAGATCTGGCAGGCACAATGTGTTGACAACTATTTGTTGACTGAGATAGCCGTCTGGCTCCTCAAGCGATCCAGCCGCTCCTTCCGCAAACCCGCGATATTTGAACAGCGGAGGAGTTTCCAAGACCTGATCGATGCTTATGACTCGTACACCAGTAGTTCCATCTCTATCATGACTTCCAACGGACTTCGGTTTATTGAAGCGGCGTTGTTGTTCAGCCTCGAAACCGCAGACACGTCCGATGGAGAGAGCAAGTGGACACCGCAGACGCTCGAGCTCAAAAATCCTTGGCTCGTGATGCACATCCATAACATTTTAGGCGATGACTGGTGCACTCGTGGAAGTGCAATGAGAGAAGTGACGGGGGGGAAGGGGAGCGAGTGGCGCACCGCGCTAGATGCACTAGATAGGCTCGACGGAGTGCGCGCACTCGACGCACTCGACAAGCTCGACGCGCTCGAATGGCGTGAGTGGCGTGAGTGGCGCGAGGAGTCTGAGGAGCATGAGAGGCGCGACCGGGACGGTGTGCTGCAGCAGGTGCTGCAGCAGGTGCGACAGCAGGTGGTGCCGATGTCACTGCAGCAGGCGCAGCAGTCTCTGGTGCAGCTGCACCTGCAGCTGCGGCTGCTTCAGCAGCTGGTGGCGCAGCGGGCGGCGCAGCAGGTGGCGCAGCTGGTGCCGCGGATGGTGGCGCAGCTGGAGCGGCTGGCGGAGGAGCGGCTGGAGGGGCTGGTGGAGGAGCAGTGGTTGGAGCAGTGGAAGCAGTGGCTCTGGGATTGGCACACACAATACAAGCGGCATGAGGAATGGCGCAAGCGGTGCGAATGGCTGGAGCAGTGCAAGTGGCCCGGGCGGAACACCCAGGAAAGCCCGACCGCGCTGGAAATAATCGCAAGACGACGCCTTGACCTTTATACTGCTAAACACCTTTGTCCTGGTCCCGTCGCACTTGGCCTCTTTTTATCCCAACGTATTAAGGGCGTATTCGATGATTCCCGCCGCCTTACCTTGAAAATTTTCGAGTTAACACAAAGTTCACCTTCACTCCTGCCCCCTGATGCAACCGAACGGGAGAGGGACACGGAAATAGCCCGTAAATCCTGCTCTGATTTCTTCGATTCCACAGTAATCGGGGACTTGACAAAATGGCGCCTGCTCGCAGGTGTCGTGTTCCCCGAGTGGAAGAACCTATCAATACAATGGAAGGAGATTCTTGCGACCGAAGTGATGAGGAGAGTGGATTGGATGGCTCGCGTAACGCCTTTACTGGGAGGAAAGTTTAATTTGTGCGAGTATGGGCTGGCCAAGGACGGCAACACATATGGACCCCTAACTCCAGCGCACCTACATATGGTGGCCAGCGCGGTAGAGCATTTGGGGGCAGACAGACTTACGGACCGAACAATATGTGAGCTGCTGAGGTTATTTGAGAAGCATTCAGATATTCTTTGTGATGAGGAAGCTCTCGACCGGATACGGGTGGTAGTCGGCCCGATATTTGCGATTGAATGTATGCACTGGTAAAAGATTAGGTCATGGAAAATATGAACCGACATGAAAAACATGGCGGATGATATTACAATGTTTTCGAGTTTAGAGAGTATCAGAGACAGTGTTTGGGTGGTGTAGCGGCCGCCCAGAGTCCATTCTCGAAGACTCGATCGAGCTTTTAAAATCGGCTTGGAGAGTGACCATACTTTATCTAGATAGTAGAATTAGCATACATATTGCAATGATAGTGTGATGAAGGCTCGATACGATGTCCATGACTCGTAGTGAGCTCGAACAAGGCGGTGGGAAGCAAGCACAAGGGAAAAGGGAAAAGGAGCGGTCATATATGTCAAGAAATATCATCTGAACTGCCCATGCCCTCTTGGGCATCTCCTGGTTCCACCAATTATGGCCAACAGCCAGGTTTGCTCTGGTCGGCAATACCCCACTTTTCGCTCGTCAATTTGATCCTATCAACAACACACGTCACAATGGAGAGATCAAAGATCTTCCATCCCCTGTCCTCGCTCGCGTACGTGAAGTAATTGGTTGTTGCATCGCATCCATGGGTATTGCACGGTTTGATGACGCAAATGAGGTGCTCTTTGTCATTTATGATACCAAGCACTTCACTTTCTTGTAGTTTCACAGTGTAGACGGTCTCGAGTCGGCCATAGAATGTCTTCAATTCGCTGTTCAAGGACAACATGTACTGCGACCTGGTGAGAAAGGTGATAATAGAATGAAATGTACATACTTGTACGTAGGAGCACTGTTTTGCTCTTTTTGCCTTAGCCAGTCCCGTTGTAATCGGATCTCCACAGCCTCGGACTTTGGACCATTGCATGGCCTTGACCGACACTAGTTCGACAACTAATTGGAGAAGAACGTGGTGTGAATTGTTGAACAAAATGGAGCAAAAGTGCGCCATGATCCCCCCTTCATCGCCCATCCTTACGCAATTACCTGCTTCCCCACTTTGCGATGACGGAAGCTGCTACAACTAACGATAACGATACTCACTAGGCCCCTACAAAGTTCTGGGTCTCACTTGCGAAGACTTTCGCCGTTTGTAGTCACCGGTCATGGGACGAGCTCTGTTCGGCTGCCAGACTCGTGGTCATTTGGTTTATCATGCTTAGTCTGCCTCTCGTATACGAGGAGCGATTGGAGGGCCATTTGTGGAACCTGGACCTCTGGCTCTCCACGAGCTCGCGGCTCGCGCACGGGTATTCGGAATTAGAGGAGTGGCTATGCACTTGCTTGATGAATCCACGTTTCAGGTCAGCAAGAGGTTCATCAAGCTGTGTGTTCTAGAATGGAGAGTCTTCGCAACTATCAGCGTCGTTATCCTCAAGTCAGAGAACTCCCTGCCTTGGTATTCGGTTCTGAATCTCGTAGTATTTGTAGTCTTGCAACCTCTCTGCTGCCAGCGTTGAATGGCCAACTTCTCACTTGCACACGACTTTCGCATGTGAACTCTTGGCATTTGTGATTGGGAGTGTATACTCAATTCAACTTGAGCGGATCTACACATGTAGTCATGCAGAAACAATCAGCCCGCTCGCTCATTGTTGCCGATGGACCAAGTTGGCTTGCAACATCGAAATTTGATGACAGGAGACTGTCGAAATGGTATCGTGCCAAAGCTGATCGTGTACGACACATCTCGAACATCCTCTTCGCACGCAGTGAGCACAATGTGAATATTGGGACAGAATCACGGGACTTTGGAAAACCACTAACGAGGATAAAATTGGCGTCCTGGCATGTCTTCGCCCCACACTTGATAGGAGGTCCGGAGTACCTATGGAGTAGCATATTGCGTCACCGACAACGATGAAAGTCACAGGGCTCTGACCGAAATGAAGCCACCTGTCGCTTATGGATCCGCCTACTAGCTGGCGTCGTTTAGCCATGACCTGCAGTGGAGAAGGCATCAAAGGTTGTTCGTGATTGAAAACTCAAGAACGGTGATCGACTTGTTCCCTGTCTGAGGCCATGTTCTACTTCTCATGATCGAGGTGGGACTGTATTTAGATGTCATGATGCCACAATTTTGTTGGCGCTACAGTTCTCCTGTTTCTTCCTTTGTCCATTTCTCCTATTTGTCGATGACGTAGATAGGGGTACCTCATCCTGTATATAAGACACTCAGTGAGAAGTGCGGAAGTTCCTCACGGTTCTTCCCCCTTCTCACTGGTGTCTAGGTACCTCTATATATCTTACGGTTCTTCCCCCTTCTCACTGGTGTCTAGCCCAACAAATTTAAGGTGAGAGGGGAACGGAAGCCTGGATGAATGAAGTGTCTTGACACGTGAGGTTGTTGGGAGGGTTTGAATACATGATGTCGGCGATTGCTAGGAGTTCTGGGACGTGGTAATGCGCCCTCTTGGCTTGCTTGGGAATGAAGCGGGTATACCCCCCATCCTATACATTATGGATGTAAACGCTCTACTACCGCACGGCCCAACAAGACCTGTGCCCAAACTTGCCAGCGCACGTCCGCATGTACTCCCCTTCATAGACTTTAAGTTTTGGCCACATGAAGTATGCAGGCCGCAGCCCATTCTGCATCCTTAATGAGAGCTGCCGCAGCGGCTACCTCGTCATCCGCCTTAAACATCTGGTTCTCAAGCACCGAGGCACTCGCAGCGAATGCCCCCTCATCCCAACATATTCTAATCTCAAGGCCACTTGCAGCTCCAATGAGGCCCAATTTGATCATGGCGTGCTTCAATGCAGCTATCGCCACCCGCCGGGAATGAAGCTGAACAAGTGATAGAGATGAGGATGGAGAGGAATGCTGCGTTGGAGACTGCGGCTCAACAATCTCCTCAATATCTGGGGTAAGTAGGAGGGCACCCTCGAGCCTGTCGGTTTGTGGACGTGGATACGGCGCAGCACCTTGCGGCTTGCTAGCGTCCTTGGATGTAGAACTACTTCCGGCACGACCACCAGAAATTCGAATCTTAGACGGCGCTCCTCCCGCGAACTCCTGGGAGTGACCATTGCGAGAATAGTGCGCAAGGTAGAGAACGCAGACTGCAAGCTTGAAGTCAAGCTGTCGGAGAGACGATATGAACGCAGTGAGAGGCTCAGAACTAGGCAGATCGTGTAATCTACTTGTTGTTTCACGAACAAGTCGGTCGGGAGAGATCAGGGGGCTGTGTGGACGAGTGAGGTCGATCAACTGCATAAAATCGTCAGCTACCGTCCAAAAGAGGACCCGAATAAGTGATTGATTACCATATTCGAGAGACGCTCCCCAATTGTAATGCGTCGGTGGTTGGAAGGGTCGGAGAAACCAAGGAAGATGACGTCCATGATAGCCCCGATGGCAAACCGCGGACCACTTGCAGTCGGATGTATCTGCGACAACAGGGATGTCCTTCCGAGGCGCGTTTAAAAACCGCCACAAGCCACTCTAAGACTGGCCATGCATTCTCCGCCACTGGAGTGGACGAACGAGTCACAGAGAAGATATGATTTGTCCTTCCCGCTCCTAAGGATTGCAGGAAACCAGGCTTCAGGAACTCCCAGCAATTTCGAGCAGAACAAATTGCAGTGGCGGTGGATGCAAGGGCATAGCGATCAGAGAGGCCAGGACGGTAGTCAATCCGTGAATCGTATGATGGGAGGGCATTTAGGATGACAGAGGTAGGGAGAGTGATAAGGAAGGAATTGAGGAGGTCAAGCGCGGCTGAAACTGCTTCAGGGCTTGGAGGGACGAAAGCATTCCCTGAGGACTTTTTCGTTTTCTGTGATTCTTTGATGGAACGCTCTACTGGGTACAGCGAGAGATATAGGATTTGGCGAATATAATATGATGGCTAGAGGAATGGCTGTTGAGTGTCCACGTATCAGACGCGAAGAAAGAGATGTATACGGATATGGCCATATTGTGGGAGAGGTCAAATCGTCAAGCAAAGCGATGGCTAGTTTGTCTGTGGCGAGACTTAGAAATTTACCATGAGCCGGAAGCAAAGGCAACGCACAGAGGCTTTCTTCGAAACAATTGTCCGCCAATTCTCGTTGCCCTTTGCTCATTTCTTTGCCTGCTTGCTCTGCCATCTTGGTGGAGGTGGAAGAAAGAACTCCGTTGTAGCATTTTTTGTGCACCACCTGGGAACGATAATGTTGCCTCTATTGTCCACATTCCAATGAGAGTTTATATTTATGAGGCGTGGATCATAGCATCGTGAGGCGTATGTAGGTATCCGCAGGAGCAATGCACGAAGGACGGAGGGAACTGCAACTCGAATTGTCGTGAAAGGGAAATCTCACATGCATTACCTTAAATATCAACAGTATGTCGAATTCAGGGCATGAGGATTAACCAAAATGGGTGACCTAAAGGTACGATGGGACAAGGCTGCGCATCAAGGGGCCTGAGGGATAGAGACCGCTCAGCTGCACAGTACAGGTTTTAGAGGTCAGGTGAAGCAATACGTGATTCATTACCAACAAAAGCCATATCCGTCGGAATCACTGGATCAAACATTCAAGCAGCAAAGACTGGCACCGGTGAGGACAACATAATCACTGGGATAACAGAGGAAGAATGTAAAGATTCGTTGTACTTGTCGTCCTCGCTTGGTCTCAGAGATCACACGCAATGTAATCGACTCCCTATATAAAGAGAAGCAATGATACTGATGTGATGAAATGTCTAAGACGGTGGTGGAGGAGTTTAAGTGATGAATGACCAAACACTAACTAACCGAGGCCGGCCAAATACGGAACGCGTGGGTAAGCCAAATACCTTACAAAGAACGAGATGTCATTGCGAAGAGAGTCGCCAGAATACTAGCCGTTGGATCTTCTAATATCGGGGTGGTCTGTGGGGATCTGGAAACCGCAGGAATGACATCATGCTCAGGGGGAGGGACATCGGTAGGCTGCCCGATCGCATTCCTAAGAGCCCCATAATACTGAATTGTTTCTGTCCCCAAGGCTTGATTCAGATCTTTGTGGAGATACCAGAAACAGAACGGGCTCACGATGTGCTTGGTCCCAGCTACTTGGTGGCTTCCTCGTTGTTCCAATCTCACTGGGTAGCCTGATTGGCGCCTGAGTAGACGAGATCTGCCATCCCGCGTCTAAGTGGATAAAGTTCCCGTCCCAAGGGAAAACTGGCGGGGCCATAGTCACTAGATCCCTTACGTTGGCAGTTCTCCATGCGTGCCCTTGGTTTTGGGTCTTCATGACCGTTCGGGCAGCGGACGCCCAGTCGTTTATACCAACTCGTGGACTCCCAAATGTGTAAAGGGCGCCAATGTAAAGGTTTCTGTTGAGCGGAGTGTTCCCCAGCCGGCGGACCGTCACCATATGGAAGAAGGAACCATACGATGCTCCGAGGGAATACCCCTAGGCCATGAAACGAGTTAACCCAATCAAATGAGATGATAATGTGGAGAAGCGCAGGACACACCGGCGTGTGGATCATGACAGTGGGATTGAGGAAACCAATCGTCGTAAGTGAGCTGAGAATATGATCTGGGGTGGTTCCATCCATTGAGTAAGCACTTTAATATGTCCTCTGTCACAGTCCGACACTACTTACCGTAAGGCACGAATTTGGGATTAGGGTAATAATTGAAGAGGGCCTCATAAACGCCATGTGAGACGTGAGTATTCCAGAGCGTCCCATTGGGTGCGACCTTAGGCCGATAGTGGATGTTCACAAACCAATCACCGAGACTGGTTCCCTGTATAAATGTTGTATCTCCTCGTTCCTGACTGCTGAAGGAGCAGGGGTCTTACCTTGAGTGCAACACCAACGCAGGCATTCCTATCGGTAGGTTGACGTGGGAAGAACAAGCCGCAGAACGGACCGTTCCGTAAGGGGTGACCTTGAGGCGATTTCTAGATGAGTAGCAGTCAGCGAACTATACAAAAGCCTAGCTCCCGATATTAACCTCGACAAGATCTGGTTCTACCGTGAGCGATGAGTTGACCAGAGGTAAAATGAGGTCGCACCGCAAGCAACCACGAACGTCATCCCCCACGCTTTTGCCTGAAGTCCCAAGAGATATTGTCAGAGCAATCTGTGGGTAGAGATTTTTCGAATATACTGACAACTTCCTCAATTGCTTCTTCGGATTTGGCAAGTAACCAAGCGCGCGCTCATCTTCGTGAGCTTTCGCAGCCTTGACAGCTTCGAGAAATATGTTGTGATCACTGCAGATCCCAGAGGTGTGAGGTGGTGCGGTGTGGCGTGTAATATGTGGTGTACAAACCGCAAATGGACTGCTACAGTCTCCATAAATGCATAAAGGGCAAGTGACCAACTGATCTCGGGCCTTCCATTTCTATTGAGTATAAGTAGCGGTGCAGTCGCAGATGTAGCTCACCCGCCAAGGACCTCTGAAGCCCGGGGGAAACCTCAATGCAAATGAAACCAGAATATAATGCGGAACATACGCTGTGAGATTGCCTGCTGAATTTGTTTGTTAGATTCTTGACTGCAGTCGAGTAGCCATTGCTTGTTATCGTTCCGTGCTTCAACGTGTTCTTCTTGCTTGACTGGCTCTGGTGAAGGGAGTGGAAATTTCCGCAGCTGTTCAATGTGGCCAGCACGAATGCGAAGCTTGAACTGGGCCGCAGTGTCGGAGAGGGCAGAGTCGAGCGACATATCTTATCATTACTGATATTGTAAGTCCGCAGCTCTAACAAAATGAGAGTCTGGACGAACCGACAGTAGAAGGTGGTGTTATTGGAGGTCTGAGGTACCCGATCCTTCACTTGCACCCCAAATGTACCTCTCTTAAAGAGCATTGGGCGCCTTTGGAAGGGCCTGTCAGAGCATCGCGTTCTCACTGCGCGCGCAGTGGATACTAGGGCATCGCCGGACACGAGGCAGACGCGGTCAGCTCCAACCATCCAGTGAATTGAATAAGTATGTCGGAATGGGCTATATAAAAAGGTCAAACTTTGAGTCTGCGTGGACTGCTGCGATCATGATCAGGGTATAAAGCTACAGTATACAATCCTCGATCGCCCATATTACCGCCGATCGAACGTGCATGGAGCCAAGGATCTTCCAAACCACCTATCGCTTATGCCAATCTACTTCCCCTTCGGTGTTATGACTCCGATCCTACTATTTTCCAACTCTTTGAGGTGGTCGATTCCCACTCCCGTTGCGGGAGACTAACCCTTGGAATTGCCGTGAAGGAGAATGTGGTCCCACCCTGGGGGTTTGCTTAGTTTCGGCAGGAGAAAGGACAGAGTCCGTAAGGGTTCGGCATTTGGTCGGGGGCAACAATATGGTCTACATCGCCTGTTCTACAATGGTCAACTGAGACAAGGCCTCGTAATTAACGTAGTGTGATAAGTACAGTTGCCTCAAGATCAACCCTCCGTGCTATCGCCTGTTCCGTACTCTTGCTTAGTACGCATCAGGTCCGTGACAGCTCAAAGTTGGAATCTAGAGGATAGCATGGCGCCCCTCTCCGACGTCGAGCACTGCCCCTTTGCAATTTCTTAGACAACAACCTCGCAAACTACTTTATTCGCCCTTTGCAGTCGCCGTCCGGCGCACCTATCCTCTTCATCAGAACGAAAGACAGCTCGCTCCGCCTCGATGTCGAGAACCGTGGTCTCAATCGGATCACTCGGAAGGACCACTACCCCTTACTGTTGATCCCAGACCTGCCCGATTGTCTGCGTGCGGCACCGTCTTCTCGAAGATCGACCTACATGGAGCCTACAACCTCTCCGCATCGCCGGAGGGGAACTGCTTTCCGCACTAGACACAGCTCTTACGAGATTCAAGTTGTGCTCACGAACACTCAGAATTTTCAATTTGAACTCGAATTGTAATAATTTTATCTAACTATGCGACTAAAAAGCCCTAAGTATCAACTCCAGACGTCAGATTTATGATCTTAATCTTAATTTAATGATTTATGGATTTAATTTAACGATGCGACTACAAGGCCCCTAAACTATGCAATTGTTCGTTATCTGATATGTCATCGGACAGAGCACGGAGCCGCCCCACGGGATTATGTGTTGCACCGGACCACAACCGGTTACGATTCGACAAATGGTAGCTATCGGCTTACTCGATATCCCTCCGGAACTACAACTCCAAATCGCCGAATTTGTGGAGACACGCCAGACGCTGAAAGCGCTTTCCGTCACCTGTCGCTCTCTCCGTAGTATCGCTCAATCCATACTCTTCAAAACGCTTCGAATAGACCTAGGAATGAAGCTAGGTCTAAGAGGTTCTGTCGACGACCTACTTGCCAATCCACGAATATGCGCCGCCATTCGTTTTCTGGACCTTCGTGGACCTCACAACGACCACGAGCAGCTTTCACTTATCCAAAAAATGCTTCCAAAGGTGGTTGGATTAAGAAAGGTGTTGGTATGTTTTGTTAATCTGAGCAAGACGTTTCTGGGCGCTCTTCTAGGGATAGCAGCAAACACGCCGCTCCAAATCTCCCTGAATTGGAATATGTACCCGGATGGTGTAATCCCAATGCCTCACACACGCCTCCGGATATCTCATCTCCACCTTACGCTCGACCACCCATCGCTCGAATTTTGTCGATCACTGTTCCATGCGTCCGCCACTACACTTACAGCGCTCAAAATAATGGAAGACAAAGGTAGACTCATGAAACTGGCGGATATCGCCCTTCCCTTCTTACATGACCTCACATTAATCGCAATGGAAAATGAGGTTTCCAGAACAAGTGCCGCTGCGTTCATCACTGCGCAAAAGGCGATTAGGAAGCTCGGTTTGAGGGGCACAATGCGTTCTTTACCCCAAATTCCGCCGAATGCCCTGCCTAATCTCCGAGAATTGAAGGCCTCAACCGAACTGGTCAACCAGCTCGTACCTGGGCGACCAGTGGTAGCGATCGAGGTTATCATCACTCCAAAATGTGATCAGGATTGGTTCGGGGAAGAGGTCACGCAGTCCACCGCTCGGCTGCGAATGTTACGAGTACACCTCAATTCTGGGATTCCCGACACGCGAATGGTGAAACGAATGGTGACAATTCTTCCATTTCTGGAAAACGTGTGGTTGCCCGTGTTCGACGATGTGAGTTGGCCCTTTCGCTCGATTACCAACACCCTGGCGGCTCATTTTCCTTCAGACACTCCTCAATGTCGTCGAAGACCTTACTTCACTCAAGTGCCTCAAGTACCTAGGCTTCAATCTGTTTCGTCGCGAATTATCGGTAGACCTCAGCATCAACGACATCGCTACTAAACTGCGGAATGCAAATTCATCCTTCTCATGTCTCGAGATTCGGGACATTGACGAGAGTGGGTGGAAACGTGCTATCTCCCTTTGGAATGAGGTGCTCGGCGTGTTTCATCGCACGGAATCTGCATGGGTGTGGCATTGACCCGTGGAAGCACCTGGACCAGAGTAACACTGATGGTGGTACTAGTGATCCGTGAATCGGACGACGCCGTCGCGGATAGACTTCTTGTCATTTCTTAGATCATTTCCCAACGTTTTGGAATGTAGTGCACTCGTGAACAGGAAAAGCGTTTTTATAAGTCAATAGTCGTAGGAGGAGTCGAGTCGTAGCGCAAGGGACTGTGAGGGGTCGTCAACTGGCGTGAACATTGGCAGAGTTTCGCTTGGTTGGGATAGATCGGGCTGCCAAGAGAAAGGTATTATGGGCCAGGTGACGACGCACTACAGCGGTCGATCGGTTACCCAGCCTAAAGGGTGTACTCATTCTGGCCCTCCCAGCTGCCAAGACCATTATTCTAACGACGAATTACCTGATGGAGTTATTTGGGTTGATCAGGGGCGCAATGAAAGCAAACTAACAGGGGTGACATCTATTGTGATGTCTGGAACTGTTGCCGATTGAACGGGCTAAGTGAGGGCCATCGCTGGCCTCCTTACGCGTGTTTGTGTTGCGTATGGTTGCTTAGTTCCGTACGACTGCAACTGGATTAAATATTACGCGACATACGTGACTCCAAAGCTCAAAGGCGGCGTCGATCCGGTCGAAGGACGGACATGCATGGACACCGAGGGTACAAAACATGACCACGGTCCCAAGTCCTCCGAGAAGACTTGAAATATGTGCGACTGCGATTTCCTGGGATGGGAGGCCCTTCTTAAGGAGGCTGCGGGGCCGGGGCGGGAAGCATGAGGAAATATATGGGACGTGACGAGCGGAAGAGAGTGGGTATGGGATAGGGAAACGTACGTTGTAAAGTAGAATGCAAGAGAGAAGGCGGAGAGATGGAGTGACCAGGCGATAATAAGTGGGAGGAAGCGTGTTGGTACGAATGGGCTGAAGCGCGGGAGTGAAGCGTAGAGGGCCTGCAAGAGAATGAAGAGTGAGAAGATGAAATCGGTATGGTAGAATAGGAATGGATGAGTACGTGGATATGTGCGTAAGAGGTTCCCTCGCATGCCGTGATTTCGCATAGTTTCGGCCAGGCGACCGGCGTTCGTGAACGAGGCTATGACAACGGTCGAGCGACACCTGATGGGTTCATAGTCGATCGCGAATTGGGATAAGTACAGTTGCCTCGATATCAATCCTACGTGCTGCGCTATCCCCCGTACTCTTGCTTTCTGGCATCGAGATTGGTTTGGTTTGATCCCGCCGCGTTGCACAAGACCACAACCGGTTACGATCCACAAAATGGCAGCTATCGGATTACTCGATATCCCTCCAGAAATACATCTCCAAATCGCCGAATTTGCGGACTCACGCCAGACGCTGAAAGCGCTTTCCCTCACTTCTCGCTCTCTCCGTAGTATCGCCCAGTCCATACTCTTCGAAACCCTTCGAATAGACCTAAGAACGGACCTAGGTCTAAGGGGTTCTGTCGATGACCTACTTGCCAATCCACGAATATGCGCTGCCATTCGTTTTCTGGCGCTTCGTGGAATGTTTTTCCACAGTTCAGCGCCGCCTCGCAACGACGAAGAGCACCTTTCACTCATCCAACAACTGCTTCCGGAGATGGTTGGATTAAGAAAGGTGTCGATATATCATGTTATTCTGAGCAAGACGTTTCTGGATGCCTTTCTAGGGATAGTAGTAAACACGCCACTCCAAATCCACCTGGGTTGGAATATATACCCGTATAGTGTCATTCCTACGCCTCACACCCCCCTCCAGATATCTTATCTCCACTTTAAGGTCGGCGACGATTCGCTCGAATTTTGTCGATCGATGTTACATGCATCTGCCACTACACTGAAAGGGCTTAACATA
>Ga0307515_10011605_pt1 | contig 16701 bp, 14 predicted proteins | sample 17_EM_MG_FD_194513 | JGI IMG/M metagenome (GOLD analysis project Ga0307515, IMG submission 194513) | Populus trichocarpa ectomycorrhiza microbial communities from riparian zone in the Pacific Northwest, United States - 17_EM | ecosystem: Host-associated > Plants > Roots > Unclassified | place... | reverse complement strand
GTCGTTTTTTTCAAATGGTCTAAAAGAGCCTTTGGTTTGCATAGCGGCATTTAATCTAAATAACAGTTTCCCATCGTTAGTTAGTTTTCTATCAAAATCAACAGTTGTTCTGTATAAATCAAAACTGCCAACTGTTAAAGAAACTTCGCCTTTGTTGAAACCAGAAGGTTTTTTGGTAACTACATTGTACATTCCACTCGGATCGCCATTGCCTAACATAAAACCAGCTGGGCCTTTTACAAATTCAATGTGATCAATAATGCTCATATCCTCAGTTAATGGTCCCCAATAAGACGAAACAAAGTTAAAACCATTGCGCATTGCTTGAATTTGAGAACCACGCATCGTAATGTTTGTATATAAATCTCCCCAATGCTCTAGCCTTGTTGCGCCACTTACATTTCTAATTAAACCATCGCTCATACTAATAATTTGCTGATCTTTTATTACCTGATCAGTAACAGTTTGAATATTTTGTGGAGCTTCTAAAATGGGTTCGTTTAATCTTAATGAAGCAGATGGTAAGCTTACTTTATATTTATTTTTTATGCCAGCTATTGTAACTTCATTTAAAATCTGACTATTTTCAGTTAGTACGAAGTCTAAAACCAATGTTTGTCCAGCCGTTGCAGTTACTTCTTTTTCTTGTGCCTGCACACCAACTGAGCTCACTTTTACGATATAAGTTCCTGGCTTAACTCGTTGTAATGTGTATTCGCCATTATCATTTGTAGTTGTACCCAAGTTTTTGTTTTTTAAGCCAATGCTTACATATTGGGCTGGCTTACCATCGGCAGTGGTAATTTTACCTTTAATGGTTGCATTTTGTTGCGCCGAGGCGGAGATTGAAAAAATTGTAAAAAAGAGTAGGATCGCGTTTCGTAACTGTATTTTCATCATTATTCTTATTTGGATTAATTCTAAAGAGCTGCAAATAAACAACGAAAAAACTAACTATCCAAATTATTTTGAATAATTCTAAATAAGGTAACAAATGGATTTAGGCACAAAAAAGGGCATCATAATTATGACGCCCTTCTAAAATTTTTTTATAAAAAGTTATTGTTGCTTATATAGCTGAGCACTAAATGGATGCTCGTTTGAATTTGCAGGGGTAATTAATCCCCTAGCAATAATGGTATAATGCGACCCAGCAGCAAGCACAGATCCTGGTAAAGATGCCAGTACTGTTCCGCTTGTTTTATCTTTAATATCAAATGTAAAAGTTCCTGCTACAAGAGATGTGAAGGTACTAGCTTCTTTAAAAAGTTTATTTGTAGTTACAGTTGCACCGCCATTAATTACTACATCCAATGCAGGTGCATCTGGAGACAGATTAATAAAACGGACAAATGTATTGGTTGTTGATATTGCACTTAAATCATCTGTTATTAAAAGGCCATCTAAATTTGAAGATCTGTTAATTAAAAAATAAGAAAAATAGGTGTTTTGAATAAGTGTAGTGCTTTTTGTTAGGACACTTTCTGGTCTTCCTGATGTTGTAAATTTAATATTATAAGTACCAGGATTTAGGTTATTGTAGCTAACCGCACCTCCAAATGGCAAAGCAGCAGAATTTACCTTTGTGTCATTAACGTACACATCATAAGTAGATAGCGTTGGTGAAGCGTTAAATATTGAAACTGCGGCCATCGGGGCTTCTGCAGGCGCTCCTTTTTCACAAGAACTGATTAAAGCTAAACTGAAAAGTAAAGCAATAACATAAAACTTATTTATAGGTATACAAGTAAAAAATTTTGTCATGATTAAATATTATTGGGTTAAGACCTTTGTTAACTTATCTTAATTACTACAAATATTGTGTTTTATCTTAACAAAACGATGTTAAACTTTGTTAAATGAAAAATTCTTAGCTCCATTTTGTTAATGAATAACTTAAAAATGTAAAAAAATCAGATAATTATTGCGTAACTCATTTTTTATTTAAACCTTTGCGCCTCAACTAATTTAATACGGATTAGCAAACAAAATAATGAGCAAGAATATTATCCATAAACTTTCAATTTTAGAAGCAAAGAATATTGCCTCTAAAAACTTGTTTATCGAGCGCTTACACCCCGTATTTTATATTACTACCAATCGGCAAAATTATACGCCGCGTATTTAGTACATCTTACTAATACCAACGAGGAATTGATCCTCTCTAAAAACCCAATTAACAAGAATACCTTAATTTTTCGTTAGAGAAACGAATGAATATTAATGAATTTATAGTACAAGTCGCTATCGCTGAACATCATGTTTTTGCAGAAGAGATTGTAACAGAAATGGCTGAATCAGCGAAAGCTAGAGGTACAGGCATCGCTAAACGTTCGCCAGAATATATTGCTGGTAAAATGAAAGAAGGCAAATCGGTGATTGCTTTTCATAAGGATGGCTCTTGGGCTGGCTTTTGCTATATAGAAACATGGAGCCATGGTCAATTTGTTGCCAATTCTGGTTTGATAGTTAGCCCGAAGTATAGAAAAGGAGGCTTGGCTCACGCCATAAAGCAAGAAATTTTTAACCTTTCGAGGTCATTATATCCTAAGGCAAAAATATTTGGTTTAACTACCGGATTAGCCGTGATGAAAATCAATTCAGACTTAGGCTATGAACCCGTTACTTATTCTGAGTTAACGCAAGACGAAGATTTTTGGAAAGGTTGTCAAAGCTGTGTGAACTTCGAGATCTTAAAAATGAAGGATCGCAAAAACTGTATGTGTACAGCTATGCTTTATGATCCGGCAGAAAAGAAACACGAAGCAGCCAAACTTTTTGCAGAAGAATTACAGAAAAAACCTGGATTATATGAACGCTTTATGCGTATTAAATCGAGATTGGTTATCAAGCCAAAATCTGGATTAAAATCCCTTTTAGTATTGTTTACCCTTTTATTTAATAAATAATGAAGAAGAAAGTTGTTTTAGCGTTTAGCGGAGGATTAGATACCTCATTTTGCTGCATTCATTTGGCAGAAGACCGTAATTTAGAAGTTCATTCGGTTATTGTAAATACTGGCGGATTTTCTGATGAAGAATTGCAAGAAATTGAAAAACGTGCCTATGCATTAGGAGTGGCATCTCACGCTGTTGTAGATGAAACTGAAAGCTATTATGATGGCTGCATTAAATATTTAATTTTTGGGAACGTATTAAAGAATGCAACCTATCCGCTTTCTGTAAGTGCCGAACGTGTCAGTCAAGCTACTGCAATTGCTAATTATGTCAAAAAAATTGGAGCAGATTACGTAGCTCACGGAAGTACTGGAGCTGGTAACGACCAAGTTCGTTTTGATATGATTTTCAATATCCTTATTCCTGGAGTGGAAATTATCACGCCAATTAGAGATTTAAAATTATCTCGCGAAGCGGAAATAGAATATTTAGCTAAACACGGTGTAGAATATAGCGCAGAAAAAGCAAGATATTCAATCAATAAAGGTTTATGGGGAACATCTGTTGGGGGAAAAGAAACGTTAACTTCTAACGAAACTTTACCTGAAAGTGCATGGCCAACTCAAGTTTCAGAAACGGAAGCTAAAAGAATTGAATTGACTTTTGATAAAGGCGAATTGGTTGCGATTGATGGAGAAAAATTACATCCTGTAGCAGCTATCCAGAAATTACAAGCAATTGCTCAACCTTTCGGTATTGGTAGAGATATCCATGTTGGTGATACGATTATCGGTATTAAAGGTCGCGTTGGGTTTGAAGCTGCAGCTCCAATCATTATTATCAAAGCACACCATACTTTAGAAAAACATACATTAACCAAATGGCAATTGAGTTGGAAAGAACAGCTATCATCGTTCTACGGAAACTGGTTGCATGAAGGTCAATTTCACGATCCAATTATGCGGAATATCGAAGCGTTTTTAACCGATACGCAAAAAGTAGTAAGCGGTAAAGTATTTGTTGAATTATTACCTTATCGTTTCCAAATAATTGGGATAGAATCTAACCACGATTTAATGAGCAATAAATTTGGCAGCTACGGCGAAATGAATAATGCTTGGAGCGGAGATGATGTTAAAGGTTTCTCTAAAATTTTCGGTAATCAAGTAATGATTTGGCATAAAGTAAATAGTGAAGAAGCTGAAAGCTAAAAGACTAAAGGGGAAAGCTTTCCTTCCACGTTGTCATCCTGAGCTTGTCGAAGGACAATAGGTAAAATATGATAAAGGTTGTCTCAAAAGAAAATTGTTTAAGCCATTATAGATGGGGCGATAATTGTGATGGGTGGAATTTTGTAAGCAAACCTGATGCAGCTATCAAGCAAGAATTAATGCCTGCTCAAACTGCTGAGAAATTACATTTTCATACTTATGCAGAGCAATTTTTCTTCATATTAAAAGGAGAGGCAACATTTTTTATTGAAGGTGAAACCGTTTTAGTTAATGCAAATACAGGCTTGCAAATACAGGCAGGCGACAAACATAAAATCTCGAATGAAACAAATCAAGATTTAGAATTTATACTTTTCTCCTATCCATCAACTCAAAATGACAGAACAGATTGTGAATAGTAAAAAAATAAAAGCAGGAATTATTGGTGGCGCAGGTTATACTGGCGGTGAAATGTTGCGTATTTTGGTTAATCATCCTAACGTAGATATCGCTTTTGTAAATAGCACAAGCAATGCTGGAAATTTAATTTCTGACGTACACGCTGATTTAATAGGCGATACCGATTTAAAATTTACAAGAGATATCCCTCAAGATATCGATGTGCTTTTTTTATGTGTTGGCCATGGCGATGCAAAGAAATTCTTAGCTGCAAATCCCATTAATGACAACATCAAAATCATCGATTTATCACAAGATTTTAGGTTATCTCAAAACTCTCAACTCTCAACTCGTGACTTCATTTACGGTTTACCTGAGCTAAATCGTGATGCGATAAAGAATGCAAAAAACATTGCCAATCCTGGTTGTTTCGCAACTTGTATACAGTTAGGCTTATTACCATTAGCCGCAAAAGGACTAATTAAAAACGAAGTTCACATCAATGCAACAACTGGTTCAACTGGTGCCGGACAAAGTTTATCAACTACTTCGCACTTTAGCTGGAGAAATAACAATCTCTCTATCTACAAAGCTTTCGAACATCAACATTTAAATGAAATTGGAGAAAGTTTAGTTCAATTGCAAGGCGAAGTAAAAGAAGCTTTAAGTTTTATACCCCAAAGAGGAGATTTTACCAGAGGTATTTTAGCAGCAATGTATATTGAATGTGCCATTAGCGAAGAAGATGCGTATCAACTTTATTTTAATTTTTATTCCGATGCGCAGTTCACACATGTTAGTCGGAGAAACATCGATTTAAAACAAGTGGTAAATACCAATAAATGTTTGGTGCACTTGGAAAAACATGGTGATAAACTTTTTATCATTAGTATAATAGATAATTTGCTAAAAGGCGCTAGTGGCCAAGCCGTGCAAAACATGAACTTGATGTTTGGTTTGGAAGAAACCGCAGGTTTGCGTTTAAAAGCATCATACTTTTAATCACATTTCATGCTGAGCTTGTCGAAGCATCTTAAAGAAGAGATTCTTCGCAAGCTCAGAATGACAAAAACTCTAAAAAAATGAATTTATTCGACGTATACCCACTTAACGATATAGAAATTACAAAAGCAGCTGGCAGCAATGTTTGGGATGCTAACAATCAAAAATATTTAGATTTATATGGCGGTCACGCTGTGATATCTATTGGTCATACCAACCCACATTATGTAACTCGTTTAACCGACCAATTAAACAAAGTTGGATTTTATTCTAACTCAGTTAAAATTCCTTTGCAGGTTCAGTTGGCAGAGAAATTGGGCGAAGTTTCTGGTAAAAAAGACTTTCAATTATTCTTATGTAATTCTGGTGCCGAAGCAAATGAAAATGCTTTAAAATTGGCATCGTTTTACAATGGAAGAAAAAAGGTAATTGCTTTTTCTGGTGCATTCCACGGACGTACATCTTTGGCTGTGGCAGTTACAGATAATCCGAAAATTGTTGCTCCAGTTAATCAGACTGAAAACGTAATTTTTTTACCTCACAATAATGAAGTTGCATTAGAAGAAACTTTTAAAGCGCAGGGCGATGAAATTTGTGCTGTAATTATTGAAGGCATTCAAGGAGTAGGCGGAATTAAGGAAGCTTCAAAAAGTTTCTTGCAAAAAATCCGTTCACTTTGCGATGAATATAATGCAGTTTACATTGCAGATTCAGTTCAATGCGGTTATGGCAGAACAGGGTTGTTCTACTCGCACGATTATGCAGGCGTAGAAGCTGATGTTTATACAATGGCTAAAGGAATGGGCAATGGATTTCCAGTTGCTGGAATTTCAATTTCGCCTAAATTTAAACCTTGGCACGGCGAATTAGGAACAACCTTCGGTGGAAATCATCTAGCTTGTGCAGCAGCTTTAGCTGTTTTAGAAGTGATGGAAAAAGATAACTTGATGCAAAATGCTGAAGAGATTGGAAGTTATTTAATTGAAGAATTGAATAAATTTGAGCAAGTAAAAGAAGTTAGAGGTCGTGGTTTAATGATTGGTATAGAATTACCCGAAGAATTAGCTCACGTTAAAAAGGATTTGTTGTTTAAACATTTCATTTTTACTGGCGAAGCGAAGCCGAATGTTATCCGTTTGTTGCCAGCTTTAAACTTAACCAAAGAAAATGCAGACGAGTTTTTAGCGGCGTTTAGTAAACTAGTTAATTAATTTTTGTCATCCTGACGAAGGAAGGATCTCATAAAAGATGCTTCGACAGGCTCAGCATGACAAACGAAAAGCATAAAAAATATGAAGTTATTCACTTCCGTACACGATGTTCCGAGCATCAAACAATTTGTAAAGGATGCACTTGCATTAAAGGCAAATCCTTATGCACACCAAGATTTGGGTAAAAACAAAACCTTAGGATTAGTTTTTATGAATCCTAGTTTGCGTACTCGTTTAAGCACTCAAAAAGCTGCGCTAAACTTGGGTATGAACGTAATGGTGATGAACTTGGACAAAGAAGGCTGGGCTTTAGAAACTCAAGATGGCGTTGTAATGAATGGTTCTACTGTTGAACACATTCGTGAGGCTGCGGCTGTAATGGGTCAATATTGCGATATTTTAGGCTTACGTTCTTTCCCAAAATTAAATAACCGTGAAGAAGATTACAGCGAAGATTTCTTCAATAAATTTGTGAAATATTGTGCTGTTCCAGTTGTAAGTTTAGAAAGTGCAACTCGCCATCCATTGCAAAGCTTTGCAGATATCATTACCATTCACGAAACTTGGAATCCACTAAGAGTTGGAGCTAATGCCAAACCAAAAGTTGTTTTGGCTTGGGCGCCACACGTAAAAGCTTTACCACAAGCAGTTCCAAATTCGTTTGCAGAGTGGATGTGTAAAGCGCAATCAGAAGGAATGATAGATTTTACCATTGCACAACCAGAGGGCTATGAACTTGCTGAAGATTTTACACCTGGAGCTAAAATCGAATATAATTTAGAAGAAGCTTTATCTGGCGCTGATTATGTCTATGTGAAAAACTGGAGTAGTTACAAAGAATATGGCAAGGTTTTAACTTATCCAGATGGCTGGATGATGAATAACGATAAATTGAAATTTACAAATGATGCGAAAGTGATGCATTGTTTGCCTGTTCGTCGCGATTTGGAATTATCTTCTGAGATTTTAGATGGGCCAAATTCATTGGTTATTCACGAGGCTGGTAATCGACTTTGGTCTGCACAGGCTGTGCTAAAAGCAATGTTGGAAGAATTGTAAAAGGAGAAAGACTAAAGCTAAAAGACCAAAGCTTTCAGCATTTTGCTTTAAGCTTTAAGCTCAATAATATGAAACAACTAACCATCATAAAGATAGGCGGAAACGTAATTGACAATTCTGAGAACCTGCATCAATTCTTGTTAGATTTTACTGCCTTACCTGGCGATAAGATTTTAGTTCACGGAGGTGGGAAAATTGCGACTGAACTTGGCGAAAGTTTAGGCATTGAAGCTAAAATGGTTGATGGAAGACGGATTACAGATATCGAAACTTTACGTATTGTAACAATGGTTTATGCCGGATTGATTAATAAAAACATGGTGGCACAATTGCAGGCAAAAGGTAATAATGCAATTGGTTTAACTGGCGCTGATGGAAATATCATCAAAGCTAAAAAACGTCCTGTAAAAGAAATAGATTATGGTTTTGTTGGTGATTTGGATGAAAACTCTATCTCCTCAACAACGTTGGATAGTTTGCTAAAAGCTGGACTAACTCCAGTGTTGTGTGCAATTACACATGATGGAGATACGCAACTATTAAACACCAATGCCGATACAATTGCATCTGCGGTTTCGGTTGCGATGTCGTCATTATATGAAACACGATTGGTATATTGCTTCGAGAAAAAAGGTGTACTGAAAGATGTTAACGATGATGCAACAGTTGTTCGAGAAATTAAATCGAGTGCGTTTGAGGGATTAAAAGCTGATGGTACAGTTGCAGGTGGAATGATACCCAAATTACACAATGCTTTCGAAGCAATTAACAAAGGCGTTGCTGCTGTTTATATTGGCAAGGCGGATGAGTTGGGAGAATTGGAGAGTGGGAGCTTTGGCACAAAAATGTTAAAATAGAACCGTCAAGACACAAAGAACACCAAGGAATTAAAATCTTTGTGAACTTAGTGCCTTTGTAGTAAAATATAGGTTTAAGGTCTTTGCCATTTGCAGGAAAAGGGAACAAATTAACCACTGTCTTTGCAAACTAAACCTGATAGTAGCGAAAAGCTCCCGTTGTCAGTCTGAGCGTAGTCGAAGACAAAACGGGACTTGTAGCGAATAGCAGGACTAACATTAATAGTTGTATGAACCTTGCTTTTCAATACTTCGACTACGCTCAGTATGACATTATAAAATAAATTAGTGAAATCACTCTAATCGGTGAAATCACTTTAATCGGTGAAATCATTTTAAAATGAAAAAAATAGCAATTATAGGTTCTGGAAATATCGGTATTTCTTTAGCAAAAGGATTAGTAAAAGCTGATTATACATCGGCTGCCCAAATTACTTTAACACGTAGAAGTTTAGACCATCTAAAACCCTTTGCAGTAGCAGGTTTTAATATTAGCAATGATAATAAAGCTACAGTTGCAAATGCTGATGTTGTAATTTTAGCAGTGTTACCACAACAATTAAATACTGTTTTAGATGAGATTGCTGTTGCCATAGACCCGGCTAAACATTTGGTAATTTCTGTAATTTCTGGGGTAAGTTGTGCTGCGGTAAAAGAGAAATTGGGCAATAGTGTAGAAGTAATCAGAGCGATGCCAAACACAGCTATCGCCATCGGTCAATCGATGACTTGCATTGCAAGTGATAATGCTTCTACAGAGAATTTAGCTGACGTTACAAAAATGTTTGAAACGGTAGGTTCTGTAGTTAAAATAAACGAAGATTTAATGACCTCAGCAACTGCACTTTGCGCTTGTGGTATCGCCTTCTTTTTAAGGGCAATTAGAGCGGCTTCACAAGGTGGAGTTGAGATTGGATTTCACGCAGATGAGGCTTTAAAAATGGCAGTACAAACTGCAAAAGGAGCAGCCGATTTACTTTTATTACACGGAACACATCCAGAATCAGAAATAGATAAAGTAACTTCGCCAAAAGGTTGTACAATTGCTGGCTTAAACGAAATGGAGCACAATGGCTTTAGTTCGTCGTTAATTAAAGGCATTAAACTTTCGGCTTTAAAAGCAGGGAATTTGTACACAAAAGAAGGTTAAAAAAGGTTGAAAGTAAGAAGGCCGAAATCCAAGCTCAATACTCAATACGCATTACTCAATACGATGTTAGAAAACATACAAAAAGAAAGTCTGGATTTGTTGCGACAATTAATTCGCATCCAATCTTTTAGTAAGGAAGAAGATAGAACGGCGAATTTAATTGCACAGTTTTTAGAAGAGCGAGGTGTAAAAACCTATCGTAAAATGAATAATGTTTGGGCTTATAACCAACATTTTGATGCTGCAAAGCCAACCTTGCTTTTAAACTCACATCACGATACTGTTAAGCCAAATTCTGGTTACACTCGCGACCCTTATGACGCTGCTATTGAAGGCGATAAACTGTTCGGTTTAGGCAGTAATGATGCAGGTGGTTGTTTAGTCTCGTTAATTGGAACTTTCCTTTATTTCTATCCTCAAGAAGATTTAAAATATAACATTTGTTTAGCCGCAACTGCGGAAGAAGAGATTTCTGGTAATAACGGATTAGAATTGGTTTTACCTGATTTAGGCGAATTAGAATTCGGAATTGTGGGCGAACCAACCGAAATGAATTTGGCAATTGCTGAGCGTGGTTTATTGGTTTTAGATTGTATTTCTCACGGCAAAGCTGGTCACGCGGCAAGGGAAGAAGGAGAAAATGCCATTTACAAAGCTTTAAAAGATATTGAGTGGTTTAGAAATTACCAATTCCCGAAAGTATCTGAAGTTTTTGGTCCACTGAAAATGACAGTTACAATCATCAATGCTGGTTCACAACATAATGTGGTTCCTGCAAATTGTACTTTTACGGTTGATGTTCGTGTAACCGATTCTTACACCAATGAAGAGGTTTTAGAAATCATCAGAGCAAATGTAGATTGTGATGTTACGCCTCGCTCTATTCGCTTAAAGCCATCATCTATTGATAAAAATCACCCTGTGGTATTGGCTGGTGTTGCACTTGGTAAAACTACTTATGGTTCGCCTACAACGTCAGACCAAGCGTTATTAGATATCCCATCAGTAAAATGTGGTCCAGGTTTTTCTGGTCGCTCGCATATGGCTGATGAATTTTTATACGTTCGCGAAGTTGCTGAAGGGGTTGCAGGTTACGTAAATATGTTAAAGCCAGTTATTAACGGAAAATAGAATAAATAAAAAGCCGCTGATTTGTAGATTTTGTTATCCTGAGCGTAGTCGAAGGAAAATCTGCAAATCAGCGGCTAAAAATATTTGTCATTCCGAGGGACGAGGAATCTATATGAAAATTTATTGTAATAGATTCTTCGCGATGCTCAGAATGACAAACTGAGCTTAGTTCCCTTCACCCCCATCAAAAGCTCTAGTTTCTAAATGTTTTTCCATATCTAAACGATTAACACCTTTGCTCCACCATTCTGGAGCTGGTTTTCCTTTTAGCATATAATCGAAATATTCCATCATACGCACTGCATAATCTTTACGATTTGGCAATTTAGCTATACCGTGGTTTTCTCCACGATAGGTAATCATCACCACTGGTTTATTCAATCTTCTTAAACCGTTGTAATATTCAATTCCTTGCGTAAAATCTACTGCACCGTCTTTATCGTTGTGTAAAAGCAATAATGGCGTTTGTACTTTTTTGATGTGATAAACTGGAGAGTTACGTGCAAAAGCATCCCAGTTATCCCAGTAACCTGGCGTTAAACGACCTTGGCTAGCTTCAAAAATCGCTTGGTTTGTGCCGCCACTATTCCAATAAATTAAACTGTACATACTAATCATATTGGTTAATGGCGCACCAGCTGCAGCAGCTTTAAAAATATTAGTTTGTGTAATTAAGAATGAAGTTTGGTAACCACCCCAAGAGTGACCGTGAATGGCAACATTTTTTTCATCAACCACACCTGTTGCAATTGCCGCCTTAACTGCGGGAACTACACAAGCAACCGCTGACATACCTGGGTCGTTTAGTTTATATTTAATATCTGGTTCTAAAACAGCGTAACCATTGCTTAAATATACAGCTTTGTTAAATCCACCACCTGGGAAACCAGGCATCGAATAGTTGTTTAACCCATCTGTTAAACGTTCATAAATGTAGGTGATGGTTGGGTAAGATTTCCCAGCTACATAATTAGCAGGTAAATATAATGCAGCCTGCAAGCTATCGCCATTGGCGCTTACATAATCAATTAATTTTACACCAGAAGTCCATGCATATTTAGCTTGGTCTGGAGTATTTGAATTTACTTTTTTAGGAGCTGCTAAATCGTTACTTGCGCTTGCATAATAAGTTGGAGATTCTTGATAGTTACTTTTTGCATAAGCAAAAACTTTTCCTTTTTCTGCTTTTGCAAAAGCTCCGTAAGAATTATCATCCATAAATAGGATGTTGATTTTGTTTTTACCAACAGGAAGGATTCCAATGCCTGCTTTTTTATCTTTCACATTGAATACAGCAAAATATTGGTCTTTACTTAAGTCAGTTCCTTTTTCATCTTCGTAAATACGATACCTCATTGCAACTTCTGTCTTTTTGCTTTTCCAGTTGTCTGAAAGTGAGACAACATTTTTGCCATCGGCAGATATTTTCCATAAATCATAGTTATCCATGATCAAGGCATGTTTAGAATCGCTAGACCAGCCCAAATTTTGAGTAGATGGTTTTAGTACATTATGGTCATCTAACTCGTTTATGAAAGATGATTTGATATTTCCTGTTAAGTTAGCTGTTGAGCCGGTTTCTAAATTGATGCTATAGAAAACACCATCAACATAATAACTAGCAATTTTTCCGTTTGGAGCAATTGATAATCTACCACCGTTTGAAGCATACATTTTCTCAAATAAACGTTTTTTAGCTCCAGTTTTAAGGTCGATTAAATAGATATCAGTATAACTTTGACCATCTAAATTTCCAGCTAATTCATAGTTCGAATTGTCATAACCAATTGCATAAAGTTGTTTTGGCGCAACCAGTACCGAACGCATATTGCTATCTGCTAACTGTGTGAATTTTTTATCCGCAATGCGATAAGAACTTGTATAACTAAAACTTTTGTCTCTCATCTCTTGCGTTTGTTGTGCAGATTGAAGTCGTTTATCTTGCCAGTTCCAGATAATCATATCAGGTTTTTCAATATCTTCTTTTTTAGGCTCAGGTTTAACCATTTTTGCTAAACTATCAGCTTTAGCATCTGGTTTTTTCGATTTTACACTATCTGTTTTTTTGTCTTCCTTTTTTTCTAAAGTATTTATACCAAAAAATAAAGTAGACTGGTCGTCTGACCAATATGGAGTAGCATTGGTATTTACACCTTTTCCTTTCGGGAAAGTTGCATCATCTAAACTGTTGTAAATTACTTTGCTGGTTAAATCGCCATTGATTTTATTAATGCCAATCACACTAAAAACATCTTCTTTGTATTTCTCGTTTTTGTTAGATTTTAATAAAGCAAAAGCAGTTCCCTCTTCATTCCAGTTAATACTTTTATAAACGGCTTTGTCATTATCCAACGCAGTTGTTAAACCAGTTTTCATATCTCTTAAAAATACACCGTTTCCGTTTTGCCCATTTGCATCAACAGTATAAGCCAGCTGGTCGCCAGCTTTATTAAATGCAAATTCTGAGACATTACCAATGTTGAAACTCTTTTTTGTTGCCAAATTATATAACAGAACATCTGTTCCTTTTGCTGCATCTTTATCTTTTGGTGCAGTTTCTAATGCAGAAAATTGTATAGCAATCCACGAAGCATTTTCGCCAGAAAAACTAAAACTTCTTACTCTTTCAAATGAAGTTTGCTTGTTGTCGGCCAAAGAAACTATCGTTAATTTATCATACAAAGGTTTCATTGTTTTTTTTGCAGCTTTAACATCCGCATCCTTTGCAGAAACTCTAAAAGCGGCAAACTTTGAATCTTTCGAAAACAACATTCCGTTCGCAGTTGCACCAATTGGATAAGAATAACTTAAGGTGTCGAAAGTTTTTCGAATAGTCAATTTCAAATCTCCTTCAGTTGGTCCGCTTGCCCAAGCCATCCATTGTCCATCAGGCGATAGCGTATTTCCTCGGTTGAAAGTCCACTTTGAAATGTCTTTCCAAGTTAATGCCGGTCGTTGTTGGGCAAAACCGTTTGTTGCAAGGGATATTGCAAAAACGAGTAGAATAAATTTTAAATTCTTCATAATTAAGGGTTTGTTTAGACGAAAATAGTGTTTTAAAATAAATTTAAAGCAAGGCGGAATAAATTATCCGATTAGATACTTGATACGAAATACTTGCTACTTATTCGTACTTTTGTAACGCATTTTTAAGCGCATAAAAATTACAATGAAGATTTGGCAAAAAAATATTGAAGTAAATAAAGGTATCGAAACATTCACCGTTGGTAAAGACAGAGAATTGGATTTACAAATGGCAGCTTTTGATGTTTTAGGTTCTTTGGCTCACGTAGAAATGTTGGCTAGTATTAATTTGCTAACAGCTGATGAATTGGCTGAAGTTCAAACTGCACTTAAATTAATTTACAAAGAAATTGAAGATGGTAAATTTACCATTGATGACAGCGTAGAAGATGTACATTCTCAAGTAGAGTGGCTGTTAACGCAGCGCATTGGAGAAGCAGGCAAAAAAATACACAGCGGTCGCTCTCGTAACGACCAAGTTTTGGTTGATTTGAAGTTGTATTTCAGAGCTTGCATACAAGAAATGGTGGAGAATACATCAATCTTGTTTAATCAGTTAATTTCGTTGAGCAACACACATAAAGACAAACTTTTACCTGGTTATACGCACTTGCAAATTGCGATGCCATCGTCTTTTGATTATGGTTTGGTGCTTATGCAGAAAGCTTGGCAGATGATATGGAGATGATGCTTGCTGCTTACAAAGTTTGCAACAAAAATCCACTTGGTTCTGCAGCTGGATACGGTTCTTCTTTCCCGCTGAACAGAACAATGACAACCGAATTGTTAGGGTTCGAAAAGCTAAACTACAATGTGGTTTATGCGCAAATGGGAAGAGGCAAAACGGAAAGAATTTTAGGTCAGGCGATGGAAAATGTTGCAGCAACTTTAGCCAAAATGGCGATGGATGTTTGTTTGTTTATTAATCAGAATTTTGGTTTTATCACTTTCCCCGATGAACTAACTACTGGTTCTAGCATTATGCCGCATAAAAAGAACCCAGATGTTTTTGAGTTGATTCGTTCTCGTTGTAATAAAATTCAGGCTTTGCCAAATGAAATTGCAATGATGACTACCAATTTACCATCTGGTTACCATAGAGATTTACAGTTGTTAAAAGAAAATCTTTTCCCTGCAATTACATCTTTGAATGAGTGTTTAGAGATGACAACTTTTATGCTGCAAAACATCACGGTTAAAGACCATATTTTAGATGATAAAAAGTATGATTATCTATTTAGTGTCGATGTGGTAAATGAACTGGCTTTAAGCGGAACACCTTTTAGAGAAGCCTATAAAATTGTTGGTGAAACTATCGAAAATGGAACTTTTGCCCCAAATAAGACAGTTAAACATACGCACGAAGGAAGTATTGGAAATCTTTGCAATGATGAAATCAGCGAAATGATGAACGAAGTTTTAGCTCAATTTAAATTTGAAAAGGTAAACAAAGCAATAGCGAACTTGGTTAAGTAAACAATGAAAATTACAGATAGATCCTATCTTAAAGAATATCAATCAATCATTGGCAATGATTTGAAAATTCTTGTAGAACGTTTTGATTTTAAAAATCAAAATGGAGATTTGGGCTATCAAACTAAAGCGTCTGCAGTTTACTCATCAAATATAGAGGGGAATAGTATCGATTTAAATTCCTTTATGAATTATGAGCTTTCTGCTGAAAAGTTTAAACCTGTAAAAGAAATTCAAGAGATTACTGATCTGATTTCAGCTTACGAATTTGCACAGAAAGAGAAACTAACTGAAAAAAATCTTTTAAAATGTCACCAAATTTCATCTCAAACACTGCTAATATCTAGTTTACGTGGCAAGTATAGGAGCGATAAAGTTGGAGTTTTTGGTCAATCTGGTTTAATATATTTGGCGGTAGAAGCAGAGTTAGTTGAAAAAGAAATGAAAGCTCTTTTTGCTGACATATCTCATTTGCTTTCAGCTGAGCTTGACATCGAAGAATCATTTTACACTGCTTCATTAATACATTTAAAATTTGTTCATATTCATCCTTTTAGAGATGGTAATGGCAGAACTGCGAGATTATTAGAAAAGTGGTTTTTAGCGGCCAAGCTAGGATTGGATTTTTGGAAAATTCCAGCTGAAAAATATTATAAAGAACATCAAAGTGAATATTATCAAAATATAAATTTAGGTGTAAATTTTTACGAATTAAACTACAACAAGTGTTTGCCATTTTTAACGATGTTACCAAATTGCTTGAAGTAATAAGTTTTTCTTGTTAAATAGCTAATTTTAAAACGACACAAAGAAAACCACCGTTTGAAAAACTGAAAGAAATTAAATAAACCTGATAGCAGTGAAAAGTTTTTGTCAGGCTGAGCGTAGTCGAAGTCCAAAAAACTTGAAACGAATAGCAGGACTGAAGCAGATAAAAGCCACTGACTTTCATTTTCAAAAACGATAAGAAATTATAAATATAAAAAGGAGATTGCTTCGTGCCTCGCAATGACGAAGTTTTTTAAACCAAATCCTACATAAAATGAATGTATCAGTATTAGCAAACACACTTATTGGCTCAGAAATCATTAAAATTGGAAACGAAGTTAATGACATGAAGCGTAAGGGTGCTCAAATTGCTAACCTAACTATTGGCGATTTTGATTCATCCATTTTCCCGATACCAAAACCATTGGAAGAGGCGATTGTGAAAGCCTATCGTGAAGGTCACACTAATTATCCGCCTGCAGATGGAATTTTACCATTGCGTGAAACAGTAGTCGAAAT
>Ga0307515_10011604_pt1 | contig 16701 bp, 12 predicted proteins | sample 17_EM_MG_FD_194513 | JGI IMG/M metagenome (GOLD analysis project Ga0307515, IMG submission 194513) | Populus trichocarpa ectomycorrhiza microbial communities from riparian zone in the Pacific Northwest, United States - 17_EM | ecosystem: Host-associated > Plants > Roots > Unclassified | place... | reverse complement strand
CTCGGTGCCCACGTCAACCACACCGTGCGTCGGCTGCTGGCCACCTATGACGGCCTGGACGCGTGCCCGCTCGGCGCCGGGGCCATGGCGGGCCAGGAGTTGCCGTGGGACCGCGACCGCATGGCCAGGCTGCTCGGCTTCGCCCAAGCCGGCGGGGACGCGCTGTCCTCGGTGGCGTCACGCTCCTGGGCGGTGGAGAGCACCGCCGAGCTCAGCACCTTCGGGGTGGGCCTGAGCCGGTTCTTCACCGACCTGCTCACCTGGAGCGGCGCGGGGTACAGCTTCGTGGACCTGCCCGACGAACTCGCCGGCATCTCCTCGGCGATGCCGCAGAAGCGCAACTTCCCGGTGCTGGAGCGCATCCGGGGACGCTGCGCCCACCTGAGCTCGTTGCACGTCGACGTGGTGCTCGGGCAGCGCAACACCCCGTTCGCCAACACCGTGGAGGTCTCCAAGGAGGCCGGGGCCCATGTCGGCACCGCGTTCGCCACGCTGAGCAGCGTCCTGCGCCTCGGCACCGCGGTGTTCCGGGGCCTGCGGTTCGATTCCGATCGCATGCGAGCCGCCTGCGACCGCGAGTTCCTGGGCGGGTTCGCCCTCGCCAACGCTCTCTGCCTCGCCGAGGGCGTGCCCTGGCGCACGGCGCAGGTGATCGCCGGGCGGTACATCGTCGGGGCCATGGCGGCCGGCCGGCCACCGGCCGACGTCGATCCGGCGCTGTTGTCCGCAGTGTCCGCGAGCGCGGGGTGCCGGCTGGCCGACCCGGCGACGATACTGGCCGGCGTCTTCGACACCGACGTCCTGTTGCGGCGCTCCCGCTCGGCGGGTTCCGCCCACCCGGATGAGGTTCGCGCCGTCCTGGCCGGACACGCCCAGCAGGAGGGCGAGCTGCGGCAGCAGTGGGAACGGCGGGCTGCGCTCAGCCACCCGGCGCCGTCCGGGTCACGTGAGGAGTCGATGAGCCGATGATTCTCGAGTCCATGTACGACGCCATCGGCCACACCCCGTTGGTGCGGCTCACGGTTGAGGCGAGCCCCGGCACCGAGGTCTTCGCGAAGCTGGAGCTGGCCAACCCGTTCGGCATGAAGGACCGGGTGGCGCGCACGATCATCGCCGAGGCCCGCCGGCTCGGGTCGCTGGTGCCGGGCGCTCCGATCATCGAGAGCTCATCGGGGACCATGGCGCTCGGCGTCGCCCTGGCCGGGCGTTCCCTCGGTCACCCGGTGCACATCGTGACCGATCCACGCACCGACCCGATAACGATGGCGAAACTGCTCGCGCTCGGCTGTCACGTCGAGGTCGTACCGCGCATGACCGAGGGTGGGTGGCAAGGGGCGCGACTGGCCCGGTTGGCCGAGCTGATGGCCGAGCTGCCCGGAGCCTTCTGGCCCCAGCAGTACAGCAACCCCGACAACCCGGCGGCGTACCGGCAGCTCGCCGGTGAGCTGGTCGACGAACTGGGCACGGTGGACGTGCTGGTGGGCTCGGTGGGCAGCGGTGGCTCGATGTGCGGCACGACGCGGGCGCTGCGCCACCGCGAGCCCTCGCTGTGGGCCGTCGGCGTGGACTCCGTCGGCAGCGCGCTGTTCGACCAGCCGGACGTGCCGGGACGGCTGCAGAGCGGCCTGGGCAACAGCCTGCTACCGAAGAACCTGGACCGCACGGTCATCGACGAGATCCACTGGCTCAACGACCGGGAGGCGTTCGAGGCGACCCGCGCGCTCGTACGCGAACAGCAGATCTTCGCCGGGAACACGTCGGGTTCGGTGTACCGGGTGCTCACCGACGTCGCCCGCCGGGCGAGGGCCGGCAGCCGGGTGGTCGGGCTGTTCCCCGACCGCGGGGACAGGTACGCGGCCACGATCTACGACGACGATTACTGGGCTCAGCATCAGATCGACCGGCTGCCGCTCGCGACCGTGCCGCGGCCGGTGCCCTACGGAGCCGAGGTCCGCAGCTGGTCGCGGGCGCAGCTGACGGAGCGGCCGGGCGGACAACGGCGTCTGCTCTTCGTCGAGGCGAACACGTCGGGGACGGGCATGATCGCGCTGCGTGCGGCCCAGCGCCTCGGGCTGCGGGTGAGCCTGCTGACCAGCGATCCCGGACGGTACGCCGGACTGGCCGAGACCGGGGCGGAGGTGACCGTGTGCGACACGAACAGCGAGCAACGGCTGCGCGCCACCGTTCAGGACGGTTTCCGGCGCGAAGACCTCGCCGGCGTCATGACGACCAGCGACTTCTACGTGCCGGCGGCGGCCGGGCTGAGCTCCTGGTTGGGTCTACCGGGTAACTCCGTCGAGTCGGTCGGCTGCTGCCGCGACAAGACGCGGATGCGCGCCGCGCTGACCGGGGCAGGCGTTCCGCAGCCGCGCCACGTGGTGATCACCGATCCGGCCGAGGCCGTCGCCGCGGTGGCGGCCGTGGGTCTGCCGTGCGTGGTCAAACCGGCCGATGACTCCGGCTCCGACGGCGTCCTGCTCTGCCACAGCGCCACGCAGGCCGCTCGGCACACCGCCTCGCTGCTGGCCCGCCGGGTCAACGTACGGGGTCTTCCGGTGGTGGCGGCGGTTCTCGTCGAGGAGTACATCGACGCCCCGGAGTTCAGCGTCGAGATGTTCAGTCAGCACGGCGAGGCGTTCAGCCTGGGCGTCACCGCCAAGTCGGTGACCGGTCGGCCGTACTTCGTCGAGCACCGGCACATCTATCCGGCGCCGTTGCCGGCGAGCGTCGGCGCCGAAGTGGTCGAGACGGTCAGGGCGGCACTGAAGGCGACCGGGTTCCGGCTCGGAGCCACCCACACCGAGCTGCGGCTCACCGAGCGCGGCCCGGTGGTCATCGAGATCAACCCGCGGCTGGCCGGCGGCATGATTCCGGAGCTGATCCGCCTGGTCTCGGGCACCGACCTGGTCGAGCAGCAGATCCGGGCCTTCGCCGGGCTCGACGTCCAGGCGGCGGTCGAGCCCGCCGGCCACGCGGGCATTCAGTTCCTGTTGGCCGACCGCTCCGGGATCCTGCGCGAGGTGCGCGGTGCCGAAGCGGCCGCAGCCGTGCCGGGTGTCCGCCAGGTACACCCGACCGCGACACCGGGCCAGGCCGTCCGGCCGCCGCGCAGCGCCTACGACCGCCTGGGGCACATCATCGCCGAGGGAACCGGACCGGCCGAGGTGGCGGCGGCCCTCGACGCCGCCCGTCGTCTCATCCACTTCGACATCGACGAGAACGGGGGAACTGATGATCGAACTCAGAAGTGACACCTTCACCCTGCCGAGCGCGGCGATGGTGAAGGCGATGGGCGAGGCCGCGCTCGGCGATGATGTCTACGGCGAGGATCCCACGGTGCGCGAGCTCGAAGAGACCGCGGCCGGCCTGCTCGGCAAGGAGTCGGCCTGTCTGATGCCGAGCGGGACGATGGCCAACCTCGCGGCCATCATGGCCCATGCTCGCCGCGGCTCGAAGATCCTGGTCGGCGCCGAGAGCGACATCTATGTGTACGAGGCCGGTGGCGCCGCCGTCTGCGGTGGTGTCATATACGAGCCGATCCCGAACCGGCCGGACGGCGGGCTGGACGTGTCCGACCTCGCCCGGGCCTTCCCCGACGACCCGGACGACCCGCAGTTCGCGCTGCCGTCGCTGATCTGCCTGGAGAACACCCAGAACAGGTGCGGCGGTGTGGTCCTCGCGCTGGACCACCTGGCCGAGGTGCGCCGGTTCGCCGACGCTCGCGGCATCCCGGTGCACCTGGACGGCGCTCGCCTGTTCAACGCCGCCGTGGCAATGGGCCGCCCGGCCGCCGAGATCGCCCGGTACGCGGACTCCGTTCAGTTCTGCCTCTCGAAGGGGCTGTCGGCGCCGATCGGCTCGATACTCGCCGGCGGGGTCGATTTCATCACCGCGGCCCGCCGGGTGCGCAAGATGCTCGGCGGAGGCATGCGCCAGGCCGGGATCATCGCCGCGGCCGGCCTCGTCGCCCTGTCCGATGTGAGCCGGCTGCAGGACGACCACGTCCACGCCCGGCGGCTCGCCGACGGCCTCGCCGACATCGCCGGCATCGCCGTGGAGCCGGGCGCCGTGCAGACCAACATCGTCATGTTCCGGGTGACCGACCCGCGCTTCACCTGGCCGGTCTTCGTCGCCGCCGCCCGCAGCCGCGGCCTGGCCCTGGCCGAACTGGGGCACGGACGCATCCGCGCGGTCACCCACTCGGGCGTGAGCGAGCGAGACGTCGACGCCGCCGTCGACATCGTGCGGCGCGTGCTGGCCGACGAGTCGCCGGTCGCGGCGGCGCCGACAGGAGCGCGCCGATGATCGACTTCGATATCCGCCCCCATCCGACACCGGCCACCGACGAGCAGCGATCCGCGGTTCTCGCCGCCCCCGGCTTCGGTCAGGTCTTCACCGATCACATGATCACCATGCGGTGGACGGCCGGGCACGGCTGGCACGACGCCCGCCTCGAGCCGTACGGCCCGTTCACGCTCGACCCGGCGACCTCGGTGTTCCACTACGGCCAGGAATTCTTCGAGGGGATGAAGGCCTACCGCCAGGACGGTGATGCCATCGCCCTGTTCCGGCCGGAGGCCAACGCGGCCCGGTTCAACAGTTCGGCGCGCCGTCTGGCCATGCCGGAGATCCCACCGGAAACCTTCGTACGGGCGCTGGAGCTGTTGGTGGCGCAGGACAGCGCCTGGGTCCCGGAGGAAACCGGCACCAGCCTCTATCTGCGCCCGTTCATGATCGCGACACAACGGGGCCTGGGCTTCACGCTCCCCTCGACCAGCTACCTGTTCTGCGTGATCGCCTCGCCGGCCACCGCCTACTTCGGACCCGGCGAAGTACCACGCCCGCTGACCGTCTGGCTGTCGGAGGACTACACGAGGGCTGCGCCCGGTGGCACCGGGGCGGCCAAGGCCGGCGGGAACTACGCCGCGGCCTTCCTCGCCCAGCGCCAGGCCGCGGAGCAGGGCTGCGACCAGGTCGTCTGGCTGGACGCCACGGAGCACTGCTGGGTCGAGGAGATGGGCGGAATGAACATCTTCTTCGTGCGTAACGCAGCCGACGGCCGCCGGCTGCTGTCGACGCCCCCGCTGACCGGCGCCCTGCTGCCCGGGGTCACCCGCGACTCGATGCTGCGCCTGGCACCGCAGCACGGCCTCGTGGCTGAGGAGAGCCCGATGTCCACGCGGCGCTGGCGGGAGCTGTGCGCCGCCGGTCAGATCGTCGAGGCGTTCGCCTGCGGTACGGCCGCGGTGGTCTCGCCGATCGGCCGGGTCCGCGGGGTGGACGGCGAATGGCTGGTCGGCGACGGCACGCCGGGCCCGGTGACGCTCGAGCTTCGCGCGGAACTGCTCGGCATCCAGCACGGCCGCCGGCCGGACCCGTTCAACTGGCTGCACAAGGTCTGCTGATGACCATCCCAGTGTTGAGCCCTCCCAACCCCCGCCAACCGTCGGTAAGGAGTCAGCGAGCATGAACGTCTTCGACGATCCGGAAGAGATCTTCTCGGTGCTGGTGAACGACGAGCATCAACATTCGTTGTGGCCCGCCCGGATGCAAGCGCCGGACGGCTGGCGGGTCGCCTACCCGAACGGCTCGCGCGAGGAGTGCCTCGCCTACGTCGAGCGGAACTGGACCGACATCCGCCCGCTCAGCGCGCGGTAGGGAAAGGACACGGGGAATGAGTACACGACCGGGCGGCTCGGCGCCTCCTTGCATCCACGAAATGGTCGCCGCGCAAGCCGCCCGCACGCCCCAGCGGGTCGCGGTCAGCCACGGCGACCGCACGATGACCTACGCCGAGTTGCACGAGCGTTCCACGCTGCTCGCTGCCCGGCTGCGTTCGGACGGTGTCGCGGGCGGCTCGCCGGTCGCGGTGGTGCTCGGCCGGTCCATCGAGCTCATCGTGACCCTCACCGCCGTACTCAAGGCCGGCGGCGCCTACCTGTACCTCGATCCGGCCGAGCCCGCCGAGCAGCGCGGGCGGATCCTGCGTGACGCGCGAGCCCGGCACGCGGTGGTCGACGCCGGCACCCGCGGCGAGGTGGCCGCCCTCGAGCATGTGATCTGCCTCCACGACGAGATGTCGGCTCCGGCCCCCGTGGCGGATACCGCGCCCGCGGCCGGGCCCGACACGCCCGCCTACGTCTGCTATACCTCGGGTTCCACCGGAGAGCCGAAGGGTGTCGTGGTCCCCCATCGGGCCGTGCACCGGCTGATCGACGATCCGTCCTGGATGAAGGTCCTCGACGACGACGTCTTCTTCCAGCTGACCCGCGTCGGCTTCGACGTCTCCACCTTCGAGATCTGGATGCCGCTGGCCCATGGCTGCCGGCTGGTCCTCGGACCGTCCGAACGCGTGGACCTGGCCGAGATCGCCGCGACGATCCAAGCCGAGGGAGTCACGGTGCTGTGGCTGACCACCGGGCTTTTCCACCAGATGGTCACCGACCACATCGATCAGCTCGGCGGTGTCCGGCACCTGCTGGCCGGCGGCGACGTGCTCTCGCCGGCGCACGTCCGTCGTGTCCTGACAGCGCATCCGCACCTGGTATTCACGAACGGCTACGGCCCGACCGAGAACACCACCTTCACCACGTGCTGGACGACCCGCGAGCCCGGCGACGCCGCCCGGGTCCCGATCGGGGTGCCGATCGACGAGACCTCGGTCGTGGTGTTGGACGAGCAACTGCGACCGGTCAAGCCGGGCCAGGTCGGCGAGCTGTGGGTCGGTGGAGCCGGCGTCGCCACCGGCTATCTCAACCGGCCCGGGGCGACAGCCGAGAAGTTCGTCGCCGACCCCCACGCCGGGCGGCCCGGCGCTCGGATGTACCGGACCGGCGACCTCGTGGCCTGGTCATCCGACGGCACGCTGGACTTTCTCGGCCGCCGGGACCGCCAGGTCAAGATTCGCGGTCACCGGGTCGAGCCCAGCACTCTCGAGATGGAGTTGTTGGGGCACGCCGGTGTCGAGCAGGCGGCGGCGCTCGTGCACACCGACGACAGCACGGGCGACGTCAGGCTGGTGGCCTACGTGGCTGTCGGGCGGATGCCCCAGGAGGAACACGCCTCCTTCGGCACCGGCCTGCGCGAGAAGCTGCGCGACGTCCTGCCCACCCACCTGGTGCCGTGGGCGATCATCGTGCTGCCGGACATACCGCTCAACGGCAACGGCAAAGTGGACCGGTCCGCACTGCCGGCTGCGAAGATCCCCCGCAACGTGTGGAACGAGTATGTGGAGCCGGCCGACGCCGTCCAGCGCCGGCTCGCCGAGATCTGGAGCGACGCCCTCGGCGTCGAGCCCATCGGCGCCGACGACAACTTCTTCGACCTGGGCGGGCATTCCCTGCTCGCGGCCGAACTGCTGGCCGTGCTGCAGGACGAGTTCGGGGTGAGTCTGACCGCCCGCACACTCTATCTGCGTCCGACGATCGCCGACCTGGCCGGCGAGATCCAGCCGGACGGTGACGACCACGACCACGACAGCACGAAGGGAGCCCTCGATGTCCCCGCTCGATGACCTGACGAAGGCGGCGCCGGGGTGCCCGGTCTCCGCCGCCGCCCTCGGCCTGGCCGAGCCGGCCCTGTACGCCAACGGCGACTTCCGCACCGTGTGGCGGAATCTGCGGGAAGCCGACCGGTTGACCTGGGAGCAGGTGGACGGGCAACGCGGCTTCTGGTCGGTGGTCAGATACCACGACGCCGACGTGGTGCTTCGCGACACCCGCCGATTCACCTCCGAACGCGGAACCCTGCTGAACATCCTGGGCATGGACGATCCAGCGGGCGGTCGGCAGATCGCCGCCACCGATCCGCCGCGGCACACCGTGATGCGGGCGCGGCTGCAGAAGGCGATGGCCATCAAGTCCATCGAACGACAGCACGCGATGATCGAGGCCCAGGTCCGCGAGGTGCTCCAGCCGCTGCGCGACGGCGGGACCTTCGACTTCGCCGCGGCGATGCTGGCGCTGCCGGTCGCCGTGGCGGGCATCTCGATGGGCCTGCCGAGCCAGGACTGGCCGTGGCTCGCCGGCCTGCTGAACGCGTCGATCGCCGCCGACGACCCCGACTACCAACTGCCGGGCGGCACCCAGCAGACCCTCGACAACGCCCACCGGCAGTTGTTCGCCTACTTCCAGGACATCTACCGCGAACGGCGCACGAAGCTGGGCGACGACCTGGTCAGCGTGCTGATCACCACCGAGGTGGACGGCCGGCGGATGTCGCCCGGCGAGGTGATGTCGAACTGCTACAGCGTGCTGCTCGGCGCTGTCGTGACGACTCCGCACTCGCCGAACTACCTGCTGGCCGAGCACATCGAGGACGGCCTGCTGGACCAGTGGGCGGCCGATCTGAGCGTCACGCCGACCGCGGTCGAGGAGGCCCTGCGCCTGGGTTCGCCGGTCAGCCACTTCATGCGCTACGCGACCGAGGACACGGAGCTGCGGAACACCAGGATCAAGGCGGGGGACGCAGTAGTCGTCTGGCTCGGCGCGGCCAACCGCGACGAGGAGGTCTTCCCCGCCGGGGAAACCTTCGATCTGCGCCGCCGGCCCAACAAGCACATCGCCTTCGGTATCGGCCCGCACTACTGCGTCGGGCACTCCGTCGCCCGTGTGACGCTGCGGATCCTGTTCACCGAGCTGTTGAGCAGCTTCACCGACTTCGCACCGGCCGGCGCACCGGCGCGCCTGCACTCGAACTTCATCTCCGGATACAAATCCCTGCCGATCACGGCCGGCCACCGGGAGGCACGATGACCGCGCCGGCCCGCAACAAGTGGCTGCCGCGTATGCCGTCGCCGACGGCGACCAGCAGGGTCTTCCTGATTCCCTACTCCGGCTGCGGCACCAGCATGTACCGCCCGTGGCCGCAGCAGGTGGACGGGGTGGAGTTCGTGCCCGTCGAACTGCCCGGCCACGAGCGGCGGTTCGCGGAGCCGAACTTCTCCTCCTACCGGGAGCTGGCCGAGCAGATGGCGCCGGGCCTGGAGCCGTACCTGGACGTGCCGTTCGGCTTCTTCGGCCATTGCGGCTCGGCCCTGGCGGCGTACGAGGTCTCCGCCGAGCTGGTCCGGTCGGGCCGGGCGCGCCCGAGCCGTTTGTTCGTGTCCTCGGAGGTGGCTCCGCAGGACGGGCCGGCGGGCCGTTTCCTGTCGATGACCGATGCGGAGTTGATGGCCGAGCTCGAGAGGTTGTTCGACGAGCTCGGCACCAGGCCCGGCCTCGAGGTACTCGACCTGTACCTCGAGGTGTTGCGGGCTGACGTCGACACCAACAAGCGCTACATCGTGCCGGACCCGCTGGAACTGCCCTTTCCCATCACCGCGATCGGCTGGACCGAAGACGACGAGATTCCGTACGCCACGATGAAGGGCTGGACCCGGTGCGGCGACACGACCTTCGTGGTGCTTCCCGGGCGGCACCACCGGTTCATGCAGGCGCCGCCGGAGCTGTTGACCCTGATGCGCGACGGGCTGCGGCAGTGACGCTGCCACCGTCCGCCGACCAACGGCGCTGGTTCAAGCGCTTCGGGCCGCCGAACGACACCGCGATCCGGCTGTTCTGCTTTCACTACGCCGGCGGCAGCGCCGTCATGTACAGGGATTGGTCCCGGCTGATGCCGGCCGAGGTGGAGACGATCTCGGTACAGCTGCCGGGGCGCGCCGACCGGTTCAGCGAGCCACCGTACGATCGGATGGCTCCGCTGGTCGACGCGCTGATCGAGGCTCTCGGCCCGCTGCTGGCACGGCCGTTCGCCTGCTACGGCACCAGCATGGGGGCCCGGGTCGCGTGGGCGCTCAGCCACGAGCTAAGCGAGCGCGGCCTGCCGATGCCCCGCAAGCTGTACGTCGCGGGAAGCCCCGGACCGGTCCTGGACAACGGCGAGTGGGAATGGGACGAGAACCCGGACGGCCTGGCCGGTTATGTCCGCGACATGGGCGGGACGCCGGCGCCTGTCCTCGCGGAGTCGGAGCTTCTCGACCAGCTGCTGCCCACGTTACGCGCCGATCTGACCGTGCTGAGCACCCACGGCTTCCGGCCGCGGCGGCCACTGGACGTCCCGATCCGGGCATTCGCCGGAACCGACGACCCGGAAGCCTCCCCGGAGCGGATGGACCGGTGGCGGGTGGAGACCCGAGCGGAGTTCGCGCTCGAAAAGGTGCCGGGCGGCCACTTTTTCGACGCGGCTGGCCTGCGGCAGGTCGTCGACCGGGTCGGTGCCGAGCTGACGGCCTTGGCCCAGGTCACCTGACCGGGGCGTCGGTGAGATCCTCGCCAAGGTCCGCCTCACCTGAGACATGCCAAGACCACGAAAGCACTCTCCAGCAGCGCGCCCGACCAGTTCACTCGTCGGCGGGCCGGACGTCGGTCCCGAAGTACCGGTCGCCGAAGTCGCCGATCCCCGGGATCATGTAGGCGTCCTCGTTCAGTCGCTCGTCGACGGCCGACGTCACCATCCGCAGGTCAGGATGGTGTCGGTGGACGGCGTCGATGCCCTCGGGCGCGCTGATCAGGTTCACCATGATGATCTTCTCTTCGGGGACGCCCCGGTCGCGCAGCACCCGGACGGCGGCTAGCGCCGTGCCGCCGGTGGCCAGCATCGGGTCCAGGAGCAGCACGTGCCGCTGCGCGATGTCGGCGGGCAGGGCCGAGTAGTACAGCTTCGGGAGCTTGGTGGTCTTGTCACGCTGGATCAGGATCTTGCCGATCCGGATCGATGGGCAGACGACTCGCAGGCCGGCCTCCATGCTCTCGCCGGCGCGGGCGATGGAGACGCCGCAGAGCCGCGGGGCGAACCGCAGGCCGTCGTAGGTCCGCCCGACCGGCGTGCGCACCTCGTACGGTTCGAAGGGCAGCAGGTCGAGCGCGGACTCGACGAGCAACCGGATGATGCGTCCGGAGTAGAAGACCAGGTCTTCCCGCCGCGCGGTCCGGTCGCGGATCACGGTGTGTAGCGCGCGGAGCTGGTTCGTCTGCGGCAGCAGCTGGACAGGTGTCGTGGTGGTGGGCATCGTGCGGCCTCTCTACTCGGTGGGCGGTTCGTCGAAGGACGGGGGTAGTTGCGGCGTCGTCGTGAACCCGGCGGCCGCGGCACGGTAGATCGAGCGGCCCCCGCTGCGGCGCCAGATCTGCCGCAGCACGAAGACGAGCTTCGGGTTGTGCTCTTCTTCCTCCTCGATCGCCCGGGCGACGATGCCCGCCCAGTCCGCCTCCGCCGCGGTGGCGTCGGCGTCGACCGCGGTGTCGTAGGTCGCATGCAGGTCGGTCAGCGCGGCGAGACTCGGCACGTTCCCCTCGGAGAGGATCACGGAGAACATGCCGATCCAGAAACACTTCACGACGTACGCCCGCAGGTCCGCCGGAAGCCGTTCGGCGATCTTCTCCATCGCGTACAGGGACGTGATCAGATGCAGCAGGATGAAGTCGCCGGGCGCGCTGAGGTACAGCAGGGTCACCACGTAGTACAGCCGGTCCCAGTCGGCGGCGCTCCCGGCCGGGGTCTCGTAGAACGTCGGGTGGCCCTCGGCGAGCAGCCGGGAGATCCGGAACTGCAGCCCCGACCGGGCGAGCTCGGGATGCACCTGTTGGGCCGACGCGGATTCGGTGTCGGCGATCACCGACCGGACCCAGCTTTCGAACCTGTCCCGCTCGCCCTCCCAGGCGCCGGCGACGTGCAACAGCGACCGCACCGGATCGCCGCCAGGGCCGGCCGGGCCGGACCTCTCCGGATGGCACGACACGTACGAGAAGGCCAGGTAGGCCAGGCCCTCCACGGCCATCCAGCGGCTGCCCGCGTCCAGCGCCCAGCCCAGGTGGATGACGGCGTGGGTGAAGGAGCCGACCCAACCGGCCAGCAGCGTCGGCAGGTAGCGGCGCAGGACCTCGTCGAGGCCGAGCTCCTTCTCCATCCGGTCGAAGAACTCGCAGTACGCCGAGAAGCTGGTGCGTTTGCCGAGGTGGTCGGTCCAGTCGGCGGCGGAGACGACGTTCGTCGCGGGGCGGGCCGGCTCGAGGCCGAATCCGTAGGGGGTGAGCTTCGCGTAGTTCTCGTAGTATTCCTTGATCCGCGTGTCGGGTGCGCCGAGACCGGCGAAGGCGACCACCGCGTGTTTGGCGTGGTTGGTCAGGTGCCCGTTGAATTCGATGTGGTAGGTCCGGTCGTCCAGCAGTTCGGCGACCAGGGCGGAATAGTTCATGGCGCACTCTCCTGAAGCGGGACGATAGATTTGCGGCGCAGCGCCCGCACGGAGGTCACCACGTCGGCGAACAAGTCGGCCACAGCGGTCGGCGCGGCCGGCAGCAGCTCCGCCAGGCCGTGCACGCCGTAGGTGACCGCGATCGAGCGCATCCCGGCCGCGCCGGCCATCGCGATGTCGTGGACGGTGTCACCGACCATGACCGCGTCGCCGGCCGCCAGCCCCGACCGCCGCAGGACCAGGCGGCCCATCTCCGGATCCGGCTTCGGCCGGGTCACCTGGTCGGCCCCGATCACGTGGTGGAACAGGTGCCGCAGTCCGGCGGCTGCGAGCAGCGCCTCCGCGCTCGGGGTGACCTTGCTCGTCGCCACGGCGAGGACCATCCCGTCGCCGCGCAGGGCCGCGAGCCCCTCGGCCACGCCGGGAAAGACCAGCGCTCGCGCCCGCGGCAGGATGTGCTCCCGGAAGTGCGCCTGATACCTCCGCACCGCGTCGGCGACCGCGCCGTCGTCGGGCGGGACGCCCAGCAGCCCGGCGAACGCCCGCTCGAGGGGCATCCCGATGGTGGCCCGGATCGCGGGTGCGGCCGGGGCCGGCACGCTGGTCGCCGCGAAGACGGCGGTGAACGTCTCGACGATCGCGCCCGGGGTGTCGACCAGGGTGCCGTCGAGGTCGAAGGCGGCGACGAAGTCAGCGCGCGTCGAGGTCATCGCCGCGCTCCTCCCGGTGCCGGGCGTGCGCCGCGGCGAGGCGGCCGGCTAGCTCCGCGGTACTGATCAGGACCGACATGTTCGCCTGCGCGGACCGGCCGGCGGTGGCGTCGTCGACGGCGCGCATCAGGTACTTGGTGATGGCGTTGCCGCTGACCCCGTCCCGTTCGGCGGCGGCCGCGGCGTCGACGAGCGCCGCGTCCACCTCGGCGGCGTCGATGGCGTCCCCGGCCCGGATCGGGCTGGTGACCAGGACGCCGCCCGGGTTGCCCAGTGCCCAGTGGCATTCGATCGCGCGGGCGATCGTCGCCTCGTCGTCGAGCCGTTGCGGGCTGCGGATCCCGCTCGACCGGCAGTAGAAGGCCGGGAAGTCGTCGGACCGGTAAGCGATGACCGGCACGCTGTGCGTCTCGAGGAACTCCATGGTCAGGCGCAGGTCGAGAATGCTTTTGGCGCCGGCGCACACGACCGCCACCCGCGAGCGGGTGAACTGGATGAGGTCGGGCGAGATGTCCATGGTGGCCTGCGCCCCCCGGTGCACCCCGCCGATACCGGCGGAGGCGAAGAACGGCAGGCCCGCCAGCCGTGCCGCGACCAGCGAGGAGGCGACCGTGGTGGCGCCGGTGCCGCCGCCGGCCAGCACGGCGGCCATCTCGCGGCTGCTCACCTTGGGGATGCCGGGCGTCGAGGCGAAGCGCTCGACGTCGGCCTCGGTCAGCCCGATCATGATCCGGCCGCGGTCGATGCCGATCGTCGCGGGCACCGCGCCGCCCGCCCGCACGGCGTCCTCCACCTTCCGGGCGGTGGCCGCGTTCTCCGGGTAGGGCAGGCCGTGCGTGATGACGTTCGACTCGAGTGCCACCACTGGCTTGCCGGCGTCGAGAGCCTCGGCAACCTCGTCGCCGATCGTCAGTAGTTCGGTGATTTGCACAGCAACTCCTTGCGGTCGACCACCTCGGGGACGTAAACGCGCTCGTTCCACAGCTCCTTCGCCACCGGTTCGAGTGCGATCGAGATGACGTCCTCGTCGCAGTCGAAGGCGTTCCGGACGGCGTCGGTGATCGCGGTGACCAGCACGGTCCGCTGCTCTCCGGTGAGCGGGACCGGGAAATGCTTGATGTTGACGTGGGGCATGGGTCTTTCCTCCGTTTCGGTGCGAAGTCGCCGGCGGACAGCGTCGGCGAGTTCCTCGATTCCCGACTCCCTGATCAGGCCGTAGTGGTCGGCCTCGAGGTCGACGACGGTCGGCGCCGCCGATGAGTAGCCGCTCGCCTTCTCGACGAAGGAGTAGTCGTCCCCCCGCGCCTTGAAGATCGTCACGGGGGCGGTGACGCGCCGCCGGGCGAGCTCGTGGAAGGCGTACTCGAACTGGAACGTGCAGCGGACCACCCGCACGATCCGGCCGATGAGGTCCCGGTCGAGGCGCGGGAATCGCTCACCGACGAACGCCGCGAAGCTGGCGTCGTCCTTCGCGACCGCCAGGCACTCGGCGAGCGCCGGGTCGGCGAGGCCGCCGGCGAAGACCGAGAAGAGGATCGAGACGTACGCGTCGTCGTCGTACTCCGGCTCGCGGTCGCGGGTCCGGTCGCGGGCCCCGGTCGGCGGCTGCCCCGGGGCGATGAGAAACAGGTTCTCCACCCGCTCGCCGGCCCGTTCCAGCTGGTAGGCGGCCTCGAAGGCGACCCGCGCGCCGAACGAGTAGCCCCAGAGCGTGTACGGTCCGGCCGGCTGGTGTCGCCTGATCAGCTCGACGTCCTCGGCCGCCATCCGGCCGATCGTCGCGTACGGCTGTTCACCGGGGTTGACCCCGTGCGCCTGCAGGCCGAACACCGGCCGGTCGAGTCGCACCCGGTCGGCCAGCAGCTTCAGGTTCATGGCGTAGCCGCCCAGCCCCGGCCAGCAGTAGACGGGAGCGCGCGAGCCTGCGGCGTGCAGCGGCACCAGCCGGGAACACGGTTCGGCAGCGTCGGCGTCGACCCGGCGGGCGAGTCGCTCGACGGTCGGGTGCTCGAAGAGGACCTGCAGCGGCAGGGCCGTCCCCAGCCGCCGGTTGATGCTGTTGATCAGGCCTACCGCGATCAGCGAGTTGCCACCGCAGGCGAAGAAGTCATCGTGCATCGAGACGGCCTCGTGCTTCATCGCCTCCGTCCAGAGCCGCGCGATCCGCTCCTCGGTGGGGGTCCGCGGGGGCACGAACGGGCGGTCGGCGTGCGCAGCCGCCGCCTCGTCGCGGGCCCGCAGCGCCTGGACGTCGACCTTGCCGTTGGCGGTCAGCGGCAGCGCGTCCAGCAGCACGACCCGGTTCGGGATCATGTAGTCGGGAAGCAAGCCGGCCAGGTCGTCCCTGATCAGCTCGGCCGGGCCCTTCATGTGGACGATGTCCTCGGCCATGCCCTCGCCGGCGCGCTGCTCGGCGCTGACCAGTCCGCCGACGGCGAAGTACGACGGGTGGCGGCGCCCCAGGATGCCCGCGATCCGCTCGGCCGAGGCCAGGTCATTGCCGGATTTCGAGCTGTATCCGGACGACATGAAGCCGAAGCCGAGGTCGTTCATCTGCAGGTGTTGCAGCTTTCGCCCCAGGCCGAGATAGTGCAGCCACCCGTCCCGGGCCCGGCTGACGATCGTGACCCCGAGGCTCGACCGCTCGTAGACGCGCTGGTTGATGGCGATGACGTGGCGCTTCTGGACCAGGTCGGCGGAGACCGGCCGCAGGTGGCCATCCTGGTAGCGGTACAGGCCCGCCGGCAGGTCCGCCACCCGGCCGGGATGCGCCTGGAGGTAGACGTCGACGTCGTCCGCCGGTCGCTCGGCGGCGCCGGCGACCACGTCGAACGTGCCGAGGTAGTGGTCCTCGTCGGCGCAGTCCAAATCGTCCTTGACCTCGCTCAGGTAGCCGTGTGCCCGGATAGCCAGGCCGTACGCGGGCAGGACCCGGTCGAACAGGCCGACCATGTGCCCGGCCTCGATCTCGAGGACCTCCCGGATGTTGTTGCGGTAGACAGGCTCGATGGCCCGCCGCTTGCCGAGGAAGTGGACTCGCATCCGCGGCCCGCCCGGTTCGGGCTGCCGCCGCCGGATCAGCACCAGTTGGTGGTGTACGGGGTGGTAGTAGTAGCAGCCGGGCTCGACCCCGCCGACCCCGTCGACGTCGAGGTACATCTGGGTCGCGTAGAGCGCGCCGGGCGACGCGTATCCGTACTTCGGCAGCAGCCGGTCGTCGCTGAGGTACTGCCCGAAGTACCGGAGGATCTCGCCGAGCTCGGCCGGCGAGAGCGTGCCGGGTTCGCGGGGCTCGGCCCCGGTGCCGGTCACCTCGCCGGCGAGCAGCCCGCGGACGCGGTCCGCGGTCACGTCGCCGCCGTCGAAGAAGCGGTACGTCTTGCGGGCGAAGACGACCCGGCGCTGATCCGGCGTCGGGATCCGCCCGGGCAGGTCGATACAGGGCCGGCCGGCGATCTCGTCGCGGTCGCGGCAGCCGCCGTTGGACAGCTGTGCCCTGGTCTGGAGCCGGCTCTCCTTCGTCTGGTGGTGGGCACCATGGTTGCCCTGGTCCATCAGGGCCGCTTCCTTCGGGTTCAGCTCCGCGAACGCGACCAGGTGCTGGAACCCGGTGCGCGGGTCGTCCCGGACGACGACCGCCGCCCGCCGCACCCATCCGTGCGCCTCGATGGCGGCGCGGATCTCGTCCAGCTCAACCCGAAAGCCGCGCAGCTTCACCTGGTTGTCGGTCCGGCCGACGAACTGGACCGTGCCGTCGGCGTTCCAGGAGGCGAGATCACCCGTCCGGTAGAGCCTCGC
>Ga0307515_10011603_pt1 | contig 16701 bp, 15 predicted proteins | sample 17_EM_MG_FD_194513 | JGI IMG/M metagenome (GOLD analysis project Ga0307515, IMG submission 194513) | Populus trichocarpa ectomycorrhiza microbial communities from riparian zone in the Pacific Northwest, United States - 17_EM | ecosystem: Host-associated > Plants > Roots > Unclassified | place... | reverse complement strand
TCGTGTAACGAGACATGTCGCATCGACATAAGGTCGATCGATGACTAATGGTGCTAACTACAAAAGAGGCAAGTTACATCATAGTCCTTGGCATAGTGATATCCGTACTTCCAATCAGCTCAACAACTCGTACCACCTAGCGCAGTTGTGCTGGATCGCTTGAATCATTAATAGTCAAGGCTCCCGTTTCAGATCCATTTTCAGTCGCGGTCGTGTTCACTGTGTCGGTCATTGTAACATCCTCTGCCTGCCCTGTTGCCTCCTTCTCCTCCATATCCGCCATCTCCACTTCGCTTCACCCCCCTGCTGCTGTGATCCCCTTTGGTTGAATACCAAGCACCACTCAGTTCGTCCCCGATGCCACCGGAGTAGCTTTGTTCGTGGGTGCACGTCCTGCCTTCCCTATCATCCTACTCTGTAGTGCAGCACTGGCAGCTTCGGACTTCTTCGCGCATCTGTTGCTGAACGCAATGTGATTTCCTTTGCAGTTTGGGCACTTCTCCAGTGTATGACCACAGAGTTATCCCTACTTGGCCGTGCATCCCGCCACTTTGCACGTGTGTGCACCTGTCCGGTGATGACCTGAGCAGTAGCCGCACATGGGCTTGTTGCCGCGCTTGATCTTGATGTTACCCCATCCACAGCAGAGCTTACATCTGTTGTCAGGGCCGGGATTCATGTACATTTCGACCCGGTACTACACTCCCGCCGCTTTAATGCACTTCTTGCCCAAACCATGTGCTGCCATCGTCCCCATTGCAACACAGAAACCTGACGATGCGGCAATTTCTCCGTTCTGCCTCTTCTCCCTGATGGTGTGGGGGTTCGCCAGCCACCATAGTTGAGGGGGGATTGTTATGCCTGCGTTCTTCGCTTGAAATTACTATCGCATCTTCTGCAGGCCTTCCATGCCTTTTCCCATGTACTGTATGAGAGGTACTGCATGGATCTTTAGCCTTTCCCAAGACTTACATCAGCAAAAAACATTTCCGTCCGGGCACAATGGCTGCGTCAAAGTGGACTCGCTCTGTCAGGGCCGTAAGACTCACCCAGGTGGCGGATTACTCCGTGCCCGGCGTCAATAACAAGCATCGCATTGCATATCGCCGTCTGATCGCAGTTTCGCAGTTTCTTCTCGCTCTGTCGGTCTCCTATTTTAAACAAACACTCTGGCATTGTGGCCAACTGTGACCATCTGTCAGAATTGGTTCATTGGGTACATGCTTGCATCAGGATTGCAATGCAATGGGTGACGCTGCGAAAATCTCTCCTCGCGTTCGTTCTACATCAGCAAAATGTCAACCAGTCTGGAAGCTACACGCAAACCTCCCAGACACTCCGGTAGCCCTCACCAGTGCTTCTACGTACTTCCAGATGCTCCCCGGCCCCCCTGGAGCTTTGCAAAGTGCTCTCAGACTCTGCAAGAGCATTGTCAGATGCTCCTGAAAGCACCTGCAGTTATGGATGTGCATTCAGGGCGCTGTGAGATTTGACTATTAGGAGAGTCAAATTTTGGAGCGGGTGAGACCTCCGCGCAGGTCTGTGGGAGACTTCGAGAGCAGCTCTGCAGGGGACTTGGTGCCGTATTCTCAATGTAGTTGTTCTGAGGATTCCAGAAGCACAAGGCCTGTCATCTATCATATTCGTCTTTATTACAGTCACAAGATACGCTACCTCATAATATGGCATGCATTATTTAAGTACTTCTATATATATACATATGGTCAATCTGGCCACAGATGGTAGTCGAGCATAATCGCAGGAGCACCTGGAGACGCCAATTGAGAGCACCATGAGATGCACCACTTGGAGGCCGTTGCGGTGAAACGACGGAGCTAGAAGGCAGATAGCTCACCATCAACATTCCTCCACACCTCTCGCAACATCCAAACGGAATTTGTGAGGGAGAGCCGTTCTAGCTCGAGGAGCGGAGGAAGAAGATGAGAAGATCTCATGCTACCCGGCCGTGACGATCCACGCAATTGCCTGGATACACGAAATCTCGGAAAAAGCGAGTGAGACCAACAGTCGGGAATGATAGAGTGTGTATTTTCGTTGTATAACATGATGAGATGAACATGAGAAGCTGTCTATCTACCCCGGGGTCTCCCGAATATATACTCCTCGTGACTCATTACACCTCCGTTACCCCTGTATCTCCGTACACCCACCATCGCTACTTAACGATATACTTGGAGGCCATGATCGTGCTAGTTTGGAGATGCACTTGGAGGCCGAGATCGAGTGGACTGAGAGATTCACTTGGAGGCCATGATCGATCGCCTGTGGAGATGCACTGGGAGGCCGTGATCGAGCGAGTTTGGAGATGCAATTGGAGACCAAGATCGAGTGTACTCAGAGATGCACTCCGAGGCTGTGACTGAGCGAGGTTGGAGATGCACTTGCAGGCTACGATCGAGCGACATTGGAGGAGTACTTGGAGGCGTTCGATTTGGAGGGAAGCGCGACGGCAGCCGGGACTCTATTCATTGGGTAACTTGTAATTGTAGGAATGTCGAGAGTTGAGTACAACATTTGCCAAGAGATGAGAAACTGGCTGGGAGCAGGAGACTGTCGATCTTGGGATGATGCTGTACTTGGTGTATGCTGTACTCGGTGTTAACTCATGATTATGGCATGGACAGATAGCGCTGGATGACTTAACTTCGTGTTCTTAGGTGATGGTAGTGTTGAGCACAAGAAAGAGAGAGATCAGAGGAGATGGGGGAAATCATCATGAGAAACTGTGACTTAGAGAATTTCATGTGCGAGTCAATTGACCATCCCCGAGACAGCAGGTACGAGTCCCGTTCCGGCGGGTAATAACACCGATACGAGGTCCTCTAAACCCAATCAGGCAAGTCGTACTCCTGATTTCTCATCGCCGCTGGTGTCCTCCAGATCGTTCTCATCCTCATCCACCATCTCTCTCTTTCTCGTCCACAACACTACCATCATCGCAAGAACACAAAGTTAATTCATCCCGCTCTATCTCTCCATGCCATCATCATGAGTTCATACTGAGCGCAGCATACACCGAGTACAGCATACACCGAAGAGTGTCTGTCGTCCCTTCTGTCACACGATTTCGAGTTGACCGCTGAATGTAGCTTCAGCTTCCGGCTTACCTCCCTACCGATTGACCGCCACCAGCCAGTTCTCCATAAGAGCTTCAAAGATAAAGTCACCTCGTCACATTCCACAGTTTCGAGTTAACTAACCGATGAATAGAGTCTCAGCACCTGGCACGCCTCCCATCGACCGCCACCAGATCGATGACCTCCAAGTACTCCTCCAATCTCGCTTGATCACAGCCTGCTACAAGTGCATCTGCACACTCGCTCGATCGCGGCCTCCCAGTGCATCTCCAAACTAGCTTAATCACGGCCTCCAAGTGCATCTCTGAGTTCACTCAATCTCGGTCTCCAATTGAATCTCCGACCTCGCTTGATCACGGCCGCAAAGTGCATCTCCACACTCGATCGATCACGGCCTCGAAGTGAATCTCTCAGTCCACTCGATCTCGGCCTCCAAGTGCATCTCCAGACTAGCTCGATCACTGCCTCCAAGTATATCGTGAAGGAGCGACGGTGGGTGTACGGAGATAACTCGCTCGATCACGGCCTCCGAGTGCATCTCTGAGTTCACACAATCTCAATCTCAAATTGCATCTCCAAACTCCCTCGATCACGGCCTCGGAGTGAATTTCTGAGTTCACTCGATCGTCATTTTCAGGCGCACCTCGTATTGCTCTCAAGGACCGCCTGCAGCCAGTCCAGATATACCGTGTGTAAATGGGTAGCTATATTGACACGTAGATACATAGATGAGAATACAGACGGAATACATGAGTTTTAAAAATCGTTGAACGATTAGTAGTAGCTGAGATTTCCAGGATCACCAGTTGCGTTCCCAAAGAAGATGTTGTTTTTCCCAGACTGCTCTACTGTGATTCGAGGTGCTCCTAGACATGTCGCCGGTGCTTCCAGGTGCTCCCAGGCTTGTCGTCTGCACTCTCAGGCTTGTCGCCAGCGCTCAAACTTTCTCTGAAGGCCGGCAGGAATGCCCTCCTAGGGTCTGATACTCTCCTGAAATTGACGCATCTAAGTTTACACTCCACATCTTCCCAGACACTCCTGGAGGCTTCAAGTGACTAAAATACATTTGGCTGAGGTATGCAATGCGACCCGTCGCCTGGGCGACGGGAAGCGTGTAATTCTCCGTCACAGGGTACGAGGTTCAGTCAGAGCCGTCAAAGCCGTTCGGAACACCCTGGTGTTTCTGACGGAAACTATAGTTGTAGCATATGTATTGTCTTTGACATCAACAATTCCTTTTTCGACAGTCCTCTCTGCCATGATGATGATATTGCACTATCGCAGAGGAAGCTCCGCTGTCGCATTCTGGTGCGTGATTGCCGTGATTGCGCCCTTGGCATTCCTTCTTGCAATCATGATCCTAATGTGAGCCGGTGCCTGCTGGGGGAAAAGCGCTCTGTTGATTGCTGACGAAATTTCCTGGTCCATCGTATTGGGGAGTGGCACACTCTCATCTCTCCTGAGGATCAGGGGTCTGTCTGCCAAGCTCGAGCCCGGTGTTGTGGCAGGGGCTGCGCTGGCCAGTTTCATTTGGATTCTTGCTGGGACTGTCTCCCATTGGCTGGTTGGTGTCGGCACTGATGGTGTCGCTGCTATCGGAGTCGATGTGGTTCTCGGCGTTGGTGTCGCTGTCGGTGCTGGTTTCAGATTTGGCTTTTGCTACAATTGGAGTTGCCTTCCAAGCTGCGGTTGTTGGCGCTCCTCCAGCTTTTTCAGTCCCCCTGTCTGCGTCAAGTCTGCATGTATCGAGGTGTCCAGACGGACACCCTCGGTGTCCACTTGCCTTTCCTCTTTCTGGAACATTTCAATTGCAGCCATCACTGTTGCGACGATGTCCGTAATGACTTTGCCCCGCAGCACATCATCTTGGTGGTACGTGTCCTGCTTCTCCTCCTGTTCCTCCAACCATATTTTAATCCCTCGCCCCTGCGCTGCCTGCAGGGCAGTCTGCATCTCAAGCATGTTAGCCATCATAGCAATGAATCGGTGTAGCTGTGCCAGCTCGCGGGCTTGCTGCTGTGCCATTCGCTCCATGCCGCTCCTCCTGTCCCCAGGGCCCACGGCGGAGGCCAGAGCCTTGGTTCTCCTGCTCCGCATCCCGTACTCGTTTCTCACCATCGGCTCAATTGCAACTGTGCAAGCAGTATCCACGGTGGTGGGGGTCACCGCCGTCCCCATCTCCATCGCCATCTCCATTGTCATAGCCGTGGGCGCGTTACGCGTCCCCTCTCCCGCTTCTCCCGTGCCCATGTCCCCTCTCACTCTGTCTCCGATCGTCACCTCTGTGAGGCCGTCGCATTCCAGGGTAGGCCTCGTCGTTGCTCTCTCACTTGTGGTCGCGTTGCGTGCTGCTTCCGCCAAGCCTTTTCGCGAAATCCACGCAATTGTGTGGTTCTTTGTGCCGCACCCTCCTCTGGCTGTCCAGAGGTGCCAGGAGTCTCGTTCCGGGGTCAATTCGACGTTATAAATCGATTGCCGCTGTCCGTTTTCCGATTGTTGTCGTCGTTGTTGACTTATTTCGCCTTCTTTGATTTGCCAAGACTCGCGTCCCCCAACGTTGAGTGACAGGTAGAGAACATGTCTCAACCGAGTGCAAGATAACGGTATAGAAATAAGCGTATGTCAATGTGCCGAGAATGTCATGAAGGCTGCAGCACATATCATACGATGCCCAAACTATCGTTGCAAGCTGGTAAGCTGTTATGCGGTAGACACTGCAACACAGTCCTTGCATATGGATCATGATTTTCTAATGGAACAAACGGATGATGTATAGTTGCAACTTGGCGGAAATCGATGCTCAGATAGCCGCTACGCTTAAATAGAGATACATATTCATTGGTGATTATGTCTTCGTGACATGTGCCGGCGATGGGTATCAACGTCCTCGACAAAATCTTGGAGTGTTAGTGATAACGTCAGGAAATACTTCCCAATGGTATCGTTTCAATCTATTGGCCCAGGAGGGTCGCGGAAACTTGTGGAACAGTCAGTCCACACTCATGTAGGGCTGATGGCGCAGTGGTAGCGCATCCACATAGTATTTGAAAGGTCCTATGTTCGACTCCTAGCTTGTCCATTCCTTTCTTCGTGTCAACATAAACACTGTGGAAGTGCGGGTACATTTCAGCTGAAAACAAAGTGAGAATGATCTCTGAAGCGAGGGCGACAGCAAGAGCGAAGTGGGAGGAGGAGCGATGCAGCGAAAATAATGACTCGAGGAGCGCGTCAGGTAAATCTAGAAGCCGGTACCCAATCCCAATGAAGAGCAAAAAGTCACTCGTTACAAGATACTACCGACCCACATGCGGCCACCGTGAGTACCTCTAGCAATTCGAGTTGCGAAACAACGACATGGGTCACAACAGTCCGTTCGCCCGCCAGTCTTTCAGGCCGTTATGTCGTTATCTAGTCATGGGCACATAATGTAAGACCAAGGCCTAATCAGGGCGACGGGGGTAACACCTAGGGCTAGGGTTTCTGGTTCCCTGTAGTTTTGCTGTTATTTCGATTAAGAACCGTGATGCAGGCTCTCCAAACTGTGGATCGTGAACTGGGTAGGTCATAGTGTGGATTATGTACCATAGACACGGTTGGGAGGCATATGGGATGGTCACATGCCCCGATTATACAGCGCTAAAGGATCGCTTCCGTCCGACGCCACAACGGCTCGGCCCGACCCGATCCGACCGACCCGTTTTGACAAGCGCGGAGGCATGAGCAAGAAGTAATGGAAGAGAGATATCGACGTTGGCGTTAACGTTGTGAGCCTGAGGAGTCGACAGTGGAGCAGTGGAAGATGCAGAGTCCAATGCTTTTAGGGGAATCCCGGAACAAAGTAAATTCGGTGATGCGTTCTACGGAATATGCTGATACACATGCTCGGCCCATTCCGTTTCCGGATGCTGCCGGGTATGTCGAGCCTAGAATGGTTTGGTGGGACGCTAGTGCTGCTACTTTACCAGATTCGAACCCATATATGCGGGTAGAAGAGAGTTTCTGTCGGCTGGGAAGAATACTGCACATTCAGTCAACAATTACAGTCTCCACCTTCAAGTGTTCTTGAGCACCGTCCCCGAGTACGCTCCCCAAGTGCGAGCGCAGTCTGTAATTGCACTGTAGTCCCGTCTACAGCTAGCCCAGATTGACCAGATATCCTATACAAATATAGAAATAGGTAGGAATACATGGTATATTATTATTTAACAAATGTTTCTAGTCATGAAATTGAAGAGTGACGTGCGTTGTGCATATTTAGCACTGTTCCGTTCGCTCCAAGACGTTTTGTGGTTACACATTGGCGTAGGAACCACATATCAAAATTAGCCGCGATGGAAATTGGATCGTAATTTCCGGTACAGGGTAGTGGGCGACGACAAAATTATACAGGTGCGATCATCGTGCTGCCAAGTCACTCCACATCCTATATAACCCCACTATAATTTATGCTTGTTGATGTCCGGTCCAGGCACTGACGCACTAGTGCCCGCCGTACCTGACATAAGCACCAGCTGGTTTTGGCTTACTAGAGTGGGCGGGTGTTGCATCTACTTGACGCCACAAGCCATATCGTTTCAAACCCTCCGACCTCCACCACCGACTGTTCTCCGCGCTCATCTCTCCTCAGTCCTAATACGCAGCTCTCGTCTATCATAACTTGTCTACACCGCCCTAGGGAACATGTTTTTGGTGAGACGTAGTGTAAATAAACGACCGTGGTGTGACTCTAAGGGAGTCGGAAATGTGCTTTTCGTACGATTTTCCCTATGCAAATGGAGATGAAAATGCACCGGTTGTATGGTAAAAAGGCACCAGGAGGTTATAGAACTCGTTTCATGCCTTTTGAAAGTTCTAATGTCTTTTATTCTGTGCCCTTTCGGCTTGTGACTTTTTGAAATTGCTGGACTCCCACCAAAGCCATGACTTTCTACGCTGTGCTTTTGGAATGGTGCATTTTCAAGACCCAGCCAGCATTGTCTTTATATGTGGCCCTTTGTGTGTGTACCTTGCTGCCGCTAAAGGTCAGCCCCAAATGATAGATTTTGGTTGTCGATCGGCTTCTCACCTTCCTTCTTATTACAACACCCTTCGCCACCTCTTCTACCCGCACTACCTGTATGCCAAATCACCATCACCACCAGACTGCAGCCACCGCTACCATCCCCACGCCACCCTAGACTGTACCATCATTGGAGACACCACTCACAGGTCGGGACCAACAGACAAAATCTACAAGGCGGGAACTTGCAATGGCTAGAGTGTTAAGATGCTGGGTGCGTTGGGGGGCAGAGGAGTCGGTGCTCCCACTAGTTGTTGGTGTCTTTAGTCACCGCCTTTGGACTGACGAGGGTTATTACTGATTTCAGAACTTGATGGTGCAAGGTACGAAAAGGCACAGAGGACAGATGCGGAGAAAGGCACAGGGGGAGAAAAGGCACTGGGAAAAACGACACAGAGACAAAATGCACCCATAGAAAACCATTGGGTAGTTCCATTTCAGTACCATTTCCACGGTGCCATTTACTGCCATACCGAAGAACCCCGAACTCAAAGCTTGCACTTAAAATTCCTTTTACTTTCGGTGTAGGAAACAGCCCTATTCAATGCCTTTTCCGGTGCCTATAAATAAGCTCATTTCCAACTCCCTAACAGTGAGATATAGTGTCAAATAAATGTGTAAATGTAGTTTCGATTCTATTTAATTCGCATTACATTCCGAACAATAGTAGCATATATCTGCCATTAGTAGCAATGCTAGTCGAGCTCTGCCAATACAGATGGAGCATGATGTTACGATATGGAAGTTGGGGAGAACCATGTGTGTGTATTCTATGGTACAGAGAAGAGGGAAGGAGAAAGACTCGAGATATATACAGGAGGCATCGGCCCCTTTGGCAGCACAGTGTATCAGACCTGTATCATGTCTCCGGTACAAGTACACCTGTAACACATAATTTGCACAATGGTGTGAGTGATAGTTCATGCAGCGTATTGTTGCATACATGGTCTATCTCCCTGCCGTATGGCTTCAGTTGGGCTGATGCATAATCTCTCTAAGATGATGGTCATTCCAGACTCAGCTGGAGATGCCAGCTGAGTGCACATGCATGCGTACATGACAAACAAGACATACTCCGAATACCGTATATATAAGATCACGAATGTACCTGTACTTGAGAATACAAGCTTCTAGCAATCAGTACATTTCAACACGTATTGTTAAAATAGTGATGCCAGAGAAGCTTGATTGTATATTATCTTAGAGTGCCACAAGGCCATATATATACGAGTACAAGTGTGAATGCGTGCGTACGATCTATGTATAGACCCTTCAGGCCAACAGCAATCTCCGGTCATACGAGAGTCATCTCCGGCCATAAGATGGCAGAGACCTATCATGCAATACGTATAAATCACTCACATGCGAGTGATACTTCATGTATAGTGTTAGTAGTGAAAATTGCACTATATAGCGAGTAAGAACTCATGTAGAGCTCTATGCAACTATCGTAATGTTTCAATTAGGTGTTCAAATATTCAAGCAGTAGGACAGCTTAGGCTTTAGAAAGATAGTTTCAGGTTATTTACATTTACCTCTTACAATTTCTACTGCAATCTTTTGATATGGTTTCTTTAAATTTTGTGTATATGCGGCGTGTGGGTGCACAATGTGAATGGTGGCAGTATGACGGTGACGATTGTGGTGGTGGAAGCTAGGGTGATGATGGTAATTGCAGTAAGTCTATTGCACGGTAAGGATCCAAGCCCTTCCAGCATGCACATTTGTTATGGCGGGGCAACGGGGTGCGCGAGCACCAGACTGCGCATGATGCTCGATTAGTTGCGGCTGGACGCTTCTGCAGTTAGACAGCTGGCAGCATCGCCGATGACGACATGCGGCATAATGTGACCCCGGACCTGAGGGATATAGCACAGCGCGGGGATGGAGATCAGGGTGCCAATGGCGATGGGTTCTGTTCAGTGTTGTTAGTCATTTATATTATCGTCTGCTATTGAAGTTGTCCTCAGGCGTTGAGTAACGCAGGGATCGAGCCGATGGTGGTTAAGGTGAACAGGGCGATCTTCATTCTTGAGCGTCGTTAGCAAATATATTTTCTTCCAATCCAGCCACGGAGCATTGGTCTGACTAGTTTTGTAGAGCAACACCAACCGTACCTCATGTTAGATCTAATTTCTAGAACACGATTGGCTATTGCATAACACCTTGTCAATTTGCCTCAAGGGTCTTGCGTCCATCAAATTGATCTAAATTATGCTTGTGTATTTGAGGTTCTGAGCGCGTTACGCGAATTTTGGGCAACGACCCCGCGAACGCGTTTGCACAGCCTACTAGAAAGTACCGTGCTTTTAAAATTAATCTAGTGTGATATAAAATCTTGTATTGCATAACGTCGCATAACATCCCCACATCCAACAAAAAAGCAGCTGCGCAGTCACATGGGTGTGAGGCAATGCTGCAACCCACAAATTCAGGCAAGGCTCTGAGGGATTTGTGCGAATGTGCTTCTAGTAAATACTCCACACGGAAACGCTATGGATTGTCGATCTGGTCCCGGGCGGATGGTTCGCACTATGTTATTACATAGCCTGCTACAGTGTGGCAAAATGCGTGTAAGTGACGTCATGCACATACGATCCCATGCCATCTTGCGCTGTTTGCATGGGCTTACAACAAGGTTTGACGTTGCGCAGCCTAATCCGCTGTTTGCATTAATGATTCGTTTGAATTGCAGGTCACCCACCATCAAAAATGCTGTTCACTTAGTCAGCCACCAGCTAGACTTTTCGGGACAGCGAGCGTTGAGAAAGGGGAATATGTATATATTCTCCCTCAGGGGACTACGTATTACCACTCCACCATCATTCTACACTCGACAATTGCAGCTTAAGCACGCCACCATGTTTTTCACTCGAAATTCTTCACTCATATCACATTCCGATGGAATGTTTACTCGCTACTCCGCCTCGACGAATTGCACCAACGATCACTTCCAAAGCGACCTAATCGCATTTCTTTCAGTTGTTCAAAAATGCAATGTTGACTACCTCCCCATAACATGGCAGCCTGCACTCCGTACTCTCGGCGTCGGAGGTTCTGCGATGATAAACCAGTCAACATTCATTACCGACATGCCCCTTGCTTTCAAGCGGTTTCACGACTCCGAAGATTCTGATTGGGACTATTTACCGTTGATGTCAGAAGTATTAATATTGAGCCAGACTCCAATTCAAAATCACCCAAACATAATCAACCTCGAAGGGATTTGCTGGGAAATCAAGCCTAAGATGGAGAAAGCTGTCCCTGTGCTGGTGTTTGAGAAAGCAACCTGGGATCTAAAACAATTCTTGAATGCACGTGAGGGCTTGACCATGTCGATTGATGACCGGCTCAAAATCTGTGCCGACATTGGAAGTGCAATCGCGGCATTGCATGCTTATGGTTTGTTATTGGAAATGATTTCTGCATTTTAGAAGTCTAACATATATTAATACAGACATCATTCATGGCGATATCAAGCCCCAAAACGTGTTAGTTTTCAAGGATGCTACCGGCAAGACTACAGTCAAGATGGCCGACTTCGGGTATTCTACCCTTGCTACAGGTGATGTAGGAAAGGTTTTTTTGCCCAAGTCAAGGCCGTGGAATGCTCCTGAGCATCACTTCGGAGGATTCGAAGTCCCGGAAGCTAAAAAGACGGATGTTTACTCCTATGGGATGCTGTGTTTTTGGGTTCTATTCGGCACAGTGCGTATACCAGAGAATACTATGCAATTCACATTTGACGCATCTACCGGGCCCCACACACCGCTTGAGAGGCTCAAAGATGATGATAAACTGAGAGATATAGCCAATATACTCATGGAATCGGTACCTCTAGTGGACTTGAATTCCGAACATAGGATTCATCTGAAAGAAATTTTCAGCCTGACTGTACAGCTTAACCCCGAAAAACGGATATCTGATGTTGGAAAATTGGTGGGTCTCTTCAAACAAGAACGGTTAGTGTCACCCATGATTATATCAAAGCAGTCACTGAGAAATTTAGAACCGAACCTCTTACTCCTGGACCGTTTGAGATGACGAACGAGCTTTCAAAGCATGCAGATTTCCGGGTAATTTGCAACCCATTTCCGCATTCCTCCGAATACCTAGCTGAGGACAAGTATTTTAGGTTGCCAACAGCCTTGCAGAGCTCATGAATGCCGACTATCGTGTGCGGATTCAGATTAAACTTAGCCTCGAAAATAAGTACAACCAAAATGGACATCAACCCTTTGCAGCCCTTCTCGCATTCCAGGTTGCCTTTTGTTACCAGATTGGATTTGGGGTCAGGTCAGATGACGATGAGTGCCGTAAGTGGCTGGAAAAAAGTAACAAGCAACCCAACGATTTGACGATTGAAAAAGAAGCGGTCCGTCCTGCAAATGGGAAGAGAGGGAGGTTGAGCAGTTTGAGTGGAATGGTTTCAGTCGACCTCATACACGAATATCGAACATGGGGATTGAAAAAGCTCGAAGCAGCTCGGAAAGAGTATGAAAGAGAGGTTCAAGATATGGCACAAGCTTTCGGTGAGCTCCACATCATACCATTGGGTTTATACACTACGATCGGAGAACTATTGGATGTATTGGGGGAATTTGCAAAATCGAAAGTGCTGCGGATGCGGATCAGAGACCAAATAGAAAAAAACGAGGGAACTGGTCATCCATATTACATTCAATCGGTCATTGATATCGTCCAATCGCACATAGCGCTGGGGGAATGGGTGGAAGCACAATCATTGCTGGAAGAGGTTCATAAGCATACAGAAAGCATCGACCCATAAACGATAAACTACCTCGCAGCGACATACCAGAATCAAGGGCGATGGAATGAGGCGGAGGAACTACAGGTGCAGGTCAGGGATACAACAATGAGAGTACTCGGCCGAGACCACCCGTCTACTTTGATCAGCATCGGCAATCTGGCGTCGATATACTCCAAGCTGGGACGATGGAAGGAGGCCGAGGAACTGAATTTGCAGGTCATGGAAACATTCAAGAGGATACACGGTCAAGATCATCCAGATACCCTGAACAGTATTAATCACCTCGCATCGACGTACAGGAACCAGGGGCGATGGAAGGAGGCTGAGGTCTTGAATGTGCAGGTCGTGGAGGCATCCAAGAGAGTACTCGGTCAAGAGCATCCCTTTACCTTGACTGGCATTGGCAACCTCGCTGGAATATATTGGGAACAGGGGCGATGGAATGAGGCAGAAGTGCTAAAGGTGCAGGTCATGGAGACGTCCAAGAGAGTGCTTGGTAAAGAGCATCCAGATACCTTGATCAGTATGACCAACCTCGCAGCGACATACTTGTTGACTAGGGATTTGGCCCGGTGGCTTACGGCCCCCATTGGCCTCGCCTGGCCCCACCAGCCTCGCCTGCCCCCACCGGTCTCGCCTGCCCCCATCAGCCTCGCTTGCCCCCATCGGCCTCGCTTGCCCCTGTCGGCCTCGCTTGCCCCTGTCGGCCTCGCCTGCCCCCATGGCGAGGAGGACGGCTCGGCACTGGTACTCGGCATTGGGCTCCGGCTTTGGCAGTCGGCATTGGGTTTTCCTTCTCTCTCTTTCATATATAAGTCCATAGTTTTTCTTCTCTTTGGATAGACAGACAATTCATCATCTTCTCTTCTTCTCCATCATCTTCTCGTGTCAACAATACTCTAACCAGGAGCGATGGAAGGAGGCGGAGGTGCTGAGGGAGCAGGTCATGGAGACGTCCAAGAGGGTACTCGGCCTAAAACATCCCTCCACTTTGTCCTGCATGAGTAACCTTGCATCGACATACTGGAACCAGGGGCGATGGAATGAAGCCGAGGAGATGCAGGTGCAGATCATGGAGACTAGAAAGAAAGAACTCAGCCAAGAGCATCCAGATACCTTAAATAGCATGAATGCCCTCACCTTGACATACAAGAAGCAGGGGCGATGGAAGGAGGCCGAGGTCCTGAATATACAGATCATGGAAATATCCAACAGAGTATTGGGCCACGAGCATCCCTATACCTTGATCAGCATGGGAAATCTTGCATCTATATACTCTGAACAAGGACGATGGATGGAGGCCGAGAAGCTGAATGTGCAGATTATAGAAACCTTCAAGAGAGTACACGGCAAAGAGCATCCAAATACCTTGACTTGCATGACCCACCTTGCATCGACATACGAGAGCCAGGGGCGAATGAAAGAGGCCGTAGTTCTGCTTATGAAGGTCATGGATATATGCAAGAGGGTACTTGGCCAAGAGCATCCTTCTACATTGGATAGCATGGCCAACCTCGCTTCGACATATTCAAAGCAGGGGCGATGGAAGGAGGCGGAGGAGCTGCAAGGTCAGGTACTGGAGATGTCCAAGAGGATACTTGGCCAGGAGCATCCTGATATTTTGACCAGAATGAACAACCTTGCATTCATATATATGAATCAGGGGCGATGGAAGGATGCCGAGGAGCTTAATCTGCAGATCATGGATACATCAAAGTGTACACTCGGTCAAGAGCACCCTTCTACCTTGACCTGCATGAACAACCTCGCAGCTACATACGAGAACCAGGGGCGCTGGAAGGAGGCTGAAGAGGTGATTGTGCAGGCCATAAAGACGTCCAAGACACTACTCGGTCCAGAGCATCCAGATACCATGACCGGTATGAGCAATCTTGCATCGACATACTCTAGGCAGGAGCGATGGAAGGAGGCCGAGGCGCTGACAGTAAAGGTTATGGAGATAAGAAAGAGGATACTTGGCGAAGAGCATCCAGATACCTTGACAAGTATGGCTAACCTCGCATCGCTTTACTGGAAGCAAAGGCGGTGGAACGAGGCCGAGGTGCTGAAGGTGCACGTGATGGAGACATCGAAGAGGATACACGGCAATGAGCATCCAAATACCTTAACCAGCATGACCAATCTCGCATCGACATACTCTAGCCAGGGGCGATGGAAGGAGGCTGAGGAGATACAAGTACAGGTCGTGGAGACGTCCAAGAGGGTACGCGGCCAAGACCATCCTTCTACCTTGACCACTATGGGCAACCTCGCATACACGTTCTGGGCGCAGGGGCGGTGGAAAGAGGCCGAGGAACTGAATCTGCAGGTCATGGAAATAAGAATGAGAGTACTCGGGCAAGAGCATCCAGCTACCTTGAACAGCATGAATAACCTCGCATCGACATACTCTAATCAAGGGCGATTGAAGAAGGCTGAGGAGCTGGAGGTGCAGGTCGTGGAGACTTCCAAGAGGATATGTGGCCAAGAGCATCCTTCTACCTTGTCCTACATGGACAACCTCGCTTCGGCCTATTCTAAGCAGGGGCTATGGCAGGATGCCGCGGAGCTGGAAGTGCAGATCGTGGATACACGAAAAAGGGTACTCGGCCAAGCGCATCCAGACACCTTGACCAGCATGAATAGCCTCGCATCGACATATAAGTCACAGGGTCGCATTGACGCAGCTATTGCATTGTTGTCACAGGTAGCATCTCTTCGTTCTGGTGTTCTCAGTAAAGAGCATCCAGACACAAAGCAGTCGGTAGATATTTTGATAGAATGCAGAGGTGAAGCGGAGTCGGAAGCTCGTCTTGATTTCTCGTAGGGTTATATTTGGAAGTGTAATTATCCCCTTTACCCCACTGTGGGCGGTACCTATGAGACGTTTGACTAATATGTGCAGTATATAGTTGGTTGAATCATCGGTTGTCATTGTTTGGCGTATTTTAGCAATTTGGAAGCTGGGTTCCGGTTCTTTCCTGTTGTGGAGGGCAGTGTAGTCGGACCGTTGCTTTTATATTTGTTATCTCTTATATCTTAGCGAGTAGGAATAAGTTACATTGATGAATGAGAGAGACATAAAGGTGCACAGAACGAGTACCGTCGATGGAAATTTTGCGGTGGCAGTCAAAGGTCATATTTTGATTATTCTTACCAATATTGGATTCTTAAAGGCTAGCTACGAGTGCCTACTAAGTTTTTTCACGTTCACATCCTATCAGTCCCTGGCAGAGGTTACCGCTCTGTCTCGGGGATTTGAAGATTGAAAACCACTCATTGTTTAATCAAATAGTACGCAACCGTTGTATTCCGAATCATAATGGTGAGCATAGGAACGTTGCAACAGATGTGCAGTGCACAATTCGGGTGAATTCCAGTCACCACGACATCACTCGCTTCACCCAGCCATCACTCGGCTTGTATCCTGGCTCAATAGTCTCCAAGTCCAAAAACCCGACAAATCGTAGTCTAGGATTGGATTGAAATTCACCCCCCGTAACGGACTTTAGGAAGCCTGGTGGTGTTGAAATGCACCACAGCTGCGAAGCGCCTCCTTCGACACTGCGGGGGTAATAGACCGAGCTGCGGGAATTATGGTAAGCGATCTGATGGCCACTAGGCTGGAACCGAGAAAATATCGGCATATGGTCCAGCTTGACTGAGGGCTAGTGGAAGCGAATTGGCGGGCGGGAATTGACCGACGGCTAGTGGGAGCGAGCAGCAATGGCCATCGGCGGGCAAGGGCGAGCAGCAATGGCCATCGGCTGGCT
>Ga0307515_10011602_pt1 | contig 16701 bp, 17 predicted proteins | sample 17_EM_MG_FD_194513 | JGI IMG/M metagenome (GOLD analysis project Ga0307515, IMG submission 194513) | Populus trichocarpa ectomycorrhiza microbial communities from riparian zone in the Pacific Northwest, United States - 17_EM | ecosystem: Host-associated > Plants > Roots > Unclassified | place... | reverse complement strand
TGCCAGCGCCCGACGAGCCACATGCTCACAGCCACGAGCAGGCCGAAGATGGCGATCGCGCCGAAGGGCGGCATGCCGCCGTGGTTCATGGCCGTGTAGAGCGCACCCAGCGCCAGGATGCTGGCCTGCTCGTTGAAGTTCTGCACCGCGATGGAACGCCCCGCGCCCATCAGGTTGTGGCCGCGGTGCTGCAGCAGCGCGTTCATCGGCACCACCATGTAGCCGCCGAGCGCGCCCAGGATCAGCAGGAAAGGCGCCGCCACCCAGACCCGGTCGATGAGGTTCATGCCGATCACGCAAAGCCCCATGACGATGCCCAGCGGGATGACCTTGGGTGCCTGGTCGAGCCGGGTGCGAGACGACGCCAGCACCGCGCCCACCGCCATGCCGATGGCCACCACGCCGACCAGCGACGACGATTGCGTGATGTCGTAGCCCAGCGCCATGGCCGCCCAGGCCAGCACGATGTACTTGAGGTTGCCTGCCACGCCCCAGATCAGCGTGGTGGACGCGAGCGAGATCTGGCCCAGCTTGTCGTTCCACAGCCGCGCGTTGCACTGCGAGAAGTCGCGCACCAGCCCCACCAGCCCATGCGCCACCGGGTGCAGCGGCGCGTGGGTGCGCGGAATGCCCAGGTTGAAGACGGCCGCCAGCACATACAACACGATCAGCGAGGCCACGGCCGCTTCGGAGGGTGTGTCGATGCTGGTCACGAACATCGGCAGATCGAGCGACAGCAGGGCCGGCGCCAGCACCCGGCCCACCAGCTGGCCGCCCAGCAAAGTGCCAAGGATGATCGAGAGGATGGTCGACCCTTCCATCCAGCCATTGGCCTTGACCAGCTGCGAGGCAGGCAGCATCTCGGTGAGGATGCCGTACTTGGCGGGCGAATACGCCGCGGCCCCCAGCCCGACGACGGCATAGGCCAGCAGCGGGTGGCTGCCGAACAGCATCATCAGGCAGCCCAGAATCTTCACCAGGTTGGCGATGAACATCACCCGGCCCTTGGGCAGGGCGTCGGCGAAGGCACCGACCAGCGGCGCCAGCAGCACGTAGAACAGCGCGAACATCGGCACCAGCGCAGCCCGTTGCCACTCTGCTCCGCCGCTGTGCCTGATGAGTTCGACCGCCGCAACGAAGAGTGCGCTGTCGGCCAGGGAACTGAAGAATTGCGCGGACAGGAGGGTGTAAAAACCTTTTTTCATGGACCTGCGGCAGCACCGCTGTCTGCGGCGAGCTTGTTATAGCACGCAGGCCCGAGCGCACAGGCCCTGCTAACGCCATGGGAGAGCACGCGCGTCACAGCCCGGACCGCGCTGGCAGAATCGTCGCCATGCCCCGCCCCATCGAAGCCCTGGTTCACCCCGATGCGATCGCGCACAACCTGAAGTGCGCCCGCGACCACGCCCCCGACGCCAAGGTCTGGGGTGTCGTGAAGGCCAATGCCTACGGCCACGGCATCGAGCGCGCTTACCCGGGCCTGCAGGCGGCGGATGGCCTGGCGATGCTCGACCTGGCCGAGGCCGAGCGCGTGCGCGCCCTCGGCTGGCGCGGCCCCATCCTGCTGCTCGAGGGCTGTTTCGAGGCGCGCGACCTGGAGCTGTGCTCGCGCCTCGGCCTGTGGCACACGGTGCACTGTGAGGCGCAGATCGACTGGCTGGCCACGCACAAGACCACCTGGCCGCACCATGTTTTCCTGAAGATGAACAGCGGCATGAATCGGCTGGGCTTCACGCCCGATGCCTTCCGCTCGGCCTGGCAACGCCTGTCGGGGCTGACGCAGGTGGACGAGATCACGCTGATGACCCACCTGTCGGACGCCGACGGCGACCTGGCCACCTCGCGCGGCATCGCCCACCAACTGGCCGCCTTCGAAGCCGCCACGCACGACCTGCCCGGCGACCGTTCGCTGAGCAACAGCGCCGCCACGCTGCGCTTCGCGCTCGGGCAGCCCGAGGTGCGCGGTGACTGGGTGCGCCCCGGCATCATGTTGTACGGCTCGGCGCCCGACTTCCCCGCGCACGACATCGCGCACTGGAACCTGCAACCGGCGATGACGCTGCGCTCGCGCCTGATCGGCACGCAGCTGCTTCAAGCGGGCGACACCGTGGGCTACGGAAGCGCCTTCACCGCCGACCACGCGATGCGCATCGGCGTGGTCGCCTGCGGCTATGCCGACGGCTACCCGCGCCTTGCACCCACCGGCACGCCGGTGTTGGTGAACGGCGTGCGCACACGGCTGGTCGGGCGGGTGTCGATGGACATGGTGACGGTCGACCTCACGCCCGTGCCGCAGGCCGATGTGGGTGCCGAAGTCACCCTGTGGGGGAGGGGCCCGCACGGCAGCGTGCTGCCGATCGACGAGGTGGCGCACGCCGCCGGCACCATCGGCTATGAGCTGATGTGCGCGCTGGCCCTGCGCGTGCCGACCCACGTGGCCTGATGCGGTGACTGTCGCGATCGACCCGGCCGAAGTCGAGTTCAACGCCATCCGGGCGCAAGGCGCGGGCGGGCAAAACGTCAACAAGGTGTCGAGCGCGGTACACCTGCGCTTCGACATCCGTGCTTCCTCGTTGCCCGATGCGGTGAAAGAACGGTTGCTCGCCACCTCAGACCAGCGCATCACCGCCGACGGTGTGGTGGTGATCAAGGCACAGACCTCGCGCAGCCAGGACATGAACCGGCAAGACGCATTGCAGCGCCTGCAAGAGCTGGTGGACGCTGCTGCCACGGTGCCGCGCAAGCGCAAGGCGACGCGGCCCACGCTGGGCGCCAAGCGCCGCCGGCTGGAAGGCAAGAGTCAGCGCAGCGAGATCAAGGCCGGGCGCGGCAAGGTGCGCGAGTAGGCCGCAGCCGGCGGCTCAGCGCCGCACGGTCTTGTAGATGCCGCAGCCGAGCACGAGGTTCTCTTCGACCGGCACGATGTACGAAGTCTTCGGCGCGATCTGGCCGTTGGCCGGGTTGAGGAAGTCGTAGTCGACCCAGCCACCGCCTTCGGCCGCAGCGGCCCACACATCGGTGCGCAGCTGCGTGGTGTCGGTGCCGATGATCTGGCCCGCGTTCTTGCCAACGTTGTGTGGCTTGCCGGCAAAGGCGCGGTAGACCAGTTCGCGGTCCCATGCGAAGACGTACATGTCGCGGTCGTTGAAGCCGCCTTGCAGGTCGGTGATGGTGGCGAGCGAGCCGCGCCCCGATTGGCGGAATAGCGCGACAGCGCGCTGCACCAGCAGCTGCGCCTCGTCGGCCGTGCCCTGGCGCAGCCGGAAGCCGCCCACCGCGGCCGACAGTTGTTTCGCGCGATCGCCCAGCCCGGCGGAAGCCGACGACGCGTGGTCGACCATCTGCGCGTTCTGCTGCGTGATGCCGTCCAGGTGCGACATGGCTTGCGAGATCTGCGCGAGGCCGGCGCTCTGCTCGCCGGCTGCCGTGGTGATCGACGCCAGTTTGCCGGCCAGCTCGCCGACACCGCCGACGATGTTGGCCAGCACGGTGCTCACGTGGTCGATGTGGCCCACGCCGCGTTGTGTCTCTTCGCTCGAGGCCTCGATCAGCTGCTTGATCTCGCGCGCGGCGCTGCCGCTGCGCTGCGCCAGTGCGCGCACCTCGGCGGCCACCACCGCGAAGCCGCGGCCCTGCTCACCGGCACGTGCCGCTTCGACGGCGGCGTTGAGGGCGAGGATGTTGGTCTGGAAGGCGATGCTGTCGATCACGCCGATGATGTCGCGCACCTTGTCGGCCCCGGTCTTGATCGAGTGCATCGAGTCAACGGCCTGGCGCATCAACCCGCCACCGGACGTGGCCAGGCCATGCACCTGGCTCGCGAGCGCCTCGACGGCGCGAGCGTCGCTGGTGTTCTGGCGCACCGTCGAGTCGAGCTGTTGCACGCTGGCGGCCGTCTGCTCCAGGCTGGCGGCCTGTTGCTCGGTGCGGCTGGACAGGTCGGCCGTGTTGCTGGCGAGCGAGTTGCCGGCCTGCGACACCAGCGTGGTGCTGCTGCGGATGTCGGCCACCAGGGCAGAGAGGTTTTCGTTGACGGTGTTGAGCGCGCGGCCGATGTCGGCAAACTCGTCGCGGCCGGCGACGGCCAGGCTCTGCGACAGGTCGCCTTTCAGCATGCGGGCAGCCGCTGACTGAAGATCGACCAGCGAGCTCGCCATCTGCAGGTGAAAGCACAGCAGCAGGTAGCCGATCAGCAGGCCGGCCAGCAGCCAGCCGAGCGTGGTCCAGTGCATGAGGCCGTGCTCTTGCGCGGTGCCGATGACGAGCACCGAGACCATCGACAGGCACATGAGCGTCAACAGCGTGGTCTTGCCACGCAGGCCCAGCGCGCGCATCAGGTTGAGCCCCGGCGCCATGACGAAAGCGGAAAGGTTGGATGGAGAGGACATTTGACGTTCTTCTTGGAGCGTGACACCACGCCTGTGAACATCCTAGGGTGACGGGGTCTTTCAGAACGGCGAAACAGCGCTCGGAAATGCGCGCATTTGCTGCGTTGCGGAAAAGCGGGCGTGAATTCGCCGCAGCGGCGGGGCCGTCAGCTGCCGAGCTGCTCGCCCAGCAGGTTGAGGCTCTGCAGGTCACCCGCCGGCAGCTTGCCGGCGCGCAGCAAGGTCGCGCGGTGAATGCCGCGCAGGCGGAACCGCAATTCCTGCTCGATGGCCTCGATCTCGGCGGCATCCGCCATGCCCACCGACTCGTCGCTCCACAGGCCGCTGGCATTCCAGCCCAGACGCAACCGGCCCAGCAGGTGCAGCGCCAGGCCCAAAGCGTCCATCAGCGCCTGCGATTGCGCGGTGGATGCGAGCGCCACCATGCCGACGTGCGCCGTGTGCAAGGACGCATCCAGCAAGGTCCGACGCCTGAGGATCTCGCCTTCACTCAGACGAGCCTGCAGCGGCCACTGCCGGCTGGCGTGAGAAACCGCGCCCACCCAGCTCAGATCGAATTCCCCCGGCACCACGCGCAGCGCCACGCTGGCGCGCGCCAGCTGCGGGCACTCGCCGCGCAGCACGGCGAGCGTGGCTTCGGTGACGGCGAGTTGGCGGCCTTGCGGCGACAGCTCGTTGCGCTCCAGGCAATGCGGGTAGCCCGAGCCGTCAAGCCGCTCGTGGTGCTCGGCCACGGCGCGTGCCATCACGGCCGGGTAATCGGTGAGCTGCTCCAGCAGCAACATGCCCACGTGCGGGTGGACCACCAGATGCTGGTAGCTCTGGAAGTCGAGCGCCTGGTCGGCATCGGCCTCGCCGTGTTCGGGGGCGATGTACATCTCGCCCAGGTCGTGCAGCAGGCCGCACAGCATGGCGACGCGCAAGTCCTGCGTGCTGCCGCCATGGGTGATGGTCAGCGAGCCATTCAGCGCCATGGCCTGCACCGCGTGGTCGAAACTCGCCGGACGCGAGGCCTGGCCGGCGGTGAGCAGCAGTTGGGCCACCGAGTGCAACGGCAAGTGGGCCGCTTCGCGCATCAGCTTGGCGGCATGCGGGCGCAGCAGCGGTGCAAGCGGCGTGTCGCGCTCGAGCAGCGCTTCGAGCGACTGCACCAGCGAATGCCCGGTGATGCCGTCTTCAGCCAGCAGGCACGACTCCAGCGGCTGGCGTAGCTGCCGGTCGAGCAGCTTGCGCTGCAACGACTGCGAGACGGGCAGGTCGCGCGCCCACAGCTTGGTGCCCGAGATGTCGAAGATGTCGCGCGAAGCGATGATCGATTTGGTCTGGCTGGCTTCGAGGATGGTCGCCAACGCATGCGGGTTGGCGGTGGAGAAACCAAGGGTCTGGGTGCGTGCGTTCATGTCGATGTCCAACAAGCCGTGACGTGCTGTTTTCGACATTTCCCGGCGTTGCTCAAGGCCGGGGTTGTGACAAGCCGTTTCGGCGTTTAGCGCAGAGGCTTGATGGCAACCAGGTTGATCAGCGATTCTTCGCGCACGCCCGCAGGCTTGACGCCGAGCAAGCACTCACCCAGGCCGAGGTCTTCTCGACTCCACCACAGGTAGGGGTAGGAGACGCTGTCGGCCAGCACTTCGAAGCCGGCATAGCGGATCAACGCCAGGTACTCTGGTGCGGTCTTGCACGTCCATCGGGTGGCAAAACAGCAGGTCGACACTCTCGTCGGCGAGCTTCAACGAAGACGAGCGCATTGGATGAGCTCGGCGTGCTGCAGGCCGTCGCGCGCGATCTCGTCGGCTGCGGCCTGGAGCAGGGCAGGCCGATGTCGATCAACCGCTGTGGGGCAAAGCGGTCGTTCAGTTTCTTCAGTGAGCGGCCCATGCAGCCTGCCTCAATGCGAAACCGAGTGTCAGGCCCGCTTGAACAAGGCCAGCAGCCCGCCGGCGGCGACGAACAGGCTGCCGAAGGTGCGGTTGAGCACCTTGATCTGGCGCGGTGACTTCAGCAGCCGCAGCACCTTCGACGCGAGCGCGGTGTAGCCCGCCATCACGACGAGGTCGGTGAAGCCCAGCGTGGCACCGATCACGGCGTATTGGTGTGCCAGCGGTTGAGCGAGCTCCAGAAACTGCGGCACCACGGCGAGCAGGAAGACGGTGCCTTTGGGGTTCACGGCGTTGACCATCCAGCCGCGCAGCACCAACGTGCGGCGCGGCACGACCAGCGCCTCGCCGGTCTCGGCCACCATCGGCACAGCGGGTGCACGCCATTGCTTGATGCCCAGCCAGACGAGGTAGGCCACGCCCGCCCACTTGACGATGGCAAAGCCCAGGCTCGAAGCCGCGATCAGCGCGCCCAGCCCGAGGCCGACCACCAGCACCTGCGTCCAGATGCCGAGCACCAGGCCGAAGGTCAGGAAGTAGCCACGCGCAAAGCCGTTGTTGAGGCCCGAGCTCATCGCGGCCACGGCACCGGCGCCGGGCGAGATGCTGATAGCCCATGAGGCGGCGAAGAAGGCAAACCAGGTGCTGAGTTCCATGTGTCTTTCGGGAGGGATGTTCAGAGTTGAGAAGCCACGATCTCGCCCAGCCGGCGGATGTGCGCGTCGAGCTTGGCCGACCAGGGGTCGCCGTAATGCACGCGGATGAAGTGGTCGAAGCGTGCGCTGCAGCTGAAGGTGGCGCCCGGCGCGCAGCCGATGTGCTCATGGCGCGCCTGCTCGAAGACCTTGCGCGAGTCCACTTGCGGCGGCAGCTCGATCCACAGCATGAAGCCACCCTGCGGCCGGCTGAGCTTGCAGCCCGCTGGGAAGTGGCGCGCCACCGCATCGGCCATCTGCTGCGCCTGCTGCTTGAGCGCAGCGCGCAACTTGCGCATGTGGTGGTCGTAGCCGCCGTCGTGGATGAACTCGGCCAGCACCTCCTGCTCCAGCATGCCGCCGGTGATGGAGGTGTGGAACTTGTGCGACTGGGCGGTCTTGAAATGCCGCCCCGGGGCCATCCAGCCCACACGGTAGCCCGGCGCCACGGTCTTGGTGAAGGCGGAGCAGAGGATCACGTCGTCTTGCGTGTCGAAGCTCTTGAGCACCGGCGGGCGCTCGTCGCCGAAATAGGTCTCGCCGTAGATGTCGGTCTCGATCAGCGTGACGCCACGCTCGGCGCCCAGGGCCACCAGACGGCGCTTGCTGGCGAGCGGCATCAGACTGCCCAGCGGGTTGTTGAAGTTGGGGATCACCACACAGGCCTTCACCGCCCCGGGCACGCGCGTGGCCAGGTCGAGCGCCTCGACCGAGATGCCCTCGCGCGGGTGGGTGGGGATCTCGATCGAGCGCATGCCCAGGCTGCGGATGATCTCCAGCAGCATCCAGTAGCAGGGCGACTCGACCGCGATCGTGTCGCCGATCACGGCGGCCGACCGCAGCGCCAGAAAAATCGCTTCGGTGCCTCCGTTGGTGAGGATGATCTCCTCAGGCCGAAGCCGCACGCCGGCGCCCACGCTGCGGCGCGCGATCTCCTGCCGCAGCGCCGCGCTGCCGGTGATGAGGTAGCGCGAGGCGAATTCCGGGTGCAGGCGGTTCATGCGCGCCAGCAGGTGGCGCAGCTTGGCCTCGGGCAGCAGCGAACGCGCCGGCATCGGGCAAAACGAAGGCGCGGCCAACGGGTCGTCGTTGCCGTACAGAAACTCGCGCGTCAGGTCGTCGGCCGTCACGAAACCGGGGCGGCCCATGCGGGTGTCGATCTGCGGTTCGGGCAGCGGCTGGTGGCGCGGCGCCACGAAATAACCCGACTTCGGGCGGGCTTCGACCAGGGCCTGGTTCTCCAGCCAGCGGTAGGCCAGCGTGATGGTGGAGGCACTCACACCGTGCTGCTGGCACAGCTGGCGCACCGAAGGCAGGCGGTCGCCGGTGCGCAAGCTGCCGCCCTGGATGGCCTGCGCCAGCTCGCCCGCAACGCGGTGGTAGAGCGGAAATCCGGCGTCGACGGGGGTGTCCATGCGGTCCATTGTGAACTGCAGACCCCCGATGTGACAGGCACAGACCTCGTGAGTTGTCACCAGCACAGATGGCGGATCCGGCATCTGTGCTGCTTCACTTAGGGCAGGCCTGGATGTGGTGGGGCGCCACCGGAAACGGAACACTGAACTCCCAGAAACAGACCCGCATGGAGACCGCCATGATCCGCTTCACACCCCCCGTCACCCTCAAGCTCAGCCGCGGCGACGTGCTCGCCTGGCACCAGGCAACGGCGCAGGTGCGCGTGGTGGCGGGCAGCGCCTGGATTACCCAGCGCAACGACCTGGTGGACCACTTTCTGCACCACGGCCAGTGCTTCGAGCTGCGCCGCGGGCAGGGCGTGTTGATCGGCGCCGAGCAAGACGTGTGGCTGCGCTTCGAGCACGATGCGTCATGGGGCAGCTGGCGGATCTGGGCCGGGGCGCTGTGGCGCAGGCTCACCAGGCGAGCCACCCCCGCAGCTACAGTCGCCGGGTGAGCAAACCCAAATCCATCTACACCTGCAATGAATGCGGTGGCACCAGCCCCAAGTGGCTGGGCAAGTGCCCCCATTGCAACGCCTGGAACACGCTGATCGAATCGGTGGCCGAAGCACCGTCGAAGCACCGCTACCAGTCGCTCGCGGCAGCCCAGCCGGTCGCCACGCTGAGCGAGATCGAGGCGTCTGACGTCGACCGCCAGCCCACCGGCATCGATGAACTCGACCGCGTGCTCGGTGGCGGCATCGTCGCCGGCGGCGTGGTGCTGATCGGCGGCGACCCCGGCATCGGCAAGTCGACGCTGCTGCTGCAGGCGCTCGATTCGCTGTCGCGCAACCTGCGCACGCTGTACGTCACCGGCGAAGAGTCGGGCGCACAGGTCGCCTTGCGCTCACGCCGGCTGGGGCTCGACGGCTCGCAGGTGCGGGTAGTCGCCGAGATCCAGCTCGAGAAGATCAGCGCCACCATCGAGGCCGAGCAGCCCGCGGTGTGCGTGATCGATTCGATCCAGACCGTCTACAGCGACCAGCTCACCTCGGCGCCCGGCTCGGTGGCGCAGGTGCGCGAGTGCGCAGCGCAACTCACGCGCATCGCAAAGAGCAGTGGCACGGCCATCGTGCTGGTGGGCCATGTGACGAAAGAAGGGGCGCTGGCCGGCCCGCGCGTGCTGGAGCACATCGTCGACACGGTGCTGTATTTCGAGGGCGACACGCACTCGAGTTTTCGCCTGGTGCGCGCGATCAAGAACCGCTTCGGCGCCGTCAACGAGATTGGCGTTTTTGCGATGACCGAGAAGGGGCTGAAGGGCGTGGCCAACCCAAGCGCGATCTTTTTGTCCACGCACGGCGAACCGGTGCCTGGTTCGTGCGTGCTGGTCACACTGGAAGGCACGCGGCCGATGCTGGTGGAGATCCAGGCCCTGGTCGATTCCGGCGGCCCGAGCCCGCGCCGCCTCAGCGTGGGCCTGGACCGCGACCGCCTCGCAATGATGCTGGCCGTGATGCACCGCCACGCCGGCATCGCCTGCATGGACCAGGACGTGTTCGTCAACGCGGTCGGTGGCGTGCGCATCAGCGAACCCGCTGCCGATTTGGCGGTGATGCTCGCGATTCAAAGTTCGCTGCGCGGGCGGCCGCTGCCACGCGGCTTCATCGCCTTCGGCGAAGTGGGGCTTGCCGGGGAAGTGCGGCCCGCGCCGCGCGGGCAAGAGCGCCTGAAGGAAGCGGCCAAGCTCGGTTTCAGCGTGGCGGTGGTGCCGAAAGCCAATGCGCCAAAGAAGCCGATCGAGGGCCTGACCATCCACGCGGTCGAACGCATCGAGCAGGCCGTCGACCTGGCGCGCAGCTTGTGAAGCTGCGCGCCGACGGCTTCAATGCACGAAGGCGATCTCGCCCAGCGTGAAATCACGCGGCACGCCGTCGGTGACGGTGAGCTCGCTGCGCTCCGTCAGACCCACCGCCACGGACCGCAGATCGGCCACGGCGGCCAGGGCCGTGCGGGCACGGTCTGTCGACGAACAGTAGTCGGGCACGAACCAGCCTGCGTCGGTGAGGCTGATGTCGCGCGACACCGCCATTGCGTCCACCGGCAGCACATATGTCGGCACGCAGGAATCACCCGGGCCGCCATGCGGATAGAGGCGGACCAGCGCGTGGCTGGCGGATCGGCTGCCCACCTGCACACGCAGGCGCTGCTCCGTTCCGTAGTTGCCGTAGACGACGGTGCCCGTGCCGGTGCTGCTGTTGGCGCGCGACGGGAACCAGGTCGAGCCAGGTCCTGTGGCGTTCAGCAACAAGCCCCCGTAGGTGTTGCCTGCAGGCACGGTAAGGGTCGCCTGCACCAGCGCATACGACGCATCGATCGTGGCGCTGGCGTCGGCATGTTCTGAAAAGACGTCGAAGCCCAAGCCACCATATTGGGCGGCAAGCGAATCGCCCAGGCCGGCCGGCTTGTTGTAGACCGACACCACCTCGGCGTAGTCGATCGGCGCCTGGGTCGGGCCGGCAAACTCGAGCTTGCCGATGGTGAAGCTGCGCACAGCGCCATCGGCGATACCGGGCACCTGATCCTGCGTGATGCCGACGTTGATGACCTGCAGATGCCGCAGCGTGTTCGCCAGCGTCAGGGCACGTTCGGCCGCCGTGCAGTGCGCCGGGATCGTCCACACCGCGGCGGTCAGGGCCAGCACGTGCTCAGTGGCCGCAGACCCGACGCTCAGCTCGGCCGAAGGCACACAGCCGTTGAAGGGGCCGCCTTGCGGGATCAGCTGGACCAGCAGGCGAGAGGCCTGCGCCGAGCCTGCCACCACGCGCAGTTCGGTCTGGTCCGAGTAGTCTTGCGCAGCGATGCGCCCCGTACCGGTGCTGGGAATGAAGGTGGACATCGGCGGATACACGATCGCGAGCAGGCCGGCGAAGCTGTTGCCCGCAGGGATCGAACCCGAGAGCGTCAACAGTCCATTGCTCGCTGACGCAGCGGGAACGGCAGCGTTGTTGAACTCTGCATAGGCATTGGCTGCCACGTTGCCGTAGCGGGCCGCCGTGCTGGCGCCCTCGCCGGCGGGCTCGTTGTACTCGCTGGTCAGCAGCGGTGCGGGTGGAGGCGCGGGTGGAGGTGGGGTGACCGGCGCCGGGGTACCTCCGCCACCACCACCACAGGCCGTTACCAGGGCGACAAGCGCCATCGCGCTCGCCACGCGTGCGCGCATTTGTAGATTCGAGACCACGGGAACTCCCTCTGCTCAGCGGCGACCGAATGAGGCCGCTCTTCGACTCTGAAAAAGACGCCAGATTCTATAGAGCCAGCCCTTAGCATCCCCGCATGAAGTTCGCCGCAATCAGTGACATCCATGGCAACCTGCCCGCGCTGGAAGCGGTGTTTGCCGACATCGCGCGAGAAGGTGTCGATGCGACGGTGAACCTGGGAGACATCGTCTCCGGCCCGCTGTGGCCGGCTGAAACTGCGGACCTCTTGATGGCGCTCGACCCGCCCACGCTGGCCGGCAACCACGAGCGCCAAGTGCTGACGCAGAGCCCGGACAAGATGGGCGCTTCTGATCGCCACGCCCACAGGCAACTCGCGCCACGGCACCGTGCCTGGCTGGCATCACTGCCCGCCACGTTGCAGTGGCGTGACGACGTGCTGCTGTGCCATGGCACGCCGAGCAGCGACCTGGTGTATTGGCTGGAGACCGTGACAGACGACTACCAGCCCCGCCGCTTACCCGGCGTTCGCGCCGCCTCGCCGAGCGAGGTGCTGCAGCGGTTGGGCGATGCGATGCATGGCGTGGCGCATGGGCTGATCTTGTGCGGCCACACACATGTGCCGCGCTGCGAACGCGTGGCCGATGGCCGCTTGATCGTGAACCCGGGCAGCGTGGGCCTGCAGGCGTACGACGATGTACACCCGCATCCGCACGTCATCGAAAATAGCTCGCCGCGGGCGCGCTATGCGCTGCTGACGCGAGAGCCCGCCGGCTGGCAGGTCGAGCTGCGCAGCGTCGACTACGACTTCGAAGCCGCGGCCCGGCAAGCCGAGCGCAACGGCCGACCCGACTGGGCCGAGGCACTGCGCACCGGCCGAATGGGTCGCTTTGCGCCAAACGTCACGCATTGAGATGACACGCGCTGGCTAACGGTGGGCCCGTGCGGTGCAGAATGGCCGCCGCTGCCGAGACAGGCAGCGTGGATCATTCAAATCAACGAGGGAGGTTTCATGAACATCGCTCACGCGGTGGCGACGGCGTCGCTGTCTGTTTTTCTGGGCGCCTGCACGTCGGCACCCATCAACGTTTCACCGCTGCCACCAGCGAAGTACCAGGTTCTCGGCAAGGCCGAGGCCAAGCACTGCGGCTCGCTTGGGGCCATGGCCACCGCCTACTACTTCATCCCGATGGGCCTGAATGCACGCGTCGAATCGGCCTACCAGGAAGCCGTGGCGAGTGTTCCCGGTGCCACGGCACTCATCAACGTCTCGATCTCGGAAGACTGGTCGTGGTGGTTTGTCGGCACATCGCGCTGCACCAAGATCAGCGGCGACGCCATCAAGGAGGCCACATGATGAACGCTTCATTGCAGAAATGCCTCGCTGCGCTGGCCGTTGCGGCAACGCTGGCGGGCTGCGCGGGGGCCCCCGTGAACTTCGCGGAACGCAGCGTGACCGACCGGGCGCAGGTCGACGTCAAGCAAGGTCGAAAGATTTCCGCCAAGGCGTCGGGTTTCCAGCTGCTGCTGTTCATTCCGATCGGTATCAACGGACGCCAAGCCAACGCCTATGAGGCTTTGCTCAAGGAAGCGGGGGATGACGCCCTGTCCGACATCACGATCACGGAATCATGGTCCTATGGACTCGTCGGCACGGTCTACACGACCGTGATGGAAGCCACGGCCTACCCCCGGCTGGCACCGGTGAGCAAATAGTGCAGGCCGAAGGAGCAGAAGCCACGGCTTCAGCTCCTTCTCCGCAAAGAAACCGTTTTCCCGGCACACGCGGATAAGATTCATTATCATTTGCATCTCGCCTTCCGCGGATGCACCCATGCCTTCCCCCCGTTTGTCCGATTTGCCCAATGGCGCCCATGGCACGGTGCTGAACGTGAGCGCCGCTTCGCCGCAGGCCGATGGTCAGATGCTGCGACGCCTGGCCGAGCTCGGCTTTCTGCCGGGCGAGCCGGTGCAGGTGCTGCGCCGTGGCCCGGGCGGGCGTGAACCGCTGGCGGTTCAGATTGGAGAAACCTTGTTTGCGTTGCGGCAGATCGAGGCGCAGTGCGTCGAGGTGTCGGTGCCATGAGCGACACAGCGGCACTCCCTGGACTGCGCATCGCGCTGGTCGGCAACCCGAACTGCGGCAAGACGGCGCTTTTCAACCTGCTGACAGGCGCGCGGCAGAAGGTCGCCAACTACGCGGGTGTCACCGTCGAGCGCAAGGTCGGTACGGTCACGCTGAAGAGCGGCCGCTCGGTGTCGGTGATCGACCTGCCGGGTGCCTACAGCCTCACACCATCGACACCCGACGAGACGGTGACGCGCGACGTGGTGCTGGGCCACCGCACCGATGAAGCCGCGCCCGACGCCATCGTCGCGGTGGTCGATGCGACCAACCTGCCGATGAACCTGCGCCTGGTGCTGGAACTCAAGCGCCTGGGCCGGCCGATGGTCTTGTCGCTCAACATGGCCGACGTGGCGCGCGCACGCGGGCTGCAGATCGACGTAGCCAAGCTCAGCGCCGAACTCGGCATGCCGGTCGTCGAAACCATTGCCGTGCAGAGCCATGGCCATGCCGCGCTGCTCGCTCAACTCGAACAGCAGGCCTCCTGGCCAACGGCCACCGTGGCTGCAGACGCCACGCCGAGCCCGGCTCAGCTGCAGCGCGAAGTGCGGCGCATTCTTGCGCTGGTGGCGCCGGGCGCCATGCAGTTCAAGCGCTTCAACCACAAGCTCGATGCGATCGTGATGCACCCCGTCTGGGGGCTGGCCTTACTGGCGGTGCTGCTGTTCCTGATCTTCCAGGCCGTGTTCTCGTGGGCCAACCTGCCGATGGACGCCATCAAGGAGACGGTGGCCGCGAGCGGCGAATGGATCAACGCCCACATGGCCGACGGCCCCTTGCGCAGCCTGCTGGTCGACGGCGTGATCGCCGGCGTGGGCGGGGTGATCGTGTTCCTGCCGCAGATCCTGATCCTGTTCTTCTTCATCCTGATCCTCGAAGACTCGGGCTACCTGCCGCGCGCCGCCTTCCTGCTCGACAACGTGATGGGCAAGGTGGGCCTGTCGGGCCGGGCGTTCATTCCGCTGCTGTCGAGCTTTGCCTGCGCCATCCCGGGCATCATGGCCACGCGCACCATTCCCAACTGGCGCGACCGCCTGGCCACCATCATGGTGGCGCCGCTGATGACCTGCTCGGCACGCTTGCCGGTGTACGCGCTGCTGATCGGCGCCTTCGTGCCGGCACACAGCGTCGGGCCGTTCAATTTGCAGGGCATCACGCTGTTCGTGCTGTACGTGGCGGGGGTGGTGTCGGCCATGGCTGTGGCCTGGCTGCTGAAACGGGTGTGGATCAAGTCGAGCTACCAGCCGCTGATGCTGGAGCTGCCGCCCTACCGCTGGCCCCAGCTGCGCAACCTGCTGCTCGGGCTGTGGGAGCGGGCGCGCATCTTCATCTCGCGCGTGGGGACGATCATCTTCTCGCTCACCGTGGTGCTGTGGTTCCTGTCCAGCTACCCCGCGCCGCCCGATGGCGCCACGGGGCCGGCCATCCAGTACAGCCTGGCCGGCATGCTGGGCAACGCGCTGCAGGTGATCTTCGCGCCCATCGGCTTCAACTGGCAGATCTCGATCGCGCTGGTGCCCGGCCTCGCGGCACGCGAAGTGGCGGTGGGTGCGCTCGGCACGGTGTACGCGATGTCGGCCACCACCGGCGAAGTGGCCGATACGCTGGCGCCGGTGATCGCCGCGCAGTGGTCGCTGGCCACGGCGTTCTCGCTGATTGCCTGGTATGTGTTCGCGCCGCAGTGCCTGTCGACGCTCGCCGTCGTCAAGCGCGAAACCAACTCCTGGCGCTATCCGCTGCTGATGGCTGCGTACATGTTTGCGCTGGCCTACGCCGCGTCATTCATCACCTACCGAACCACGCTGTGGTTCATGCACTGAGGGCCGCGCCATGCAAAACCTGCTCGTCGCTCTGATCGTGATCGCCTGCACCGGCTATGCGGTGTGGGTGCTGATCCCCGGCACACTGCGGCGCGCTGCGGCACAGCAGGCACTGAAGTGGCCGTGGCCGGCCCCGATCGCCCATCGCCTGCAGAAGGCGGCCAAGGTGTCGGGCGGTTGCGGGTGCGACGGCTGTGACGCCAAACCCCTGAAGCCGGCCGGCGACGCCGCTCAACCCATTCGCATCCACCGTCAACCGAAGCTCTGAAGAGAAGCTTGTGGGAACCACGCAGCCGTGCGCTGCGAGGCTGCCCCTACCATCGCATTCATGAATCCAATCTTGGGGTGGGGCCTGGCCGCGGCCGCGGTAGCGGCGGGCTGGAAGGCGTATGGCTGGCAGGGCGTCGTGATGGCGGTGTCGCTGACCGTGTTCTGGCTGCTGCTGCAATTCAGCCGCACGATGCGTGCGATGAAGAATGCCGCAGCGGCGCCGAAGGGCCGTGTCGACAGCGCGGTGATGATCAACGCCAAGCTGCAGGCCGGCATGACGCTGCTGCAGGTGATCGGGCTGACCAAAAGCCTCGGCGAGCGCGTGAGCGAAGCACCCGAAATCTGGTCGTGGGTCGACGATGGCGACAGTCGGGTGACGCTGGTGTTCGACGGCGCGAAGCTGAAAAGCTGGCAACTCGTGCGGCCCGAATCGGTGCCCGACTGAGGCACGCTCTGCCAAGTCCCTAAAATCGCGCTCTTGATCGAATCACAGGAGCCTGCCATGTCAATGGCTGATCGCGACGGGAAAATCTGGATGGATGGCGAGCTGGTGGACTGGCGCGACGCCAAGATCCACGTGCTCTCGCACACGCTGCACTACGGCTGCGGCGCCTTCGAGGGCGTTCGCGCCTACAACACGGCCCAAGGCACCGCCATCTTCCGGTTGCGCGAGCACACCGAGCGGCTCTTCAACAGCGCCAAGATTTTGCGCATGAAGATCCCGTTCACGATGGAGCAGGTGATGGAAGCGCAGCGCCAGGTGGTGCGCGAGAACAAGCTCGAGAGCTGCTACCTGCGCCCGCTGACCTGGATCGGCTCCGAGAAGCTGGGCGTCAGCCCCAAGGGCAACACCATCCACCTGATGGTGGCCGCCTGGTCGTGGGGCGCCTACCTCGGCGAAGAGGGCCTGA
>Ga0307515_10011601_pt1 | contig 16703 bp, 20 predicted proteins | sample 17_EM_MG_FD_194513 | JGI IMG/M metagenome (GOLD analysis project Ga0307515, IMG submission 194513) | Populus trichocarpa ectomycorrhiza microbial communities from riparian zone in the Pacific Northwest, United States - 17_EM | ecosystem: Host-associated > Plants > Roots > Unclassified | place... | reverse complement strand
TCGCGGCGAAATTCAATCTCTCGTTCACCGCATTCGGTGAAGTCATCACGGATCCCTCCGCCCCGTCTTCCGGTTCCGTCGCTCTTTTTGATCACAGCACTCGACTGGAACCCGCTCCGATCTCCTCATACAAAGACTCCGTCGCGTTCGACATCTTGTCTGGCACGATCAAGAGCGTGTATAACACGCATAGGGGATTGGGGGGTGATGATAACATCAAGGTGTACCCCACTTACATGTCTGCAAACACTGGTAGGACCGACCGTCGTTCCAGGTTTTCAGCGGACTCACGCTCTTCGATAGATACTAGACACTACTGGAAGCTGTCGGAGAACATCTACCGATACAACCATGGGAACGGCTTGGAGATGGAAGGCCATTTGGGAGGGATCCACACTATAAACGAGAGTATGTCGATCTCCCTATTTTTGAAGTTTCTTTGGCTAACTCGCGGTGATCGTAGACCTGGCTGTGGACAACTTGTTGGAGATGGTCGAGTTCTATGCCGCCCTCATTCTCAATGCTGATGAGGCGGCCCATCTGCACTAAGACATGCATGCTGTCGCTGAATCTCTCCTATCACTTTGTGTATGTAAGAGCGGCTACGGCGGTTTGTGTTTCGATGGCCACATGATGTAAAGAATGCAGTTTGAACCTCTGACACGAGAGAGGCACGAACGAAGTAGAAAGAGATGAGTCTTTGTTGCCGGTGGAAGGATCGATCACACGTGACTCGCGCCGCTGCCTGCGCGATCCTTCCGCCTCCCGTCCTCCGGTCTAAACTCACCCCCCCACCACTCCCGAACGCAGTTTGCACACGAAGAACCAAGGCAAAATCGAGACCCAGGACGAAACCAAATAACTAATCCACGACGAAGATTCTTCATTTCACGTGCAAACCGCGATTAGGGTCACACGCAAGACTTGGACCAGGGAGTCGCACGGAGGAAGAAACAATGCGTGTGAGGAAAACCCACCCACCCATCGCAGCTGATCTTCTTCCTCCGGTGACGCTCTTTGTGTCGGAAAACCCTTTGGGTTTTCGCCCGAACACTCTTCGCTACATACCAGGGGCTAACCAGATTAATGCTTAGAATGTTTTACATGCTGGCTACGTAATACTGAAGCCACAAACAAAGATCCGACTCGTTTACCTTTTGATCGTACCGCCGGGTAGAGAAACTCGGTCAAGACAACCCACGAGAGTCAGACTTACCAACTCAAGTTTTACGCAACACGCCAAATCACTGAAGTCTGTTCCCTTTTCGACTTAAAAAATCGCCCGGGTTCCAGACATAGTGGATCAGTCCTGAGTCCAATTTTCACTGTCTTTTTGATCCCGCGGAATTCCCTTCTGGTGTTTCGCAGCGCTCGTAGTGTTATATAAACCTAATCATCTTTGCCAATGAAAACGTTACATGTATCGTGTTGTCAAATCTGGTGGTGTAAGAAAAAACTATGGACCTGTTCCATACTAGGCCTTCGGTCAGGTCTGACCGCCCAACAACCCGTCATGAGTTTCCATAAGTCGTCCGAGATCCGATCCTTCCCGTCATGTTCACCTGGTCGGGGCGGACACTGCGCCCTGGTGGTCCTCGCGTGAAGGACCGCAGCGTCACGGGCGGTGCTGGAGAACGGTACTTCTTCCGTGATGCACTCAAGCATCAGCATCGCGAATGAGAATGTGTCGGAATGCGTCGTTGCGGGGACAATGGCGTCTCCGATGTGTTCGGTGGCTATATACCTAACATCACCTCCGGATGTCATGGTCATCGCGATCGCGGTTCCGTTGACCTTTTCCCAGATTCTTGCTATTCCGAAGTCGCAGATCTGTGGTTCGCCCTTTCCCGTGCGCGGTCAGCTCCTGTACTGCGAGTCGGATCTGAACGTGAAATTCACCTCGGGGGAGACAAGCACATTTTTCTACACCCATTCAGTCAGTCGAGAGGCTTTCGTAGAGGCTTCCGAGAGACTCACGCATTTGACTGTGCGAAATGTCAGATCATGCATGCTCGTCAAATCTCTGTCGGACTTACCGCTCCCGTGTACAACACCCCGTGAGTGGAGGTAGCTCAGGCCAGCTGCAGACCCGCGCAACTAAACCGTGACAAGTAAGACTCTTCCTTCGCACAACCTGTGGTGTAGCGTACCAGATAGTTTTTATTCGGTTGGGGGGTGCTCTTGACGTAGACAAGCAGATTTCCATTTTACTGCCACGGTGATACCTGAGGGACTTGAATTGACCTCGTGCTTCTGCACCCGTGATGGTCTGCTCACCATGAAGAGGCGCAGTCCAATATCCGTAACTATCCCTATCAAACCATGAGAACTCCTCGAGAGGAGAGCTCGGGAAATATACGTACCATAGAACGGTAGGATGTTTAGATGGCGCAGTTCTTTCAACTTCCGCAGTTCAGATTCGAGTCTCTGGCAGGGGGGGATGACTGAGCAGCATAGAGACAGACCGCAAATGCCTAACCTCGCGCGCCTTCTCTGTTCGAAGTGCTTTCAAGGCCACCTGCGACGAGCCCTGTCAGCGGTATGGAAGTGGCGAGACTCAGACTCACCTTCTCCACCTCCCCACCTGTTTTCACCCACTGCCCCTCCCAAACTTCGCAATACGTCCCTCTGGCAAAAGGAGTTTCCCGTAATTTCGTAACTTCTCCGTCCAGCCGCGTGATTTCATTAGCTTGAATTGACTGAGTGCCTTTTATTCTTTGTGGAGGCATCGAAGGACTCGCACCTTCGCTTGCTCCCTCTCCCGGGGTGTGTGCTCTCTGCTTCTCGATATCCTTGGAGATCTTTGGAAAAAAACCGATTGACGTGAGTCCACGGCAGATACCCCAAGGATGGTCTCGGAGATACTCACGACCTCGACCTTCTCGACAAATCTTATGACACCCGCCTCGATATGCGCCTTTTTCACTTGCAGACCGATCAATTATGGACATCGTGATAACCATCCGAACTTACTCAAGCTCTTTGGATAATTCAGTTTTGACCAGCCCATCAACTGCTGTTCGACCCCGACCACATCAGGAAAACTGCAAATTTGCTTTTTCTGCTTTTCCAAGCAGAAAAAGCGGGAAAAAGCGGGAAAAAGCGGAAAAAGCAGGGAAATTACGGCATAGTCAAGCAGGATCCACGGCGATCAAGCACGAAAAGCATGAAAAGCAGCGCCAGTTTTCCTGATGGTATCACACAGTCCCGCGAGCTGTGAAGTTTCTTTCTGCTTGGGGGGTGTGGATCGCAAGATCAGCATGATCGGGGGGATGGACGAGGGAGACATATTGACCTTGGCGACGGATACCTTTCCACAAAGTTTTACGATCTGTTCCAGGAGCTGTTTGACGTCCTCTGAGAGAACAAGGGATCTCAGAGAGCCCATGGTGCTTGAAATGCTGTGACTTACGCAGACTCGCACCCGTCCCTACTGCTCCCGGGCTCATGGCGGAGTGGTGGTTACAAACTGGGGGGAATTTTCCCACGATCTGGGGAACGGATACCTGCTGGCAATTTAAAGTTAAACTTCGTGTGCGGGGTGAGAATGAGGAGAGAGGGGCGAAGGCACAATTATCGGTAAAGTGAAGGGGCTTGATCAGGTCGATAACGGTGGTGAAGCTATTCCATAATTTCGCTATGATCGCTCTGTCGTTTCGTTGGTAACGCGACTCGGACAACGACGTCCTGAGAGTCAATACAGTGACAAGCTTCAGTCGTCGAGCTGTCTAGTCGATACTACAGCACTGGGGACCGGCTGCAGTTCCCAACTACGGGAGTTACAGGCAGAGGATGAACAGGAGAGAATTGGCTTAGCAACTGAAGTGACCAGAACAGCGAGCGAACGGTTACCACCTGCAACGCGATCGCATTTTCCAGAGGGCAGGTGCAATCGCTAACATCAACCTGCTGCTGAAGTGGATAAACACCTGGCCCTGAACGGACGTTCCTTCGGGGGTGCTCTCGGTACTCGTGTCTTTGATAGGTTTGCCGCAGGATTGCACCGGTGATGGCGCGTCTCGAGGCGGGTGAGGATGGGATTCGTGGCTGCTTGCGCTGGCACCTTGCTGGAACTGCAATGATCTCTAAGTAGGATGATCGGGAAGAGACGAGAACAGGTTCGGTGCATGGCGCTTGGCCTCTGTTCATTAGTTACAAGAGATGGAAAATTTTGATAAACGTAGCAAGCGTGGGAGCGATCGGTTGCCGGCTCAGGCTCGTAGCGGGTTTTGTCTTGATCTTGACGATACGACGATACGAACAGACTTACCGATTCAGGCTAAGGTTTGCGCAACACGCCAAATCACCGAGCCTTAATTCCTTTTCGACTTAAAATTTGCCTGGATTCCAAGCAGTAATTCTCGCAGCGTACGCGGGAATCAGTTCCGAGTCCATTTCCGATTTTCTTCTTTTGGTCTCGCAGGATTTTTTTGCAACGTGATGTTACACCGGATCTTTGCAAATGAAAACGTTACATGTATGTATCCTGTTGTCGAGCAGGGTAGTGTAAGAAGAGGCTATAGACCTCTTCCGTCATTGGTCATTGGTGAGATCGAGATCTGACCGCCCAGCGACCCATCATAAATTTCCATAAGTCGTCCGAGACTCAACCCATCCCGTCCTGTTCCTGAGCGCTCGACGCGTCAGGGCTGGGGAGGTTTCGGGGGTTCCACACTACCACGATATGACGGCTTCGACGGGAGGACCCCCGAATATAAGTGGGGAGGTTGGTCCTAGAGGTGAGCGAAAACATCCGGACAAAAATCGACAATCATGGAAGGGAATGTCCGACTGGGACTGATTCCGTGACAAAAATACGAGAAATAGGTGACTGTCCCCAGCACTAGGGATCTATATATCCGTCGTAGAAGGATGCCAGTAGCCGAGCTTGATTGGACAATACCTGAGAACTTCCACATCGCGTGGACCGACGAAACTGGGGAATTGGGCATCGAGGTGACACCGGCATGTAGTGGGGTTGAAGTAGGTGGGGTTGCCATCCTTGCCGTCCCCCATAGTTTGGAGGGTTGGCCGGATTTCGAGCGAAACAGCCCCGGATGCGCGGTTTGGAGACAATATTCACGCCCCGACGTAACAGTCGGGGTCCTGACAGGTCCTTTAAAAGGCTATGGATATTCATCTAGACTCGTGTATAGCACTGTGTAGTCCTGGGGGCACTCACCCAATCTCCGCGAGCACAGGGAACCAAGGAACTGATGAATAGAACCGTGGAATCTGTTCGGCGTTCTTCGTCCGGGCAAACGACCCTCGAAGCACCCATGAGCTCCCCTTGGGCCGCAAGAAATGTACGGACGGATGAGTGACATGGTGGGGATCTGGGATCCAAAATGTCCGGACGCCGCCACAAACCTCACCGCATATATTCGGGGGTCATTCAACGGGATAATGTTGACCCCGCGAGGCGGGTAATTCCGCGCAGTGGGTTATTCTCATGTGCCCCCGGCGGATACATATAAGCCGGTCGTCTCTCTCAAAGACCACCAACCACCATGTCTTCGGACAAGAAGCAAAATTTCGCTGGCCTTCCGACGAGCGTCGAACCTGTCCAGCTCGGCCCACCGTCTAGGTCCAAGTGTACAAAAGCCTTTGCGATCGGATTGTGCCTCGGCCTGCTCGGAACCGGAGGCTTTGTCTTGCGGACCATTGCTCCGAAATTCGCCGGTTCGGAGCCACATCATGGCCCGGCCGCGCTGTGCCCTCAGGTGAAGCCGATAACCCCCACCAAACACTCTGCAATCTGGGATAGCTTTGTGGAAAAGACCACGACCGACGAATACAAGACACGCGCGATTGAATGGCTCGGCGGAGCAGTCAGAGTTCCGTACGCGTGTTACCCGTCTTTGGCATGGAATAAATTCTAACTGCACGCTCAGGACCGAGTCGTACGATGACATGGACCCTGTGGGGGTGGATCCCCGTTGGGAGGTGTTTGGACCCTTCCACGATTATCTGTTGCATGCTTTCCCCCGAGTGTATGTGGTCCCCGCGCGTCCGTATCGCGTTTTTATTGATCGGTTTGCAGCCACTCCAGCTTGTCCTTAACCAAAGTCAACACGTGGGGTTTGGTTTACGTGTGGTCTGGGTCTGACGAAAGCCTCAGACCGGTCTTGTTTGCCGCCCATCAAGGTATGGGCTGCAAATCGCTTCTTGGAACTTGAACGAATCAGTCCCCACAGATGTCGTGCCGGTGAACCCCGAAACAGTCAGTGAATGGAAATATCCGCCTTACTCTGGATATTACGATGGTATGCTTTCTCTCGAGCGTGGCGACGTGATGCTCACAATCGGATTTCAGGAGAGAGGATCTGGGGGCGTGGCAGCGCTGACAACAAGGACGGAATAATCGGAGTGCTGTAGGTTTTACCTCGCCAAATAAACCGCACTATTTCTAAAAGTGTCGATATAGGGCTGCTGTCGAAGGACTCATCTCTGGTGGATTCAAGCCGACCCGAAGGGTGGTTCTAGCATTTGGATTCGACGAAGAAACGAATGGCATGCGCGTGCGTTCCCTCCTTCCGAGCTGAGAAACCGTTCCTTATTCGAAACAGGGCGCTGGAGAGATTTCCAAGTATCTGCTGTCGACCTTTGGTGAACAGGCCTTTGCGTTCATCATTGATGAGGGTGGTATGATTTTTTTTCCACTTTATATGCACGAGAGCCGGCCCGACAACACAACTTCTGTAGCGGGATTCCAGGAGTCGTTTGGCTCTGTGGTCGCTTTTCCATCCGTCGCAGAGAAAGGTTCCATCGACGTTGAACTGTCCGTGGCATCTCCCGGGGGTCATTCTAGCATTCCTCCAGAGCACACAGTAGGAGCGATTGTTTCCCATCCTTGGTAAATCTTTAATCTGTTTCTTTCCACAGAGCATCGGTTATTTGGCCGCTTTCATCTCCCTGATCGAAGCCAATCCCATCGCCCCAAAGCTATCTCGAAGTACGCTATTCCTTGTCTTAATAGCGCACTGCTCCAACGACCCGTCTTGTATAGGCAATGTGTTCTATGACAACCTCGTCTGCACCGCCGCTCATTCCGCCGAGGTCGACAGGCACATGAGGAAAACCATCCTCGCCTCGATTAAATCCGACAAGGCTCTGAGGGCAGTCGAATCCATGGTTTCCCAGGATGCCTCGATGAGCGCTCTGGTCCGCACGACCAGGGCTGTTGACATCGTCGGCGGCGGTGTTAAATCGTAAGTAAACACTCGTCACCAGACGACTGTGACTGAGTGCCGGTGATTCAGGAATGCCCTCCCTGAGGATGCCTGGGCGGTCATTAACCACCGTATCGCGACGGAAAGGTAAATCCTTCGCCCTCCTCCTCCCGCCAGTCACTAGTCATCACTCACCCAGATTCCGTTTTCAGCTCTGTCGCAGAAGTGATGAACATTGACACCGAGCTCATCCGGCCGCTCGCGGCGAAATTGAACCTGTCGTTCACCGCGTTCGGTGAAGTCATCACGGATCCCTCAGCTCCGCCTTCCGGTTCCGTCGCCCTTTCTAATCCCCGAGGCACTCAATTGGAACCCGCCCCGACCTCTCCGTACAAGGACTCCGTCGCGTTCGATATCTTGTCTGGCACGATCAAGAGTGTGTATAACATCCACAGGGGATTGGGGGGTAATGATAACATCAAAGTATACCCCAATTATATGTCTGGAAACACTGGTAGGACGACGTCGTTCCAGGTTGTCAGCGAACTCACGCTCCTCAATAGATACAAGACACTACTGGAAGCTGTCGGAGAACATCTACAGATACAACCACTGGAATTACTTTGAGATGGAAGGCCCTTTAGGAGGGATCCACACTATAAACGAGAGTATGTTGATCTTCCTATGTTTGAAGCTCCTCTGGCTAACTCGCGGTGATCGTAGACCTGGCTGTGGACAACTTGCTGGAGATGATCGAGTTCTATGCCGCTCTCATTCTCAATGCTGATGAGGCGGCCCATCTGTACTAGGACACATACGTTCTGTCTCTCCTATCACCCTGTATATGTAAGCACGGCTACGGTGGTTTGTGTTTCGATAGCCACATGATGTAAAGAGTTTACCTTTTGATCGTACCGCCGGGTAGAGAAACTCGGTCAAGACAACCCGGGAGTCAGACTTACTGATCCAAGGTTTACACATGCCAAATCACTGAAGTATATTTCCTTTTCGACTTAAGAATCACCCGGGTCCCAGACAGAGTGGATCAGTCCTGGGTACATTTCCACTTTCTTTTCGGTCTCGCGGAGTTTCCTCCTGGTGTTTCGCAGCGCAGTGTTAAACCGGATCTTTTCCAATCAAAATGTTACATGTATCGTGTTGTCAATTCTGGTGGTGTAAAAAGAAACTATGGACCTGTTCCATTGTGGGTCTTTGGTCAGGTTTGACCGCCCAACAACCCGTCATGAGTTTCCATAAGTCGTCCGAGACTCCATCCTTCCCATCCCGCCCATTTGGTCGGGGCGGACACTGCCCTTTGGTGATCCTCGCGTGAAGGACCGCAGCGTCGCGGGCGGTGCTGAAGAACGGCATTCTTTCCGTGATGCATTCAAGTATCAGCAGCGCGAACGAGAACGTATCGGAATGCGTCGTTCCGGGGACAATGACGTCTCCGATGTGCTCGGTGGCTACATACCTAACATCACCTCCGGATGTCATCGTCGTCGTCATCGCGGTTCCAGTGACCTTTTCCCAGATTTCTGGTATTCCGAAGTCGCAGATCAACGGTTCGCCCTTTCCCGTGCGCGGTCAGCTCCTACGCTGCGAGTCGGATGTGGATGTGGAATTCACCTTGGGGGAGACAAGCACGTTTTTCTACCCCCATTCTGTCAGTCAAGAAGATTCCATAGGGGCTGATGAGAGACTCACGCATCTGACTATCCAAAATTTCAGATCATGCACGCTCGTTAAATCTCTGTCGGACTTACCTCTCCCGTGTACAACACGCGCTGAGTGGAGGTAGCTCAGGCCAGCCGCGGACCCGAGCAACTAAACCGTGACAAGTGAGGCTCTGTTCCTTCGCACGGCCTGTGATGTAGCCTACTAAATGATGTTTATTCGGTTTGGGGGTGCTCTTGACGTAGTCAAGCAGATTTCCATTTTCCTGCCACGGTGATACCTAAGGGACTTGGATCAACTTCATGCCTCCACACCCGTGATGGTTCGCTCACCATGCAGAGGCGTGGTCCAATATCCGTAACTATCCCTATCAAACCATGAGAACACCTTGAGAGGGGAGCTCAGGAAATATACACACCATAGAGCGGCAGGATGTTGTGATGGCGCAACTCTTTCAATCTTTGCAGCTCACGTCTGAGCTCCTAACCATCGGGAGATGAGTGAACAGCATAGAGACAGACTGCAAGAGCCTAACCTCACGAGCCTTCTCTGTTCGAAGTGCTTTTAAGGCCACCTGCAACGAGTCCTGTCAGCAGGATGGAAGTGGTGAGACTCAGACTCACTTTCTCTACCTTTCCACCTCGTTTCACCCACTTCCCCTCCCAAACTTCAGAATACGCCCCCCTGGCAAAAGGAGTTTCCCTTAGTCTCGTAACTTCCCCGTCCAGTTGCGGTATTTCATCTGCTTCATCTGCCTGAACTAGCTGAGTGTCTCGTATTCTTTGTGGAGGCATCGAAGGACCCGCATCTTCGCTTGCTCCCTCCCCCGGGGTGTGTGCTCCCTGGTTACCGGTAGTCTTGGAGATCTTTGAAAAAAAACCCGATTGACGTGAGTCCACGGCAGATACCCCAAGGAGGGTCTTGGAGATGCTCACAACCTCGACCCTCTCGACAAACCTTATGACACCCGCCTCGATATGCGCCTTTTTCACTTCCAGACCGATCAATTATGGACATCGTGATAACCATCCGAACTTACTCAAGCTCTTTGGAAGATTCAGTTTTGACCAGCCTATCAACTGCTGTTCGACTCCGACCAGATCGCTATCATTTCACGTCAGCGGGGGATGGATTGACGGGGACTATGGACAGGCCTTTTGATGCTTTCGTAGTCGGGCTGTTGCGGGATCAGGGAGCGATCGCTAAGGTGATTGCTAAGGGCGCGACAGAGTCCCGCGAGGTACGAAGTTTCTCTCTACCCGGGGTGTGTGGATCGCAAGATCAGCGTGATCAAGGGGATGGACGAGGGAGACATATTGACCTTGGCGACGGATACCTTTCCACAAAGTTTTATGATCTGCTCCAGGAGCTGCTTAACGTCCTCTGGGAGAACGAGAGTTCTCAGAGAGCCATGGCGCTTGAAATACTGTGACTTACTCAGACTCTCACTCGTCCCCGCTGCTCCCGAACTCATAGCGGAGTGGTGGTTACAAACTTGGGGAAAATTTTCCCACGATCTGGGGAACGGGTACCTGCTGGAAATTTAAAGTTAAACTTCATGGGCGGGGCTCGAACAGGGAGAGGGGGGCGAAGGCACAATTGTCGATAGAGTGAAGGGGCTTGATCGGGACAATGACGAATGTGGTGAAGGTATTCCATAATGTCGCCACGATCGCCCGGTCGTTTCGTTGGTAACGCGACTCACAACGACCCGAGGGTTAATCCAGCGACAAGCTTCAGTCGTTGAGCTGTCTAGTCGATACTGTAGCACCGGGGAGCAACCGCAGTTTCCAACCACGGGCGTTACATGCAGAGGGATAACAGGGGAGAATCAGCTCGGCAACTGGCAACGACCGTAGTAACTGGGACAACGAGCAAACGGTCATCACCTGCAACACGACCGCATTTCCCAGAGTACAGGTGCAATCGCTGACACCAACCTGCTGCTGAAATACACAGACACCTGGCCCCGAAGGGATATTCCTCTGGAGGTGTTCTCGGTACTTGTGTCTTTGGTAGGTTTGCCGCAGGATTGGACCGGTGATGACGCGTCTCGAGGAGGGTGGGGATGGGATTCGTGGCTGCTTGTGGTGGCATCTTGCTGGAACGGCAATGATCCCTAAGTAGGATAATCGGGAAAAGACGAGAACAAGTTCGGCGCAGAATGCTTGGCCTTTGTCCATTAGTCGCGAGAGATGGAAGGTTTTGGTAAACGTAGCAAGCGTGGGAGAGATCGGGTCGCATCCTCCGACAGCGTCCAGTGCGTGGCATGCACCTTCAAGCTTCAAACTTGAATCCGCAAACGCCAACCGGAGGTGCTGAGACGGCCGTTTGGGGACGGAAATTCAGCATTTTTCTGGTTTTCGGTCAAACTCCGCAAAAACCCCAGGCCGGTGCTCAATCCGGACCATGTGCACGGTCAAGATTTCCGTGTGTGTTGCCTGTCCCCGGCGTGGAATCGAATTCTAACTACTCATCAAAGCCCCAGGATTGAGTCGTACGATAACATGAACCGTGTAGGTGTGCATCCCCGCTGGGAAGTGTTTGGACCGTCCCACGATTATCCGCCGCAACCTCGCTGAAGTGATGAGTACCCAGACCGAACTCACCGGGCCAAATATCGCCGCGAAATTCAATCTCTCGTTCGACTGTTCGGTGAATTCATCACAGATCCCCCCCGTTCCGTCTTCCGGTTCCGTCGCTCTTTCTAATCGGGGCACTCAAATGGAACCCGCTCCGATCCCTTTGTACAAGCTGACTCCGTCGCGTTTGATACCTTGTCCGACACAATCAAGAGCGTGTATAGCACGCCCAGGGAATTGGGGGGTAACGATAACATCCAGGTGTACCCCACTTACATGTCTGGAAACACCGAGAGGACCGACCGCCGTTCTAGGTTCCCAGCGGACCCACGCGCCTCAATAGATACCAGATACTACTGGAAGTTGTCGGAGAACATCTATCGATATAACCAGTTCCTTATTGCTCTCATCCTCAACGCTGGTGAGGCGGCCCACCTGTACTAAGACACATACATGCTATCCCTGAATCTTTCTCATCACCCTGTGCATGTAAGCGCGGTTACAGCGGTTTGGGTTTCGATGGCCACATGATGTAAAGAATGCAGTTCCAACTCGTTCACCTTTCGGTCCCAGTACTGCTGGGGTGAAGAGACTCTGACTCCCGACTTGATCTCGCCGACGGTACGAACGGACAGACTTACTGATTCAAGCTAAGGTTTGCACAACACGCCAAATTACCGAGCCTTAATTCCTTTTCGACCTAAAAGTTGCCTGGGTTCCAAAAAGCAATTCTCGCAGCGTACGCTGGGATCAGTCCCGAGTCCATTTTCGACTTTCTTCGTTTGGCTCCGCGGGATTGTTGTTTTGCGACGTAGTGTTACACCGGATCTTTGCAAATCAAAACGTTACACGTATCGTGGTGTCAAGCAGGGTGGTGTAAGAAGAGGCTATAGACCTCTTCCGTCGTGGGTCTTTGGTGAGATTCGACCGCCCGGCAACCCATCATAGGTTCCTGTGGGTCGCCCGGGACTCGATTCTTCCAGTCCTGTTCCCTGAACGCTCGGCGCGTCAGGGGAGGGGGCTGAGGAGATTTCGGGGGTTCTCTGCTACGGTATGATGACTTCGACGGGATGTCGACCCCGCGAGGCGGGGAACTCCACGCGGATCATTCCCATGTTCTCCCGGTGGATACATATGACCTAGTCATCTCTCTCCAAGACCACCACTATGTCTGACAAGAAGCAGTATTTTGCTGGCCTTCCGACGAGTGTCGAACTCAGCTCACCGTCTAGGCGCAAGCGCACGAAAGCCCTTGCGATCGGATTGTGCCTCGGCCTGCTTGGGACCGGAGGCTGTGTCGGGGGAACCATTGCTCCGGGACTCTCTGTCTCGAAACCACATCCAACCGCGCTGTGCCCTCAGGTGAATCCTATCGCCCCCACCAAACACTCTGCAATCTGGGAGAGCTTTGTGGAACGGACCACGACGGACGAATACAAGACACGCGCGATCGAATGGCTCGGCGGGGCGGTCAGAGTTCCGTACGTGCGTTACTCGTCTTTTGCGTGGAATAGAATTCTAACTACACGCTCAGGACTGAGTCGTACGATAACATGGACCCCGTGGGGGTGGATCCTCGTTGGGAGGTGTTTGGGCCGTTCCACGATCATTTGTTACATGCTTTCCCCCTCGTGTATGTGGTCCCCACGCGTCTGGATCGAGTTTTCATTAAATAATCGGTTTGCAGCCACTCCAGCTTGTCTTTGACAAAAGTCAACACGTGGGGTTTGGTTTACGTGTGGTCTGGGTCTGACGAAAGCCTCAGACCGGTCTTGTTTGCTGCTCATCAAGGTATGGGTTGCAAATCGCTCCTTGGAACCTGAACGAATTGGTCCTCCTAGATGTCGTGCCGGTGAACCCCGAAACGGACAGTGAATGGAAATATCCACCTTACTCTGGCTATTACGATGGTATGCTTTCTCTGGACCGTGGCAATATGATGCTCACAATCCGATTCAGGAGAGAGGATCTGGGGGCGTGGCAGCAATGACGACAAGAACGGAATAATCGGAGTGCTGTATGTTTACCTCACCGGAATAAACCACACATTCCTGAAAGTGATATAGGGGTGCCATCGAGGGACTTATCTCTGGTGGATTCAAGCCGACCCGAAGGGTCGTTCTAGCGTTCGGATTCGACGAAGAAGCGAGTGGCATGCGCGTGCGTTCCTTCTATACGAGCTGAGAGACCAGTCCTTATTCGAGACAGGGCGCTGGAGAGATTTCCAAGTATCTGCTGTCGACCTTTGGTGAGCAGGCCTTTGCGTTCATCATTGATGAGGGTTGTATGTCTTTTCCCGCTTTATATGGACGAGAGCCGGCCTAACAACACAACCTCCGCAGCGGGATTCCAGGAGTTGTTTGGCTCCGTGGTCGCTCTCCCAGCCGTCGCAGAGAAAGGTTACATCGACATTGAATTGTCCGTGGCATCTCCCGGGGGTCATTCTAGCATTCCTCCAGAGCATACAGTCGGGTCAATTATTTCCCATCCTTGGTAGATCTCTAATCTGTTTCTTTCCACAGAGCATCGGTTATTTGGCCGCTTTCATCTCCCAGATCGAAGCCAATCCCATCGCCCCAAAGTTATCTCGAAGTACGTTGTTCCTTGTCCGGACAGCGCACAAGATAACCCGTTTTGTATAGGCAGCGTGTTCTATGACACTCTCATCTGCACCGCCGCTCATTCCTCCGAGGTCGACAGGCGCGTGAGGAAAACCATCCTCGCCTCAATTAAATCAGACAAGGCTCTGGGGGCGGTCGAATCCATGGTTTCCCAGGATGCCTTGATGAGCGCTCTGGTCCGCACGACCAGGGCTGTTGATATCGTCGGTGGTGGTGTTAAATCGTAAGTAATCATTCGTCACCAGACGATGTGACTGAGTGCTGGTGATCAGGAATGCCCTCCCTGAGGATGCATGGGCGGTCATTAATCACCGTATCGCGACTGAAAGGTAAATCCCGTCTCCCCCCTCTTGCTGGTCATCGTTTGCCCAGCCCGTCTCTTTTCCAGCTCGGTCGCTGAAGTGATGAACATCGACACCGAGCTTATCAAGCCGCTCGCGGCGAGGTTGAACCTGTCGTTCACCGCGTTCGGTGAAGTCATCACGGATCCCTCCGCCCCGTCTTCCGGTTCCGTCGCCCTTTCTAATCCCTGGGGCACTCAATTGGAACCCGCCCCGACCTCTTCGTACAAAGACTCCGTCGCGTTCGACATCTTGTCTGGCACAATCAAGAGCGTGTATAACATCCACAGGGGATTGGGGGGTGACGATAACATCAAGGTGTACCCCACTTACACGTCTGGAAACACCGGTAAGACCGACCATCACCCCAAGTTGTCAGCGGACTCACGCTCCTCAATAGACACCAGATACTACTGGAAGTTGTCGGAGAACATCTACCGATACAACCACTGGAATGACATGGAGAGGGAAGGCCCTTTGGGAGGGATCCACACTATAAACGAGAGTATGTTGATCTCCCGATGTTTGAAGCTCCCTTGGCTAATCCGCAGTGATTGTAGATTTCGCCGTAGACAACTTGTTGGAGATGATCGAGTTCTTTGCTGCCCTCATTCTCAACGCTGATGAGGCGGCCCATCTGTACTAAGGCATGACATGCATGCTGTCCCTGAATCTGTCCTATCACTCTGTGTATGTAAGCGCTGCTACAGCGGTTTGGGTTTCGATGACTACATGATGTAAAGAATGCAGTCCTAACTCGTTCATCTTTCGATCGGGCCCATTGCCAGGGTGAAGAGACCCTGGCTCTCGTAGCGGGTTTTGACTTGAACTTGACGACATGATGATACGGACAGACTTACTGATTCAAGCTAAGGTTTACGCAGTACGCCAAATTACCGAGCCTCGATTCCTTTTCGACTTAAAAGCTGCTTGGATTCCAAGCAATAATTCCCGCAGCGTACGCTGAGGTCAGTCCTGAGTCCATTTTCGACTTTCTTTTGGCCCCGCGGGCTTCCCTCTTGTTGTTTCGCGACGTAATGTTACACCGGATCTTTGCAAATCAAAACGTTACATGTGTCGTGGTGTCGAGTAGGGTGGTGTAAGAAGCTATAGACCTCTTCCATCGTGAGTCTTTGGTGTGATTCGACCGCCCAGAGACCCATCATAAGTTTCCATAGGTCGTCCGAGACTCGATTCTTCCCATCCTGTTCCCTGAACGCTCGGCGCGTCAGGGGAGGATAGTGTTGTGCGAGTCATTGATATATCAAACGTAGTCATGATCTTAGTGACTTTACCTCATGATTTGAATCATTTGTCCAACCAACGCGCGCTTCATGACCGTGGAAAAATGGCTAGGTGGCCCGCCATTCCCGAAGACACATGCAATGACAGATAAAATTGAAGCAACAAACATGACACGGAAAAACAGCGAGCTCCGGATGTTGGTCACGATCAAAATCCTCGTCAGTCGACTGGCGGTGGCCCCAGTTTCTGGGTTGTTGGTTATACGACTGCTGAAGTTGTTGGAGGTTTACCAGGAGGCTCATAGTCTTCATTTATATGCCATGAACCTCGAGAGACAATTCGATGTAATTGCACCCCGAGGAGTCCGAAACTCAAAATCAAGTCAAATAAAAAAAACGAGAGACCGTGACTACGTCACATAAGCGATTTTGACTTGATTTTGGTCGTTGATTTGCCAACACTGGTTACAAGAGATGGAAAATTTTTGTAAACGTAGCAAGCGTGGGAGAGATCGGGTCGCACCCCAGCTGGCTAACGGACGGCGGCGTCGACAGATTCCTCCTTTACAAGAAGTTTCCTGCCGATATTATTTATGGAGCGGGCCCGGCGGCCGGCCATAAATACTACGGCAGCAGTTAAGATACAACACCACGGAATATCTAGCACGATCCCCGACTCCGGAAAGGAGGGGGGTTCTGTCCGTGACGCGTGACGTTTGAAACGGACCCAACCGACCCGACAATCATGTGATCGCGAGCGGAAAAGACCGGCCCGCGGTACTATCGATCACACAGAAGTCGTGCATCTCAAAAGGTACAATCGCGGATGAATTATGGGGAATCGTGTATTTGACTTCATCCTGTTTGCCTTCAAAGTCAAAACGAGAAACCGTGCATCGGGTCGCCCGGGGGCACGCGCAATGCGGTCTAGCTTGCGTTACTCAGGAGTCAGGCCTCTCTCTTTTTAGATCCTATGCTGGCCGGTTTCTCACATTTGATCCCTCTTCCGCCCCTCCACATATATTGGCATGCCCTGCCTTGGGAGCGCGAGGCTTGTCTTCGACTT
>Ga0307515_10011600_pt1 | contig 16703 bp, 16 predicted proteins | sample 17_EM_MG_FD_194513 | JGI IMG/M metagenome (GOLD analysis project Ga0307515, IMG submission 194513) | Populus trichocarpa ectomycorrhiza microbial communities from riparian zone in the Pacific Northwest, United States - 17_EM | ecosystem: Host-associated > Plants > Roots > Unclassified | place... | reverse complement strand
TAAAATTCGGGTGAACGTTATGGGACTTTTGGGCTGGTTTTCTAGGGCTATCAACCGACTAAAGGTAAACGCAAACCGGCTACTTTTACCATTTTATCAGCCTCCGGGGTTCGTTTCCACCACGCTGTACAGCGGTTCTCGAACTTAATCCATTTAAGTAAGCATCTACATACCGGGTTTCTTTGCGGGGACCGGCTGTGATTCCGTATGTTTAAACAGTCATCAGCAAACCGGTCGAGCTGTGATGCTGAGGCGAGTGTTTGGTTGCTTCTGGAGTGCCCTTTACGTTTTTGTGTTGTGGAGGTGTCTGCAACGCATTTGGAATGCCGGGGTCCTGGTACTTTATTTTTCTCCGCTGGAATGGAGCCGTCCGGAAGTTGCCGAGATCGGAGAATTCGGAATTGACAACCCGGCGCTGTCCATCCCCTAAGTCCCTCGACCAGAGGTCGGGGACCTAACAACATAATTTGCTTGTGTTCAAGGCGAGGGTTTACCCGAAAGTCTAATGTGCGTGTTCTCGTTTCAAACCATTCTGCAGGTTCTAGAATTCTACCACTGGCCAACGCCGCAACGTCTATATGGCGCTTCCCCCCACCTCATGTCCACTGCTTCGCCTGCTGAACTCAACCGGTGACGCGTGGTCGCCTTAGTTTTCATTGGTAACTTCTCCTGGATTGCTCGCGCGCACATTTTCCTTGCCCCGGACCCTCTCCCCCCACTCCTTTGTAGCATCAGATATCCTCCCCATTCCCAAACAAATGCCACTCCGATGGAATGTTGAACGCCGTGGTCGAGAAAGGACGAACAACCTGGTGCACGGGGCACCTTAAAAATTGTGTCGCCACCTCCGTCTACAATATTGGTGTTACCGTACTTCCCGCGGAACAAAGTTGTTCCGTATGCAATTAAGTCTCAATCAGAAATATTTGAGTACCACAGCAAGGCGACTTCTGCGAAGCTGTGAGAAAGAGCTGTGGACGAGGGGGAGATGTTTGTGAGACGGGAGTGCTACCGGTCGATCGCCATAGCAACCACCGGCGTGAGAAGCAGACAGAAGCCCACAGGAACACAATTTTCCGGTTTCGTTGGTGCCCGCATCGCGGCCCCGAGAATAAGCCTTCTACCGCTCAGCGAGTTGCCCGCCCCCCGCCTACTGAGACCCTCAGTATGGCATCAATCGGGGTTCCTTCTATCGATGTGAGATCAGAGACCAAGACGCGACGTCGAATCTGATTGACCCACTCCCGGTGCAAGCCGCCTCAACCTGGCAGAACTGATAATATTTTGTTTCTAACGGGTATGTCCCTATACCTACGTCCCTCGGTCCGACGAGCCACAATGGTACTAAACGCCAGTATCCACGTCTGCTCTTCGTCATTAACAGAAACTCCCACAAAAAACCTCCCTACGTCTGGAACCTCCATCGGGGGTCATCGTCACCCAAAAACGTATCTTCATCTATACCCTTCAGTCTATCGTCTCGTTCTCCTCGATCCCTGCGTTCATTCTCGTTCTTCAGGACGCGCCATAGGATACATACAATTACGATGTTCGCGGCCAGGTAACCCAAAGCCTAGTGCAAGAATTGAGTGTCTCATTCGAATGAAGAAATCATAAAAAAACCGTACCAGGCCGTGTCCAACGAGGTGCCTCGGACTCCACTTGGGCCGGTACATCTGTGTCCCAAAAATCGCCCCAAAGTTTCCAATAGCGATTTGCATCGCGGTCCCAGTCGCTCTCTTCGTCTGGCCAGAAATATTGTTCGCAGGCCAACCCAACAGGAGCGGGCCTCCAGGAAAGACTCCGGCGGCAACTACGATTGTCCCCGCATATGACATTCCAGGCCAGCGGCTGGTGAGGAGCATAATGTACCCAATGATACCTACAGCAGAACTTCCGATGATGAACGGGGCCCTTCGTTTTTTCTTCTCTGCCCACACGGCGATCCACATCGTCGTGCAGAAGGCGATGAAATTGGGAGGAATCGTGAGCAGTTGCGCTTGTGCCGAGCTATAGCCCAAGTTGTTAATGATGCTGGGGAGGAATAGAGCGAGCGTGTAGCCCGGCATGCTCGCAGTGTGATAACAGAGCCCGTAAAGATAGATCTTTGGATCTTTGAGTGCTTGGAGAACCCCAGCCCAGGTGAACTTTTCGTCTCGAGTAGCGTCGCTGTCGTTCTTGAGTCGTTCGAGAACGCACTCCCTCTCCTTGGGAGTGAGGAACTTGGCAGTTGCGGGGTAGTTGTGGATGAAGAAGTACGCAGCAAAGGATACGACGACAGTCAACAGACCCTCCTAGAACAACGTGTTAGCCTCCGTGTTGAGAACTGGGGAAGAAAGATTCACGATAATGAAGATCCACCTCCAACCGCCTAAACCTCCGATTCCCCTCATTTTGGCAAGGGCAAACGCCTGAAACGTCGTGAGCGTTTTATTGAAGATGAAGCGCGAGCATCTTACCAACAACCCGCCAAATGCACCTGCAAGACTAACAGCGGAGAAAAACAAAGCGATGCGGTAGTGTTGTTCATTTCGCTTGTACCACATGCTCAGATAGAACACGATTCCAGGGAAGAGTCCACATTCTGTGACGCCCAAAAAGAAGCGGGCGACAAGGAGTCCGGAGAAACTTTGAGTGAGTCCCATGAGGGTACAAACGATACCCCATGCGAGGGTGATGGTCGGAAGCCAGAACCGCGGAGATGTGAGCTTGAGCATGAGGTTGCATGGGATTTCGAACAAGATGCAGCCAACGAAGAAGATGGACAGCGTGGTGAGGAATTGATTTCCGGCTAGTTTTGAGTGAGTGTCGTGTTAACGTGACCATGGACATTGGAGAGAACACGCACTCATGTGTGTATCTGCGGCGAGACCCTCGATACGGGCATTTCCAACTGAAAAACAATGAGGGGAAGGCGAACGGAGGAAAGAAGGAGAAAGATTACTGTTGCTTCGATCCATGAAGGAGAGGAGGAAAAGAAAAGTCACCCCGGGAAGGAGATTCAAATCGAGTTTCCTCAGCAGTTTCTTCTCGTTAATCCCATCACAGCCTTCTTCTGTCGTCTGAGTGGGGCTCGTCTCGTCGATTTTCACCCGCTCTTTCTCTTCGGACATGTCTGGAGAGACGAGAGAAGAGATGGTGGCGGGGTGACGCAGGTTGATGGGTCATATTTAAACCACAGTTGAAATAGTTAGAATCCGTAGCAACTGAATTCCGGAGGGTCCTCGCGGCGCTACCCCATAATATGCCTAGTTACCGGTCAAGATTGACCGTATTGTCATCGTCAGCCAACGAGGGGGATTGGTTCTTGATCGGCAGGCATTCGTGTTCAGCCACATACCACGCACTCCCTGCGCGATTCAATTGCGGTCCCTGGAAGCCCATGGACCCCGGTACTGGTTCCGGGGGGCGATAGGCAAATAGGTTTAACAGCGCTGGCGGTGGCCAAACCGAGAGTAGTTGTTTATGTTTATTTGTCCTCTCTTTCCCATGGTTTCGGCGGTAACAAATCGCCTGTGCTGGATATCGTTCGTCAAGTGTGCAGGATGCGAACGTGGCTGCTACAGCACATGGATCGTGGGTTTGTATTGGCAAAATAAGTAAGACAAATGATCACGGACGGAGATCAGTAGCTGCAGGTGAGACAACGCAGGTGAGTTGGCGACGATGTAGGGGGACAAACACTGGCTAGATTCCAACGGCCACCGCGGCGGCAAATAGACATGCGGGCGGAACGAATGCCGTTCGTGAAAATCTCCGCCTCCCGGGATTGACGTCCTCGGGCTGGAGAATGCTCGTCCCGCTCAGTCCCCCGCGCGGGAATAACTACCCCAGGTTTGTCGAACACAACTGGTCATGAAAGTGCTCGCGATAGTGAGAAAACCGCACTGCACGGTCACGAGTACCCACCGGAGTATCCACGATGGCGATAGCGGGATGGCGGGAGGTAGGTTTCATTGAACCTCTTTTCAGGCCAGGTACGAGGGTCGCTACTAGTTACTACCTAACTACTAGCTATAGTGTGTGAACAAGCCTCGATTTCAAATTTTGGTCCCGTGCGGAATTCCCACCCACACACAATCCAGCCTTCATTTTACGGACTCTTTTACACAGACCAATCATGTACTACTCACGTTTTGGAGACATATATGGTGGTGAGGCGGAGCGAAGTTTCGCGCACTAACAGCGTTTCAAAGGAAAGACAGCAGAAAATCGAGTTTTGCTAGGAATTTCAATCGATCGGCTCAGGACGGGCAGCTGGTTGGACCGGCTGGCGGCCCGCCGGATACGCTTCAACGAGTCGATCGTATCCCAGACATGAGATATTTGCATCCATATTCCATGAAGAAAATCTTGTCTCCTTTCACGTGCAAATAACTAGCGGTGTTGGGTGTCCAGTGGGTTCCCGAATGAATAGATTGCACAAAATGCGACCACCTCACTAGTGTTCCTACCAGCGGGGAACAGCACTCCTCCACAAACCTCTAAACGGCCCCCCCCCCCCCCGAAAAAGCTTTGGCTTTGAGAGAATTTGATAGACGCAGCATTGAGCCCATGCGTTACTTCCGTTTACTTAGTTCTTGCTTTGGATGCGCTGTAAAAGAGTTCGAGACCGGTCCTCACCGAAAACCAATTTGAGATCATCACCTGTGGGTTGCCAGTCTCCAGATCAAGTTGATTAAATTAATGATGCACCGCGCAGCACTTGCTGGGTGTTTCAGGTGTGGGTGGACATCGCTTATATAGTTGCTTGGCCATCTCTCGATCCCGGGAGAAGCAGCTTTGTGACGTCCCCCGGCATGCGGCGTGTGCTACGGATATTTACATATTCCGGTTTTCAAATAAATTGGCGTAGCAGGTTTTTCCGTTATCTTCTTTGACCACTCTTATAATTTTGCGCCCACCCAACGGACCCGCTTAATTTCTGCGGCGTTGCAACGGGGTCATAGGGTGCATTCGGTTAGCGTTCCAAAAGGTAAACGGATCGGAGGACGGTCTAGCGAAGTGAAACCCGCTGTAAGAATCGAGTATGTCTCGAATGATATTTGCGGAAGAGGGAAACGTTGTACTTCCGGTTTGCACTTGGCCGTGGCGAAAACAGATCCACGTCCGTTCTTTTTCATAAGCGGAAAAGGCCACTGTTACTCTCTCCCGTCCTCAGGCCTCCATCAGCAAAATCTACGGTCGATACCCGACGGTACGCGGTAGTACGGAATCGCTTACCATTTCGGGTACCTTTACCCAGAAGACGGCTATAGCCTGACTCGCTCTTTTTAATTTCGCATCGTTCCCAACAGCACAACAAGCGGTGGTTCTCGTCGGATAGAACGTGATCTCACGCAAGATGCCGGACGGAAGTGAGAAGACAAATACAATATATGTTGCTGGGGTGCGAGCGGAGGTACAAAAAACCGTATGTACGTGTGGAAATAAGGATAGTATATACCCCCGGATGCAGTCCCAGGGGCAACAGGTGGCTGGGTGTTGAGGGGGTGAAGCCGGGATTTGAGCACTTAGAGTGCCGCCCCCACTCATTCGCGGCCGGTTAACCGGTCTCACGTTCCGTAGCCTCCGTTCACTTATCGGAAGCCTTCCTACGTCTGGAACCTCCAGCGGGGGTCATCGTCCCCCAGAAATACGTCCTCATCCGCACCCTTCAATCGATCATCCCGTTCTCCTCGATCCCTACGTTGATTCTCCTTCGTCATGATGTACCATAAGATGCTTACGAAGATGATGTTCCCGACGAGGTAACACAAAGCCTAATATGAACGGAGCTGAGTGTCGTTCAGGTGGACGATAAGGATCGCAAAATGCCGTACCGTCCCGTGTCCGACGAAGTACCTCGGGCCCCACTTGGGCCGATACAACTGTGTCCCAAGAACTGCTCCAAGATTTCCAATGGAAATTTGTATCGCGTTCGCGGTCGCCCTCTTCGTCTGACCTGAAACATTATTTGCAGGCCAGCTCAAGGCGATCGCGCCTGCGGGAAAGATGCCCGCGGCAGCCACGATCGTCCCTGCATATGACATTCCTGGCCAGCGGCTGGTGAGGAGCATAATGTATCCGACAATGGCCACGGCAGAACTTCCGAGGATGAATGGCGCCCTTCGCTTCGTCCTCTCTGCTAACACGGCGATAGACATGGTTGTGATGAAGGCAATGGCGTATGGAGGGATTGAGAGTAGTTGCGCTTGCGTCGAGCTATAACCCAAGCCGTTAATGATCGTGGGAAGGAAGAGGGTGAGCGTGTATCCCGGCAAGCTCATAGTGTGGTAACAAAATCCGTAGAGATAGATCTTTGGGTCTTTGAGTGCTTGGCGGACCCCGGCCCAGGCGAACTTTTCGTCTCGAGTTGCGTCGCTGTTATTCTTGAGCCGTGCAAGAACGTATTCCCTCTCCTTGGGAGTGAGGAACTTGGCAGTTGCGGGGTAGTTATTGATGAAGGAGTACGCAGCAATGGACACGACGACAGTCAGTAGACCCTCCTGGAACGGTATGTCAATCACCACATCGAGAACCAGAGCAGAAGGTCTCACGATGATGAAGATCCATCTCCAACCTCCCAAACCCCCAATTCCCCTCATTTTGGCGAGGGCGAACGCCTGCCAAAGACCTTTGAGAGCTATTTCAAAGGAAGAGCGGGAGGATTACTCACGAAGAATCCGCCGAATGCACCAGCAAGAGTAGCAGCGGAGACCAAGAGAGCGATGCGGTAATGTTGTTCATTTCGTTTGTACCACATGCTCAGATAGAAGACGGCTCCAGGGAAGAACCCGGCTTCTGTGACGCCCAAGAAGAAGCGGGCGATGAGGAGTCCGGAGAAGCTTTGGGTGAGGCCCATGAGGGTGCAAACGACACCCCACGCGAGGGTGATAGTCGGGAGCCAGAATCGCGGAGATGTGAGTTTGAGGATGATGTTGCATGGGACCTCGACCAAGACGTAGCCGATGAAGTAGATAGTCAATGTGGTGAGGTACTGGTTTCCGGCTTGCGTTTTGAATGACGATAAGTGGTGTGCTGATCGTGGACATTGGGGAGGGACGCACTCATGTGTGTGTCTGCGGCGAGACCTTCAATACGAGCATTTCCGACTGAAAAACAATGAGAGGAAGGCGAGCGAAGGAGAGAGGGAGAAAGGTTACCGTTGCTTCGATCCATGAAGGAGAGGAGGAAAAGAAAAGTCACCCCAGGAAGGAGATTCAAATCGATTTTCCTCAACAGTTTCTTCTCGTTAATTGCATCACAGCCTTCTTCTGTCCCCTGAGTGGGGTTGGTCTCGTCGATTTTCACCCGTTCTTTCTCTTCGGACATGTCTGGGGAGACGAGAGAAGAGATGGTGGCAAGGTGATGCAGGTTGATAGGCCATATTTAACTACAGCCGGGACGGTTTTATTCCGTGGTGGCTGAATGTCGGGGGGGCTTCGGGGTGCTGACCCAGTTACAAGATTGATCCTGTCGACAGCAAGCGAGGGGATTGGCTGTTGGTTAGGATGCGTTTGTGTTGAATACATACCAGGCTCCACTTGCATGTTTCAATTGTGACCCTGGGGTCATCGGAAAAAACAACGGGAGATCATGACGAATCGCGGACGTCACGGCGCCTTAGGTGCTGGTTTTGTAAGGTGATAGGCAGATAGGTTCAACATTCTATGTCGTGTGGGCAGCCTCGCGACGCATAGAATAGATTTCCGCTCCGTTGTGCGGTTCCCTTCCATCAGGCTCGATTCGCTTTGCAGCCAGGGGGGTTCCTTCTGATAGGTGGGTTAGATGGTGATCGAAGTAAAGAACGGACCTGCCCCGTGGGGACGCCTATAGTCACACGCCCTTTTGGCGAGCGCTTTGACCATCAAACCCATCGATGACAGTGCCCGTGCCCGTCGCTCTTCCACATCCCACCATATGCCCCAAGTAACTAAGAGCGCGCGACCTCTTGGTACCCGTAAGCACAAACCACAAACCTCGAATTCCAGGCCTGACCTCACCTGCGTGTAGGGATTGGGACTCTCGCACACAACGTTTTGTTCCAGACCAAAGCCAGAGCGACCCAACCCAAGGTCGTCCCCAGCGGGGGAGTAGACCCCTTCACAACGACAAAACAACGAGTGCGGATAACGAACCTCCCACAAGACCTCTTGGAGATTATCATCGCCGATCTCGGGGACGATGTCTTTAGCCTCAAGGCTTTCTCGGCAACATGCAACTCATGGTACCTCGCTGCCGCACCGCACCTCCACCGTACCTTCACCCTCGAGGATCGGCCTCTAGACCCTACCCGTGCGGAGCTCAAACCTCTGGCGAAATTACACAAGATGAATTTATTGCCCTTCGTGAAGAAACTTTTGATCCGGTCTTCGTCTTTCGAGCCTTGGCTCTCGCCTAGGAAACTCGACCGACAAACCTTACGATACTTCTCCGCTCTCAGTAACGTCCAACGACTTCGAATAGAAAGGTTTGACCTATCAAAGTTCGTTCCGGGTATCGAACGGTATTTTGGACACTTCGCGCCGGCGCTGCGATCCATCTCACTCACGATTTCATCTGGTACTCCGCGACAGCTCTTATGTCTCCTCGCGCTTTTTCCAAACCTGGATGACATCGAAATCGAGTATTACCCCACCACGAAACCCGATGCTACCGCGAATCCTGGTTCCGAAGTGGCAGTTCCGTTTTCCGTGCCCAGCCTGAGGGGTCAGTTGAAACTCACGCATTTCCCGAGCGAGACCATTTTCAGGGACATGATAACATTGTTTGGGGGGTTACGGTTTCGATACATGGATTTATTTAGCGTGGAGGGGTCCCGACTCCTCTTGGATGCTTGTGCCGATACCCTACAGACTGTGAGAGTTTACCCAGCAGTCCCGTGCAGTAAGGAACCACCCCCAACGTTTTCGAACATTTGCGCTGACTAAGTATGCAGAAACCCGCGAGGAACTGCTCCAGGAATTCGATCTATCGCACCTCCGCTCCCTCCGTTCTCTCGAGGTCACGGCGTCCTCCATGTCCCAAGCCCGCAAAGATGCCCCAGATCTCCTTCGCGACATCATCTCTACGATCCAATCTCCCATGTTCTCCGAAGTCATACTGGTTTTCCAACGCCCGGATCTCTATCGCCCCTACTATATCCCGTTCGAGATGTTCCGTCAGATGCATTCGAAAAGGAAATTCCGGTTGGTATTTTGTTTGGAGGTTTCGAAGAAGCATAGGAATCTGGGGTTGCAGGTGATGAGACAGAGGATGGAGTACGAGCTGGCTGAGAGGAGGTTGGATTTCCTGGAAAGTCCTCCGGCGCTGACGATTAACGAAGGGAACTCCTGGACGGGCTGAGGGGACAAAGACACGCGAAGGACATTATCTCAAGGATATATCAAAGACGCTATTTAAAGGACATCGATTGTGGACACTTCTGGACTCTCGCGGACTCTCACGGACAAGGGACACTCTTAAATATGCTTATTGATAACCGTCTACAAACGCGTCATATGTACTAGTAAAATGTTGTTTCTTTTGTCGATAATCCGCTCACGTCGCAGCTTCCCGCGCAGAGAATACACAAGCTCCTTGCGTAGCACCTCGGGCCTGCACTCGATTTTTTATACGATTTAAGGGAACAGTCCACGCTCTCGTCGAGGTGGTCACGAAGACGAGGAGAGTGTTCTTTCACGATCCCCAACTCACAGTGGCGGCATCCCCGAGATGTTCGATGCCCGCCCGGATGGTTCCGTCGAGCCTCTTCTGGCCTTGCAACTTGAACAAGCGGAGGCGACGACCAAGCAACGATGTCAGAGAGGTGCGTTGAACACAGGGTTGGGCAATTACTTACTCATCGGTGCAGTTCAAGCACCGCGGACTCTAAGTCAGCGCCCCTCCCATCTAGCACTTTCTGATCCGTTAACTTAAGCGAAACCTGCTGAGATCCAAAATCCGGTCGATCCCTATCTCAAGTCAGCCTCAACCCCCATATCTGTGGCCATTGTTCTGGTTATAGAAGGATAATTTAGGGCTGGCTGTATTATCAATGGGGGGGGCACAGTGTAGGCGGGGCCGAACGGTATGATTAATTCTTCCAGGCCGTGGATCGATGAGCCTCGAAGCTCGTTTTCCCATGTTAATGAACTCCCTGGCCCAGGCCGCTGCGCTATCCACCTTCTCTCCGGTGCATTCACATTCTCGAGCTTCCCTTGTCCCCGTAATGGTAATCAGGCCGCTCTCCGCTGCTGGCAGACAAAGGAAACATTTTGACCCTCCAATTTTGTGTGGCCACGTGTATCAAATGGGGCTATGGTGGTTTATCATATCTGGGCTTCTATCGATGTGCAGATTAAGGTCATGGCCTCAAATCCACTATGGCGAACAATGGAGCCTGTCTATCGATCGGTCATCTGGTTCGTCCGCTTCGGTGAAACGAGGGTGCTGGGTTTCTGTGGATTCTCACAGGGATTGCATATGAATTACGTGCTGTATGCATCAACGAATATCTCGCCTCGCTGAGTGCGGTGCGCCTTTGTCGGCGTCAGTCCCGGAAGCCGAGGCACATTGGTATAAAAACATCAGGTTTCACTCCTGCGAAGTGACCATCCGTCCCTCGATGCCCGCTTCCCTCTACCTATCCACCTCACTTGTTCACGTCGATCCCCTGTTATCTACGGCAACCTCGCGTTCCGTCCGCGTTGGCGTTGCTTAGGGTCGAATGTGTCCTTGGATTATCGCTCGGGCCCCATCGTTACCCGACCCGTTCGCACGCCGCCGGAATCCTTCCATGGGACACCAACTGTTTGGGTGAAGAATCGGGCACGTATTTTGGGCGTCGAGTGCTGGGTAAATCACTTTCAGTCAACCATGGATCCGGAGGATGGAATTTTGGATGGAAGCGGGAGGCGGGGCCACATTTTGAACCTGAACCCCCAGGTGGCTCGGGGTAACCGGCAGGTACCTCAGCTGTACCGGTTGTACGAAAATTGGTTTAAGCTGACTGTACAAAGGATTGTGGTATCGGTTGAGGTGCGAGTCGAGCCGCCGGCAAGGGGGTTGGATTCCATCATCTTGGGCGCGTACGAACAACTGCCGGTCCAACCCCCACTCTCCAAGACCGGATAAGCGTTTTCATCCTGATTCAAGGGCAGAAAGAGGACTACCCCTCTCCGGTAAGTTGCCTAACTCAAGGTTTAAATCGGGGGTTTGCTTACCAGACCGATTTATTTATCATCTATCCGAGGATAGGTGAGATCGCTTTCCCGGGCTCATCCGCCGTTGTTCTCGTGGTCACGGACAGTTGAGCTAGGTGGCTGTAGGTACAGTATTTATTAGAATGCATAAGATGGATACACAACCTCAGCGTGTATGTTTACGGTCCGTTCGTGTGTGTACAAACCGTTAACATTCCTGTCTAGGGCGATTGTTAGTCCAAGCGATTGCGATCAACGGTAGCGCGACTTCTCAAGGCATTCGACTACATGGTGCGCAGGTCCACTAATTGGTTTTCCGAGACACCTAGGAGGGATCCCTGGCACCTGAACTGGTTGGTGTACCCCTCAGGCGTGGGATTAGGGCACCAATCCTGAGCGGTTTTCTTGCCGCCGTTGGTAAATCCGGACCGTCTAGCTCCTTCCAAGTACGCGTCTCCTCGTTCTCGGCTCAGGGGAGGTATGGCGGACAAGAACGAGCCACTCTTTCGCAGCTGACTCGTTCAATAATGAACCGGATTTCCGATCACTTAAGAGGTGGTTTTCTTTTCTGCGATGCGGTTCGGCGGATGCCCACTGTAAGGGCGATGGTGCATGATCCTTTTCCGTCTCTTTCCTTTCTTGCGGACACTCCATTTGTTTTTCTCCCACTTTCATCATTAAGAAGCAAGAGAAACGGGGGGAGTACACGCGTCACACGTGTACATTAGTCTAGTGACTGTCATTGGTTCGAGATCAAAAGAAACTCATGATGATTTTATGCGGAGGTTTGGATCGATCCTTTAGAGCTGAAGACGAATGGAAATCCCTTCAAATTACGGCGATTATATGGGCGGAAGCCACTCTAATTGAACAACCTATGACTTGACATTTTTTCATTCGTTCTATCCTTTGGACTCTGGTTCGGGTTTCGTGATCAACTGAAGATTTCTCCAACGGGGTGACTGCTTTACGGGCGTATCGACCCCCGTCTCATGGCGTCAAAAAGATCAACGCCCACCCCAACACGACCGATAGAACGCCCGCGCGTTTCTTTCTTCCATTCATCGCGTGCATTGGCGCCTCCTCGATAAGATCGTACTGGGGACGCTCGGAAACTGCCGAAGAAAAGTTGACGCGCGGGAGTCTGAGTGGCACACGCTCCCGTCGAGAAAGCTTTGTGTCGTCTGCGTTGCCCACCATGACCATTTTCACAGGTTAATATTGCGGAGTGAACGGGAGCCTGAGATGCAAACAATCCGTAGAGGCCCATCGAAACCGGTGTGAGGGTGAAAAAGGGGTGCGATTGACCTCCCGCTGCGGGGTTACGCCTGATTCGATATGTTAATAACTCGCATTTATTCTGCCTCGAGGACTCGGATCACGAATATGCCACTTCTGGTCTAAATCCATCGAAGTATTCTTAACCTTCATCATGGGGCCACCTGCACTCGCGGCCGAACTCACAGATCACATCATCGACTTCTTACACGATGACAAAGAAGCTCTACGCGCATGCGCGCTGACCCACCCGACGTGGCTCGCCGCCAGCCGATTCCACCTCTTCAAAACCATCACCGTCGACGGCGATGGCGGAACCAAAGATCAGATCGAAGCCTTCAAGGGTCTCACGAGCGGGGCACGGCGGGTCCTGTCGTACGTTCGGACGGTGAAGATCGTGTCGATGCACTCGGAACGGCGAGCGAGCCAACTCGAGGATGCTGTTTCGTTCTATCAGATCATTCAGCGTCGGCTTTCCGAACTTGATGGATCGGCGGCGGATCTACCGACGATACACTTATGTCTAGGGAGGTATTGTGATCTCGGGGCGGACGAGATCCCCCCTTCACTCTCCCAGATTTCGGATAAGGTCACTCGTCTAGAGTTATCGAGCCCTATTCTAGCCCGTCGCAACGATCTCTGGCCGTTCGTATCCTCATTTCCGAACCTCCGCTCCCTCGAAGTGATAAATCTCGCGTTCCATCACAACGGAAATAACAGGCTACCCCCTCAGCCTAGGTTGAAGAACATTCCTCTGTCCAAGATTCGGATGAACACGATGTCTATGGGGTTCATCATCGACAGTCTCCTCGCGTACGCGGGTGTGCTCACGTCGCTTGAAGAGTTTGGGATTTTGTATGAAGATGTGAGGCAGACGGCTTTGGTGATGGTCGCGGAGGCCATCCAGAGGAATGTAAAGGTGCTGAGGTTTAATGCCAAATGCCATCCTGGGATAGAGTACGAGAGGGATCGACGACCATCAGCTTTCGATGTCAGTATGTGAATTTTCGAATCGTTTTCACGGTATTTTCTGATCGTTAAGCGTTAAACAGGGATATCTGAATTCGTCCGGAGGTTCACGTCATTAGACACCCTCGTGCTGGACAATCTGGGATTGGACGTCGACGTCGACCATTACTCGATGCACTTCAGCCTCGATTGGATACCAGCAGTGTTGAGAAGGTTATCCTCTCCGATCCGCAAGCTGGCGTTTGAAGTGTCCGCAAGAGAGATTTCTCAACTCGACGTGGTCCCGTGGATGTTCGTCGATGAGCTCGTTGCAGACCCCCAGAATACTCAATTCCGATCCTTGGATCGGGTGGAGATTCTGGTGGGATGCGAAGAATCACCAGAGGGCGGATCTTTTCTCAAACATCGGGACACGCTGTATCAGGAGTTCAAGTCGAGATTACCGGAGATCGAAAAGATGGGGTTGTTACGATGCTCGTTCGTCAGTTCATTGAGGTGAGCGGGGGTAAACCTTACGGAGAGTCTTTCCTCTGCTGAACGGTTTTCTCTCCTCATGCCCTAGGTTATACCAGACCCTAGTTTAAAAGCATCCGATAGGGTGGTTCAAGAGCGTGTTTTTGGGAAGATCAGTGCTGCCGCAAGAATGGATCGAACGTGTCGAGTATAATTACAGCCTTTTTTTTCGCAACACAATGTAACCCATCAGTCGCCGCGAGGAGAGGATCTATTTCTTCTTCTTGGCTTTCTTCTTCTTCACGCCTCCGCCTTGAACCGGTTGGGTTGGAAGGGATTCTCCTTCAACTTTTGCGGATGCCGCTGCATCGCCTGTCGCGGGGATCGAAGACGAGGGGTTGGGGCGTTTACGGTTTTGCATCTTCCTCATGAGAGTAAGGTTCAGAGCTTCGAATCGGTTGAGATAGACGGAGGAGTACGTCTTGAATTTGAGGCACTGGATATCACAGGATCCCAAGTCGCGTGTCAGATCGTTCTTTTCTTCTGGTATGAAGAGAAGGAGTGAAGGAAAGGACTAACTGTCGTGTTATCAGTGATCTTCAGAACTAGCTTTGCCTCGGATGACTTCCATTTTACACAATACCGAGTCTGCGCCGGTCCTGATGAGCGCGAGGGGGAGATGGGTAAGGGTTGTAAACTGACGGTATTTGGAGATTTTTCGTATAAGTTTTCTGCGGCTTCCTGAAATTCTTGCCAGGAAGGGATGTAGACCATCTGAGCATTTGCCGAGGGTGGTTAGGAGGAACGACCACCGTGGTACAGAGTCCGGGACCGACGACCACCCGGATCCAGCCTTTTTTTTGATCAACGTTCCCCGCGCAATCTGCTCGGTGGGCGGTCACCGCGTTTACTTAAACCCTCGCTCTCTCCTCTCACTTCACTCTTTCTTGCTGCAAGCCATGGCCACTGATCAGAGAAAATGTCTGTCTCTTCCCCTTTCGCGTCCCGTTTTTCCTCAGTTGGCTCACCGCGTACTGTGTTCTATCACTTAGCTTTGCCGTTCGTCTACAACTTTGTCGCGGGTGCTATCGCCGGTGCGTCTCAAAACGCTATTTCTCGGGAAGCTTTCCTCACGAGCTCGGTTTGTTGGCAGGCGTGTCGGAAATCTTGACTTTCTACCCTCTCGGTACGCGACACCCTGGGCCTTCCATCCCGTGCCCAGCGCCCCGCACCTCCGACTAACGCAGAATAATCCGTCTCTTCACAGATGTCGTCAAGACCCGCATGCAGCTAGATACCGGCAAGTCTCAAGGAGTAAATCGCCTCGCTACCGTATACGCCGGTCCGAGCGAAAAATATTAAGCTGACCATGGTCGTGTGCAGCTTGTCGGAAGTCTCAGGTCAATCGTTGCTCAAGAAGGGTACGCGCGCGTTGACGCTTCTATGCTTTTTCTCGGATCTCACGTCTGATTCTCAGGTTTGGCCGGCTGTACCGAGGTCTGGCTTTCCGCGCTAACCCCTCATGCCGGGATCTGAGCAACTTACGTGATGGAATAACGCTTAGGTCTCGTTCCTCCTCTCTTGCTTGAAGCTCCCAAGCGTGCTACCAAATTGTATGCGCAGGTTTCTTCTGTACCTCGTGCCCTGGGATTGATCTCGTACTAGCGCTGCAAATGACTTCTGGGGGAAGACCTTCCTTGAGCTCTCGGGAGAAAAGAAGATGAGCCAACAGCTCTCTATCATGACCGGTTTCGCGGCGGGGTAAGAGTTAATGCAGGCACGTAGGTCTCCCACGTCTCTAAACTTTCTATTATTTTCCAGAGCCACGGAGTCATTCGTTGTCGTTCCGTTCGAACTCGTAAAAATCAAGTACGTCGTCATCGATCGACCTAATTCCCGAAATCATCCCTTCTTACACATGCTGTTTCTTCTGATTTCCAGGCTCCAAGACAAGTCGAGCACGTTCGCTGGGCCGATGGACGTCTTGAAGACTATCATTAGAAAAGAAGGCGTTCTCGGTCTTTACGCCGGGATGGAATCCACTTTCTGGAGGCACTTTTGGTGGAATGGAGGGTACTTTGGATCGATCTTCCAAGTCAAATCCTTGTTACCTAAACCAACGGTATGTCCTGGTGAATGTCCGTCTGCGTTGTGCGGCTCATGCTGTGAGGCATATAGGACAAAGCTACCGAAATGCGAAACAACTTGCTGTCTGGTACGGTTGGAGGTATGGTCGGTACAATTTTGAATACCCCGTACGTGTCTATCGTATCCCAAACGCCACCCGTCGTTTGGATTTCTAACCAACTGACCTCGTGCCTTCCCTCTTCTTTTTTCGTGCGTTAGCTTTGATGTTGTCAAGTCACGAGTCCAAGGTGCGACGAATGTTCCCGGAGTCGCTCCCAAATACAACTGGTCATACCCCGCGTAAGCACCTATTACGGTCCTCGGTTTTCCCGGCTGTCGATGAACCGGGGTGTTCTAGGTTGGTTACCATAATGAGGGAAGAAGGACCTGCCGCTCTTTACAAAGGCTTTGTTCCCAAGGTCCTCCGGCTTGCACCTGGAGGTGGTGTCCTGTTGCTCGTCGTAGAGTTCACTTTGGAGGTCTTCCGCAAGGGTCCGTCTTTTTCTCTTCCTCCAGCCGATCCGACTCATCTCACGTTTTCCTCATTGCCGTTTGACAGCCCTTGGACCTCCCTACCTTTGAGTACTTTACACTTTATATCGGGTCCGAAAGAAGGGTGGGTTAGACATCGGGTGACTGTCCGTAACACTAGAAAGAGATATATCCGTCACAGTAGAACTCAATTACCCGAGATTTACCTTTTGATACTGA
>Ga0307515_10011599_pt1 | contig 16703 bp, 21 predicted proteins | sample 17_EM_MG_FD_194513 | JGI IMG/M metagenome (GOLD analysis project Ga0307515, IMG submission 194513) | Populus trichocarpa ectomycorrhiza microbial communities from riparian zone in the Pacific Northwest, United States - 17_EM | ecosystem: Host-associated > Plants > Roots > Unclassified | place... | reverse complement strand
CTGCTCCGTGAATGACGAAAACCCACACATAAAAAATTGAACTAAAATTATGGGACGCCACAAGAAGTCAACAAAGTCACGAAGAGCTAATCTCTCAAAGACTCCGACCCACAAGTGTCATGGAGTGAATGGTGCACGATCGGGCACCCACAGAAGCGAAAAACAGCAAAAAATTCTACTCTGTGCCAGTGGAATCCACTCAGAGTTACTCGATCCGATCTCACAGATCTATGGATGGCTACTGTGCTGGATTGGACAGGCCACAGGCTGCTTGGGCCTGCAGGAAGTACCATGGCCACCGTACATTGCCACCAGAGGGTCTTTGGGAGGCCAGAGCACACGCTTGAATAGGGTATTAATTAATTAAATTTTTGACATACGAAACTAGCTACAGATACAAAAAAAAAAAAATCGGACACGAGAATTTGAACCATTGAGGCTGGGTTTTTGACAGGTGGCTGTGCCTGCGCCTCTTGGCTGTCCCGTACCTTAGGTAAGGTGAGTGGTTTACTCAGGTCACACTATGGGGGAAGATATTCCAGTGCTAGAAAGACAAGATGCAGATTTACATCCACAGCAGAGTCCTTATATTGGCACAATATACTACTCTATAAGATACACCGCAGATTGCAGACTCACACACACAGAGAACGACAGCAATGGAGAGAAGTGCAGAAGTCCCAAGAATGGGGCACTAGACCCTCACAAGAAGCATGAGAATGAAGAGAGAAGCACAGAAGGCGCACAGAGAGAGAATGGGCAACAGAATGAAGAAGGGTTCCCCTATGCCAAAAGGTAAAGCATGAGTACAGATAAGAGAGTGTGTATGAATGGTGCGGGAAAGGGGTTGTGGAGAGAATGGACAATGTCCCATGAGAAGCACAGAGTACATTCACAAGGGGGTCTCCACAAAAGGAATGAATAGCCATATGAATAGGGAAGTGCAGAGAGCGACAGTCCCATGACCATGACAGGTGACAGGTTGTTCCCACATGATGTCACAAAGGAGGCCGGTGTCAGGCTCGTGTTGTCACAAAGGAAGCCAGTGTCAGGCTCCATGTCAGGCTCAAGGTCAGCAACAAAGGAATTACCACTTGCCACCAAGAGCACAAGAATGTTCCCAAAGAATGTTGGAAAAATGGGAAAAATAGCAGAAAAAGAATGGAAAAACATAGAGGACAAAAACAACGTTTCGTCACAAAAAGCACGACAGGCACCCAATCTGTCTTGGCATAAATGCTCTGACTACTAGGTGCGACACCAAAGGGGCTGACTGAAGTGGGGGTTCGGTCCAGCTGGCTAACCCTGCAGTGCTATGGGTGGGAGTTAGCTCGTGAGGGCAGGGGAATGAACCACACAGTCTTGAGGTCTGAAGTCTGACAGCAGGCAGGCGAGCAAGCAAACAAGTTGGGATTCTAATTGAGTGGGGCAGGTTGCACAATATCAAATGTCTATTATCGAGATGTCAAGTGAGGTACATTCCTCATCGAGTCTGAGCTTAAATACAAAGTCTAATTTACAAACATGTGGCTACAAGACTGCAGGAGGTGGTGGAGTGGAAGGTGGTGAGTGGGTGGCATTGCATAGTGGAGGTGGAAAGGAGCAGAGGTTGGACCCGACCACTACTTCCATGTAGTTCCAGCCGGGCAACCACTCTCAAGAGCTGGGGACTTACCACCCTCGGTGAGTGGGCTAAAGGTGGTTGCAGGAAGCTGGAGGTCTTGGGGCTCCCAGGCCTGCCATTGCCGTGGTGGCATGGCGGATACTGCAGCAAAGGCCTGTGCGGGGGGACGCCGCGTGCTGTAAGTCCTTCCTAGTTTACTGCTAGGATGCTTAAGGGGGACTCCTGAGCTGATGCAGGGACCCCGCCTATCCCCCGGCATCCCGAGGGTGGGGGGGACGGTTTAAGCGATAATGCGATGATAAGACTTGTAGGTGGGTTTGAAAACAAGCCAAACACGTAAGTATTTAGTGTGCAGGTCAACAAGCTCCCCACCTCCCCATTGTAAGAGGCAGATGGTGAGTCGGGCAACGGCTCGGCCGACCCAGCGCGGGATGTTAGTTGTAGCTACTCCACCTGAGTGCATAGCCCAAGACAGGTGCATCGGGTTTCCTGCCCCAGTGTGCATGTCCGACCCCCTGGCACCCCGTGACCCCCGGGGAGTCTGTGGAGAAGCCAGGTGTTCCTCCGCGGCATCGGGCTTGTGACCCTGGCCGGCGGACAGGATGGTCTGTTGCGGCGAGACGGTAACTGAGGTAGAACGGGGATCCGGGCCTAGAACTGGCTAGAGCATGCGTTCTAACCAATTGCTTAGGCTCGCCGGTAGGCAAATCGAACCACTCTGCCTTGGAATGGGAAGCGCCGGGGTTGGAATCCCGGTGGTGGACCGTAGCAGTGGCTCCATAGTAAGCTGCCATTGGCTCAAGAGGACAGAATAATCTGCCGTCAGTGAGCTCAGGGGAAGATCCCAATTGCTCGCTTAAGTTGTTTCCGGGGTAATGTGTAGCTGGCTGTGGGTCTCGCCTTGCCCCAGTTTTTGAAACGGCTTTGACCATGTAGAGTTTGCGACCATCCGAGTTTGTGCTTCATGTGTAAAATCTGGTTCGACGAAGTTGTCACCATGTAGGCTCGGAGCATTCTGTAGTCTCGCTTAATTGTAGAAATACAAGCTTTTGTACCCCGCCTGACATCTAATTCTACACTATAGATTAGCACACGTCGTCCTCATGACCCTTCTCATGCCCTCTGGTAGTAGGTTCCACTCCTGCTGTACGGCTGGGATAGTAACTCTTGACTGAGCCTGTAAGGGGTATAGGGCGGGAGTTCAGGGAGGGACGTTAAACAATTTAAGGGCAGTCTGGTACGGCGCTCCTGCCTGCCTGTGGGTAGGAGCCACCTTGCCAATGTCGGACAGGAGGCCCCCTGCAGGTTTAGTGGGTATTCCGCAGTCCTCTGACTGTTGGTGACCCCCACACTCCTGGCCTCTGAAGCCTTGGAGTCTCGGCTCTCTCCTCTGGACACCGGGAGACCATCTTGTCCTCTGGTAGATTAGCGCGAGCAGGGCTGTATTGGTGTCTCCAACAGACAATGGGGTCTTAAACCAGATTCCTGCAGGTGACGGTAGGGAGAGCTCTAGAGAGCAAGTCGTGCTGGATGATGGGGCACTATTCTTTCACAGGCCCTCTTTTACGGAGGCTGGGAGACCCATCTCCTCCAAAGGGGTGGTCCAGGAGATTAGTGGCAGAGCAACTTCCCTGACCCACAAAAAAAATAAAAAAATAAAAAATAAATGGAAAGGAGCAGAGGTGGGGGTGGTGTGGAAGTGGAAGTGGGAATTACACACGGGCAGTGAGGTGGAGGCTATGTGAGTGCGGTGGTATGGGAGTGGAAGCGAGGAGGGATTAGTGGAGCGCACAGGGCAGAGGCAGGTCTACACTATCGGGGATGAGTCTAACAGCATGCAGAGAATGATACAGACATGAGGGAACACAGAATACAAATGGGTAACACCAGAAAGAGTCCATAATACAAGTCATGAGTCACAGGGAGTGGGAGGAGGGACAAGGGATTTGGAAGGAGGCCAGGAACAGGAGCGGGATCAGGGGGAGCAAGCAGAAGGTGATCAAACAAGGGGTGGTAGTTGGTCAGAGATATCGGAGCAACTGGAGGGAGTGGAGATCATTGGAATAAGGAGGAAAAGGGGAAAAAAGGGTGATATTATTGCACCAGCAGCTTTTGCTTTTGTTGGTATGTTGAAATCATGTTCCAACCAAGCATGACCAATCTTGCCATTCATGTAGCCCTTTTCAGAGCAACAAAGACTGTAGACTAATCAGTAACTAGCATTACATTCACATTCTGCACTCATGTTGCATTTAATGGATTGGGCAATCACATTGTGAAGGAAAGTGGGAGGTACACCAAAGGCATTGGCAATGGCAATGGCAAAGGCTTGGCTCCAGATGCCAGAACACATTCATATTCAGCAAAAGCAAGCTTTAACTGCTCACATCAATACATTTGGTCTTTTTTAGACTGTGCTTGAGTCTTGTTGTGTCATGGCATGACAAAAACTGGGGTGAGAGCTGGGCAGGTTGATCAAGAGTGTTCAGCTCTGTATATAAGCCCCAACTTCAATGGTATATTTGATGAGACTATATGTATATATCATTTACACCCACATTGTTGAGTGCTAGAGGGCTTGAGGTGGATGTGGATGGGGTACAAAACTCAAATTGGCCACTTTGACCACTTTGACCTCACTTTGACCTCACACCTTCACCAGAAGACCACAAAAGTATACAGTAAACTCTGTCTAAATGTATATTGTCAGGAGACAACAAAATTGTATACATTTAGAAAAATATACACTTAGAGAATGTGGAGTGAAATCAATGAAAGAAAAATAGAAAAAATTCGTAAATAAAATCTAAGGACTACTATGGAACCTCGCTCAGCAGGATGCTTCACTCAGCGGGACACGCACTCGCTGGTAAGAAAGGCGACATATAGCCAGCATTTTTGGTATACTACACTTATTATAAAGATATTATTTTGTTGTCCGCGCGCACTGGCCTCATACCCAGCATTCCCCATGCCCGACAGTGCACATGAGGACTGAACTTAAGGCAACTGCAACAGAGGGGGTGCCTACGGCGGCTTCAATTAGTGTAATTGCCTTATGAGAAGCTCATTGGGATACCCTCAGCGCTTCCATTGCCTCAGGGTGCTGTAATCGACCAAAATTATCCCGCAATTGTTCCTCAATGGCCTCTGCCAATCACCCCAAACTCAAGTTCGCGATGAAGGAGCCCCAAGAATCAATGCAATTCAGTTTTCGACTCGATCATAGGCCATATTCTGTCATAGGATGACGAGGCATTGGACAATTAAGGCATCAGATGAGGGCCACTCAAACTGGTCAGGAAAGGGCTGTAACAGTGAATAATAGCCTCCTGTTTGGCTACCAATCTAAATATTTCTTTTTTTCCAGCTTGCGGTCCACCATCATGCCATGTCCCGGTGAGTGAACCAGGCCTCAAACTTTGGGGCCATTTTGAAGGGTGTATTGCTCGCGGCCACAGAAGTATGGTGCCTCATGAAATTTCTATTAATTCTTCTCTACTATGAACACAAATTTACAGACTTTTGACCGGTTCTGGCACCGCAAACGTTAAGTGTCCCGGTGGCCGTGTATCGACAGTAGGGAGATCCCAGGAAACAAGTCTATCTGACTGCCTGTAAGAAAAACCAGGATCCTCAAATGAGATTGGGTCATACACCCTGACAGGAGCCAGCCTCTCCTCCAACAACTCAATTTCACCATCATTGGTATCGTTTCCATCATCCACATGTGGGAAACCAAAGAAATCCGTGATTTTGGTGGTTTGCATGTTGCTCTGAGCTTCCTTTCAAAGAGCACATGAGACCACATTGAGGCTTCTTGCAAGCTGGTTGAATTCAGGGTCTCCATAATGCTCAAAGGAGAGGTCCCCAAGTAGCTGAACCACCTTGAAAATCTCTTGATGAGTTGCTGGTGGCTTGGGAACCAATCCTCCCACCTTGTCTTCCTCCTCAGGTTCTCAAACCTAAGCACAATCTATTTCAGTAAGTTCTCACACACAGCACACACCACTCACAGCAGCAATTAAAGTGTCTTCATCATCCTCCAGCCACTCTGGCTCCCCTGGCTCTGCAAGGAGCTCTTCAATATCATCCACTAGTGCAGGTTTTGCTAGGTTTTGTCATTTGCCAGTCTGCTGGCAAATAGCAGTGTTCAAATCCATGAGAACCTTGGATGCTGCCTCAACTAACAGCAGCTTCAACCTCAGGTATGGCCTTGACAGCCACAATTGGCTGGAAGTTTGGAAGAATACCAGTGTGCCTCCAGCATGCTGCAATCATCACTGGAGTGACCTCCTCCCATGCCTGTGCAAGGAGCTGCATCACTGTCAGCAGATCAATTGCAAACAGGTTGTCTTCTCCAGCCTCTTCACAATCCAATGGCCTTATCAATGTCAACCAGCAATAGTGTGCCTTCATCACATGGATAATCCCTGCATCAGCTGGCTGAACATGAGATGTACTGTAAGTCCTGCTGTGACAAAGATGAATTCAGTGTTGCTGATTCTGTCTTGTCTCCACTTGTGACCACTGAAATTGTTGAGTAAAATTGTTGCATGAATTCCCTCACTTTGGAATTCGGCATTGAGAGTCTCCATTGCCTCTGCAAAAATCTCTCCCATCATCCAAGCTGCCTTATTGTGGAAGTACCAGAAACCCCATTGCTTTCCAGTTTTCTGCTTAAAGCACCATGGTTGTTTTGCTGTGCCAATGAAGAGAAGTCGAATCTTCCTGGTCCCTGTTGCATTTATGATCACCAAAACTGATATTCAAGCCTTGTCCAATTTCTTTCCTGGCACTGCTGTTGTTGAGAGCCCATGATTGTCCATCCCACACCAAAAGAAACTGGTCTCATCACAGTTGAACAGAAACTCAGGGTCTCATCCACCAAGTAAGCTCTGCATCCTCTTCTGTTCTGCATCTGCATCTGCCCCCTTCACTGACCCAGCTTCACCATACCTTCTTCAATCTTGAAGCATGTGCCTTTCCTTGAATGCAGTCAGCCAACCATCACTAAACTGAAGCCCTTTGGCATTTAATGCCTTGGCTATTCTCTCTGCCTTCTCAATGATCAAGCCACCTTTTATGGTGAGTAATTTTGCTTCTTGTTGCTGGACCCAGAGTGTTAAGGCAGCTTCCAGCTCAGGATGCTTCACTGAGCATGTATGGCATGTTGTTGCATTGATCCCACCCTCTGAAATGTGAGATTCCATCTTCTCCTGCTCCTTCAGCCAGCGTGATATGTTGACTTGGCTGACCCAGTTTCCATAGCCTTCTCTGTTGTAATAAGATGCTGTCTGCTTCTGAGTCCAGCCCATTTTTTGCATCTTTGCAAGGATGTTGAGCTTCTCTTGAAATGTGAGTGTGTCCTTCTGTCAACTTTTTGGATGGATGGTGCAGATTTTGCGTTTACCACATGTTCCTTTGGACAAGTCAGGGCCTGCTGGCTTCTGTTGAGTGTGTGGCATGTTATGAGAGCTGCGGGGAAGGTTGTCATGGGCTAGGATTCAATTTCCCTTTTTTGGATGTATGGTATTGTCTGTATTCTCCTTTGTTGCCACTGCTCTGTATATGTACAGTGAGCCAAAAAACTGATTCACAGAAGGTCAAATTTTGCTTGCAAGTCAAATTGTGGCCCAGGGAACAAAGGTAAATCCGTGGGAAATTCTAAAAAGAAAGGTAGATATTGTGTCCTTTGCTCTACCAAAGTTCAGAACTTCAGTCTCAGCCAATAATTTAATATATAGTTTACAATCAAGCAGACTTGATGAATCAGTTTTTTTGCTGGTACTGGTTTGGGCCCCTTTGGCCTTTATCACTGCCCCTATCCTTCTGGGCTTACTCTCAATCACATTTCTACAAACATTACTTGGTGTTCTATCCCATTCCACCAGCACTTGCCCCAAAAGCTCATCCACACCAGCAGGAGGGCCCCATAGACATTGGGCTGCTGCATGAGGTGTTGCCACCCATATTTGAATGGGCTGAGGCTGGGTGACTGCAGGCCACTTCAAGACAATGACCTTGATCTATTGGAGCCATTTTGAAGCCTTCTTAAAGGTGTCTTTAGGGTCATTATCCTGTTGAAAGGTGAGCTGAGGCCTGTCCAGCCCACAAAACTCCACAATAGCCAGGAATTCAACTTGAAGAATGCTGGTGTGCAGCTCAGCATCCATTCTCCTATCTATCATGCACATATGATCCACTCCTTGGGCAGGTGCACAGCCCCAAACCATCAAGAATCTGCCCCAAAACTTGACAATCCACTGAAGTGATTGTGCTTCAAGGCAGACCCAGGTTTTTTCCATACCCAGGCCCTCCCATTTGACCCCATCCTATTAATATTAGTCTCATGTGACCAATTCATCCTGCCCCAGTCCTCCAGAGTCCAGTACTGGTGCTCCAAGGCTCCCCTGCCAATGAGCCCTTGAAAGAAGTGGCCTTTTCTTCTCTATGGCAGTCTTGAGACCTGCCTTTCTCAAGGTATTAATAACTGTTTGGATGGTAACATTGAGGTCTGAAAGTCTCTTGAATTGTGAGCCAGTATCAGCTGCTCCAGGGGTGACTCTTTGGGCAAGGAGGAATTGACCATTGGCTATGAGCTGCCTTGGGTGCCCACCAGGTGCTTGGGCAGGCTGTATTTGACATAGGAGTAAAGTCTTTGAACTGTAGAGTAGCTGACATGCATCTGGGCAGCCACCTGGTGACAGGATTTTCCATTTTGGAGTACAGTACATCCACTGCCACTTGGCCAGAAGTTTTCCAGGCCAGCCACCATCCTCAAATCGTGACCTAAACTCTCACTCTTGTAAATAATAATTGCTAGATACATTAGAAATTGAAATGTAATTCGAGTTTTTGTGCCCCCCTCCCCTTTGGCAACTTATTACAAGACACCCCAAAATGGCAACCACCTTCAGTTGGCCACCCACCCCAACCCAGAAACGCCAACCGGAAAAATTCTACAAAAATAACAAATCGTTTCGAATGGATCTCAAGGGTTCCTAGGCATCTTCCGATTTGCTACTGTTGCAATGCTCCCACTCTGTGATGCTCTCTTCCTTTGGTGGCTGACTGGGTTGCCCTCCATTCTTCAAGAGCAGCCTTGAGGTTTTGATGCTTCTCCTCAAGAGTAATTCTTGCGGTAAGTTTGAGGGATTTAGAGTGAGACATAGTTGAGTTAGATGGGAAGGGGCAGAGGCAGTGGGAAAGATGTGCTCTCAACATGTTCCAAAAAATTCTCAGATGTTCATGATAGTTTCTGGGGCACATTCGTAATTTATGGGGAATTTTGCGACAGTGCAGCAATGGGTGGCCACCCCACAGGAACTTGTTGGCCAGCTTTTCAGGTGTTGCTGCTCCTCGAGCCACCATTTTTTAAGCATTGGGCTTGAAATCTTTTTTTAGAATAGATTATTTATGTATTAGAACAATATATTATAAGCATTTTACAGGTTATCAAGTCAGTTGTCGAGAGGCCCATTGAGTGTGGGGGCTGAGTGGTGGTGGATGTACTGTAAAGTCTCAATAGTTGCTGGGTGTTAGAGGACATGTTTTCCAGGGGGTGGTTGATGCCCATGGGTGGTATATATACTCTTGAAGGCAGGTTACATAATATTTTAGGTTTAGCCATGTGATATCATATGACTAGGCCCATTTTAATGCAGGCAAAAAAACTGATTCATTGAGTGGGGCCCCTTCTAAAGTCAATATCAAATCAACAAAGAAAGCCAAATATTTGGTGCTTCTCACAACAAAGGACATGATACCTAGCTTTGTTATCACAAATTCCCATGGGTTTACCTTTGTTCTCTGGGCCGTAATTTGACTCACAAGCAAAATTTGACCTTCTGTGAATCAGTTTTTTTGCTCACTGTATACTGCACCCAAAAACCATATACATATACATTTAGACAGGTTATACATTTAGGTACTAGGGATGAGGCCTGTTCCCACCCAAATCACAAACATTTAGAGAATTACTGTACAGTACTGTACCACTCACTGAGTGACAATCTGTTGCTTGCTGAGAACATCAAGCCAGTGGGATATTGACTGCTCAATGTAATTACATAATGAATAGAGATAATTTGACTCAATTAGAGCCACACCTGCAGTCATGATCCTCTTGATTTATGCCTGGGCTTTTACCACAATGTACCACTCAGCAAGCAATGCAGGGCAGGCACAACAAATCACATCAATATAATACCTATGGTACATTCTCTTTAATTATTCATCACTCTCATCTTGTGCTGACCATGGTTTGGACTCTGTGTCAGATTCAACATCCTCTGGGTCAAGATCGTCTTCCCAAAGCAAGTCATTTGAGGTGTATTTCTTCTTGCCCTTCCCTTTTCGTGAGTTCTGCATATTTTCTGCACCGATAGACAGTCCATCTGATTGTGCTGTGGAGGTACCCAAGACAACATTCTTCAGAAGAGGGGGGGGGGGCCTGCTCGAGTCATTGGAAAACCTGCAGCAGCAAGCCTTTCTCACTCTTTCTGGTACTGTGCCTTTTGCTTCTCCAATATTTTTTTCCAGGCAGCTGTTTCTGCTTGCCTCATTGCTAGATCAGCCTTCTTCTGTGCTGCCCTCACCCTCTATCAAGGCTTGCTCATCCATGAACATGCTACTGGTTGCATGCTGCCCCCTTCCACCAGGGAATAGCCGCCCCCTAGGGGTGATTCTCTTTTTCTCCTTCTGGACAAGTCCTTCTCGCAAGGTCCAGTTTTCAAGGGTCAATAGTGCAAGCTGTGTTTCCATGGGACAAACCAATTCCATCATTGCATCATTGTGGTTGACAAGGTGCTCAATGTCAACCAGCAAAGTGGCAGTATAGTCAATCACTGCTGATTTAGTCATTTGTGTCAGTTCTGATACAGATTTGGGTTTAGATGATTGTTTTTGGGGAGTAGGAAGGTGGAAATCGAGAGCTGGTATGGCATTTGCAGAGGAAGGAGGCTCAGGTGCCCTCAAACCCATTCAACAGTGAGTAAATTGCTGAAGGTGAAGGTGCAGGTGCAGGACTGGCTGGTAGACTTGAATTTGGAGAGTCAGGCTCAGTGGAATGTGAATTGGCTTCTGCCATGTGGAATTGGGAGTGGAGGGCTTTAAGATCATTGAATAGCTTTACTGCACATTTGACAGGGCTGTTGAGGCTCACAAGAGGTGTACTCTTGCTTGATATGCCCACTGAGGGTGCAGTCATCTCTGTTGTAATTTGAGAGCAGTCAATTGGCCAGGTCCCAGTCTTCTCAAATGACCTTTTGATGTTCTCAGGTGTGAAAGCATGCTGATATGGTCCAGCAATCATGGCCAGGAAGCCCCCTTTGCCAATTGTTGGACCTTGTAATTGGGCATTCTCCTCCAGATCCTGATGATAATATCACTTGATCCACTCTCTGCCTATGACCCCTGTCATATACCCCTTCTCTGACATATGAACACTGTGCCAAAAACCTGTCAGTCATTGTGTTACATTTGATTTGCAGGACTCACACTGCACCAAGGGGGTTTTCCCATGTGGAACTACCCCTCAGGATCTTTCCTTGGAAGATTACTGTTGGAGGGAACACCTTTCCACTGGCTGAAATGATGGGAATCATGGTGGCTGTTGCCCTGGTCTCATTCCTTAGTGCGATCTGTTGCTTTTGGCCTTTAGACCCAATATGACGTGTCTTTTGTACACTCCTGTCAAGGAAACAGCATGTTTCATCCATGGTGAAGATGCAATCTTGCTCAATGCTGCAGGTTGTGATGGTGGTTTGGAGTAGCTCGAACCAATCGTCAACAATGGCTGAGTTTAGGGGCTGACTGAAGTGGGGGTTCAGTCTGGCTGGCTAGCCCAGCAGTGCTACAGGTGGGAGTTAGCATGCAAGGGCAGGGGAATGGACCACACAGTCTTGAGGGCCAAAGTCCAACAGACAGGGGTGTGAGCAAGTGGGTCAGGATTTACTGTGAGTGAGACAGGGCACACAAGAACAAATGTCTATAATCAAGATGTCAAGTGAGGTACATTCCTCATTGAGTCTGAGCTTAAATACAAAGTCTAAATCTACAACATGTGGCTACCAGACTGCAGGAGTGGCAGGCTGTGTGTGGGTGGCATAGCCAAGTGGAAGTGGAAGGAAGTGGAGGCAGGGGTGGTGTGGAAGTGGGAACTACACACAGGCGATGAAGTGGGGGCTATGCGAAGGGACACAGGCATGGTGGAGTGGGAGGGGCAGCAAGGTGGCATTAGTGGAGGGGTGTGAGGCAGAGGCAGATCTATACTATAGGGAAGAGTCCAGTAGCATGCAGGGAGTAGTACAAACACAAGGAAACATAGGATACAAGTAGGGGCCATTGGAAAGAGTCCATATCACAAGTTGCAAGTCATAGGGAATGGGAGGAGGATTGAGGGGATCAGAAGGAGGTTGGGAGTGGGATCAGGATTGGAGGAGTGACATGAAAGGGAGCAAGCAGGAAGTGATGAATGAGGGGTGATGGTTGGTCAGAAATATCAGAGTGATCAAAGAGAGTGGAGATTGTTGGAGTGAGGATAAAAAGGTGAGAAAAGGTGATATTATTGCAAATTTGCCCTTTTGAAAATCAGTTTTTTTGCTCACTGTATGTCTGAACCATGATAATTGTGCCTGCTCAATGCATGTCCATGCATCCACAAAAATTGCTGGAAAAACCTCCCCCCATGCAACAATATAAGGGGTTCATCTGTGTGCTCATGCAATGGATATGAATAATGCAATGGAATTGGTCAAATCTGAGGGTTTCTGATAGAAACTGACATCAGAAGACAAAGGAAGGGGAGGCAGGTTTGAGGCTCATCTGTGTGCCAATGGAATTGGGGTTCTCCTCTTGTCCACACATGCTGGCAGGAATGGGATCTCTGGGAGAAGGGGGGAAGTGGGTACAATGACTTATGGGCTTGTCAAACCTACTGCCCAACACAACAGGTGGAGGTAGTTATTCCAGGGGTAAATAAATCGGGAATAGCCTGTGAATAAACGATGTCCGCTGTTGCATAATCCATACTTATTCCGTACTTATTCCCACAAAGGAATGACCCCACCTATCCTGCACTTATTCCATCAAAGGAAGCACAAAGAAACAGCATGTGGCTGTTGTGGCTGTTTCTTTGTGCTTCCTTTGATGGAATAAGTGCGGGATAGGTGGGGTCGTTCCTTTGTGGGAATAAGTACGGAATAAGTATGGATTATGCAACAGTGGACATCGTTTATTCACAGGCTATTCCCGATTTATTTACCCCTGGAATAACTACCTCCACCTGTTGTGCAAGTGACTGCCCAAAAGCACAACAGGTGCCCAAACTGTCTTGGCAACTTTATGCTCCAACTAGGTACAACTCCAAAGGGGCTGACTGAAGCAGGGTCTCAGTCTGGCTGGCTAGCCCTGTGGTGCTATGGGTGGGAGTTAGCACACAAGGGTGGGGGAATGGACCACACAGTCTTGAGGGGTGAAGTCTGACAGGGAAGTGATCAAGTGAGTGGGTTGGGATTCAATACAAGCAAGGCAGGGCACACAATAACAAACATCTATAATCAAGACATTGAGTAAGGGACATTCCCCATTGAGTCCAAGCTTAAATACAAAGTCTAATTCACAAACATGCAGCTACCAGACCACAGGAGGTGGTGGGGCAGAATGTGGTGTGCAGAGCAGTGCAGGTGGCATAGCAAAGTGGAGGTGGTGGAGGGAGCAAGGTGGGAGTATACACAGGTGGTGAAGTGGAGGGCTATGTGAAGGGATGTGAGTGCAGTGACACAGGAGGGGCAACAAGGTGGCATTAGTGGAGAGTGTGGGGCAGAGGTGGGTCTACACTATGGGGAACAAGTCCAGTAGTGTTTGGGAAATGACACAAACATGGGGAAGCATAAGATACAAGTACAGTATATAGCATTGGTCCAGGTCCATATCACAAGTCATGAGTCAGGGAGAGTGAGAGGAGGGACAAGGGGGTCTGGAAGGGGTCAAGAGCAGGATTGGGGTTAAAGGGATGGTGTGAGTGGAAGGGAGCAGGAAGTAATGAACAAGAGACAATGGTCAGTCAGGAATATCAGAGTGGTCAGACCAAAATCTCCAACTAGGAAGAGCAAAACATAACAAAGAGGATCATAAGCAGGATTGCAGTCATGAATATGCTGCAGAGGGAATTGACTATCTGGAGGTGTTTGAAGATGTACAGTAAAAGCTGTCTAAATGTATATGGTCGGGAGATGACAAAATCGTATACATTTAGAGAATTATTCACTTAGAGAATACAGCATGAAATCAATGAAAAAAATAGAAAAAAATCGTAAATGAAACCTAAGTACTAGAGAGATCCCATGAAACGAGTCTATCCGACTGCTCGTAAGAAAAACCATGGTCCTCAGCCTTGCTGTGCAGTTGCACTGCGACAGGAGCTGGCCTCTCCTCCAATAACTCAATTTCATCATCACCTGTATCGTTCCTGTCATCCACATGTGGGTAACTGAAGAAATCAGTGATTTTGGTGGTTTGCATGTTGCTCTGGGCCTCCTTTCGAAGAGCACATGAGACCACGTTGAGACTTCTTGCAAGCTGGTCGAATTCAGGGTCTCCATAATGTTCCTTTGGACAACTCAGGGTCTGCTGGCTTCTGTTGAGTGCGTGGCATGTTATGAGAGCTGCAGGGAAGGTTGTAGTGGGCTAGGATTCAATTTACCTTTTTTGGATGGACAGCATTGTCTGTTTTCTCCTTTGTTGCCACGCTCTGTATATGTATATTGCACCCGAAAACCATATACATATACATTTAGAGAGATTATACATTTAGGTACTAGGGACGAGCCCCATTCCCACCCAAATTGCATACATTTAGAGAATTATACATTTAGGCAGCTATACATTTAGGCAGCTTTTACTGTAGTATGATATCTCAGGTATTGGCATTTGGATGAGCATAAGGCAGTATAGCAGCAACCTCAGTTGAGGTTGTAGGGAGACTATCACATTGTTGGTCAGTGTGTTGGGAAAATGCAGGCACAATGACACATCATATTGGTCTACACCTGCTTCAAGCAATCTCTCTCATGTGCTGTATGATATAGGCCAAAAAATGGGTTCACCTCAGTGACCATGTCAGGCAGATCCAGTAGCAGAGATCACTGCAATAGGTGATTGGCTGGGTTTTATAACTGTGCATCATCAGCAGCACCACTCTCCAAGAAATAAGGCATGTGTAAGCATTCATAAAGGCATAGCTATTACAGCCACTTCCCATAGTTCTGTTTATAACAAGTACCCTTGACCTGCTACTCAGAGCCAGGTTTTTTCCACCTCCAAACCCTTCCATATGACCTACTCTGTTATTCCTAGCCTGGTCTGACCATCTGACCCTCCTCCAGTCATCCAGAGTCCAATGCCAATGCCAATGCTCTAGAGCAAACCCTAACCTTTCCTTGTGAAAATGGGACCCATGGGCAAGTTGATGTGGGAGTCCTACACATAGTAGATACTTGGGTGTCTATTCCAGTGCATGGCACATTCTCTGCCTTCCCCCTACCAATTTTTGTTTTTATTATTTATTTATTCAACAAGGAGCCATGGCTGTTCTGGAGCTGGTATTTGCATTCATGACAGGGATCCATATGGAGAGTATGGAATATTGGTTTTTGAGTTGCAGATGGGAAAAATTCTAAATTCTAATAGCCAAATACAAAAGGACACACTCTCATACAAAATCCCTAACAAATATTGAGTTTGCCTCCGAGATAGCCCATCCTGGACATCCTCGTGATCCTGCAATGGACTCATCACCCACAGTTTGGCCCTCTCTCAGGTGATAGTTAGAGACCGATTCAATTCTCTTGAATTATTCCCGAACAACTCTGCGTGTGAAGTGGATTGCGAGGTGGTCAGGGTGAGCATGTGTAAAGTGCTTGGGTTATGCTCGAGAAGCTCGAGAGGGTGTCTATGAAATAGTACGGCTTTGGGATCGTATCGACAGATGGGATGGTCGAGGGCGTCCCAGCGCCCGGCACGGAGGTAGCGGATAGTGGAGTAGAGCACCACAAGCAAGGAGAAAGTGACTGGAGTAGGAGGAAGGGGAGGTACCATTAGGAACAACCCGAACAAGTCTGGAGATATGCATACGAGCTATGACTTGCAGAAATAGGAACAGGAGGAGTACTAGCGCGGTGATCGAGAAACTACGTTGAAGATTACTATCATTTGTTTTGACAGAGAATGGTGTGTGAGACAGGTCGACGTATAGGTGTAAGGCGGTGGCTGATCACGAGGGTGAATGGCGCGATCAAGGGATATGCGAGAGCACTCACTGAGATGCAGTACAGTGAGGATAACAAGCGAAGATAGCTCGCCGACTGGTTTCGAGAGGAAAGTAACAGGGTAATAAAGGTCAAGTAGCAATCTGGTCCCATAGCAGGGTCAGAAACAAGATCTATGATGCGAAACAAGTTAAAATACACACAATACGGCGACCCACAAGCCATCTACCGTGGCAGTAATGACGGGGAGCAAGGCCGAGGTGGTCACGTCGTCGGACTCGTACAACGGCGCTGGCTCGTAGCGGAGGTGCAATACGGCAGCGGCAAAGCCGAGAGCGGCGGCATCTAGTAGGAGAAATATCCCTTGAGGTGGTGTGAGATTTGAGGTTCTATAAGAGACGGGATGAAAACAGATTCCCACCAAAAACGGCTCTTCGGGCCTGCACGATGAGTTGGTTGGACGACGATAATGTGAACCTGGGTTCGCGGCCTTTGCGAGCGTTATCCATCCCCCAAGGTGACCAGCGACGAAGAATCCAAGCTTTGCGTTGACAAACGTCCTGAACAGCCACAGCCGTGCCAACCATGCCAACTGTGCCGGTCCGATTGGTAGTAGGTTAATTAGTAGGCGTGCAGTGGCTGTCTCCGTCTCCGTCTCCGAGAGTATGGAATCTCGGGTGTGTGTATTCAATCAGCCAACAAGCCAACAAGCAATTCACACCGCCAGTATATATACAATTCGAAAGTTGAGCAAGAAATAGCAGTGCGTCAAGAAACAAAGAAACAGTTGAACCCACACAATACGGGCG
>Ga0307515_10011598_pt1 | contig 16704 bp, 4 predicted proteins | sample 17_EM_MG_FD_194513 | JGI IMG/M metagenome (GOLD analysis project Ga0307515, IMG submission 194513) | Populus trichocarpa ectomycorrhiza microbial communities from riparian zone in the Pacific Northwest, United States - 17_EM | ecosystem: Host-associated > Plants > Roots > Unclassified | place... | reverse complement strand
TTTTTTAAAAATTTCAAAAAAAATTAAATTTAAATTTAAATTTTTTATATTTTTAATGTAGTGATATTAAAAATAAATTTTAAAAAATAAAAATATATATTATTTTTAAATATTTTTAAATAAAAAATATTTTAAAAAACAGTCTATATTAAACCTATAATCTTGTTAGGAAAAAAAAACACCAATAAATTAATTTTTTAAAACTAAATAAAACATGCTTTTACAAGAATAAGTGATATATATATACACACTCGAAAGCACACACATCATACAATTAGTTATTAAAAGTTGATCCCACATGCTTTCGTTAAGGGTCGGACACAAATTTTTTAAAACATAAGGGAAAAATATATATATATATATATATATATATATATTTAAAAAAAAATTAATATTATTATTAAACTCGGTACAATGTCTAAATTTAAAAACTTCTACCCATTTTTTTAATTGATAATTAACTAATTTATCAACCTCATAACCTGTGTTATGGGATTAAATTAATTTTTTTATTTTATTATGTGATAAAAAATATCAAAATTAATTAATTATGAATCCAAGATTAAAAGAAAAAAATTCAACAAAAACCTCACATTAAATAATGAATTAATTTTTTATTTATTCAGTTTTTTTAATCTTTAAGCTGCTAATGTTTTCAATTTTGCCCTTAAAAATTCTTTTTGTTGACCTGGATTTTTTCATTCTCTTTTTTGTTCTTGCAAGTGCCCCAAGTATCAGGATTTATTTCAGGATTGCATGACACGTTAATTTCACATGGAAAAGTTTATAATTGCTGTAAAATAACAAAATTAAAAGGACAAGGATCATCATTGTTCATCCTCTCACAGTTTGTTCTTCATAAAACACTGCAACACTGCTTGGATTCCTCCTTAGTCCCTCCAATTCATTTTATTTTTTTATCTTTAAGCTGTAAATTCTTTCAATTTGGCCCTTGAAAGTTCTCTTTTTTTTTTTTGATGAACTAGATTTTTTTCATTCTCTTTAGATTTTGGTTTTACACTTGCTCGAGGTATCAAAAATTATTTTGGGATTTCATGACATGTCAATTTTGCATGGGAAAGTGTAGAATTGTTGCAAAAAAATACAATTAAAAAAATAGATATCAAATTTGATACCGATAGTAATTAGCAGCTATTTTTTCATATTTATTGTTCATTGGGAATGTAAATCTACACTTTAGTCCCTTAATTTTAAGTTTTTCTTATACTTGACCCTTATATTTTTTTATTTTTTATTTTAATCTCGAACTTCATTTGTTTTATATTTCAGTTGTTGTATCTTAAGAAAAGAGATGAAAAGCTGCTAAAAAATCTCAAAGAGAGAAAGCTCTAGGGTGAGCATATTTTGACCACCAAATACTTCAATTTTGGTACATTCTGTTTAGATAGATAAATTTATGAAGATTAACTCAAAATAATTGCAAATCAAAAACTCAAAATAATCACTTTATACAATTCATCCTCAATATATTTTGATAATCCTTTTAAACATAAACTAGTCAATTTCATATGGTCATGCAAGTTAGATTAATTTTTTTAACGCAAAAAATAATATGTAGGCTTTGCTAAACATTTTTTTACCGTCATAAAAACGTTCAATTATGAATTGAAAAGGTTGATCATGCATTTAATAAAGTAAAATAGAAAATCATAAACTAATCAATGTTAAAAAAAAGTTGTTAATGCTAACTAAATATCAAATTACAAAGTTGAGAGACATATGCAAATTAAAATATTTGTTATCACATCGAGGGACACTTTTCAAAATTATTTTATTTAATTATATAGAAATAAAAATAAATTGTAAGAAAATAATAACCTCAATTCTATTGAGACAAAGTAATTTTCCAATATAATTCATGGTTTTCATATTGTTATGTTTTTTTAACAAAGAAATATAGTTTTTGAGATATGTTGTTTATTTAATAAAAATTGAAAGCAATTAGAATAAACAGCAAAAAAATATTGAAAAAAAAATTAAATAAGAAAAAGAAAGGTATCTCTTTAATTAAAACTTTTTCGTCTTGTTAATATGCTCTCTCTTTTTATATTTTTTTCACAAAAATAATTACTTCTAAAAATAATAGCTTATCAAAACCATAAAATAAAGTTTCAAGTGACAAAAAATATATCTCGATAAATTTGATGCAAATATATTGAAAATCTAAGAATGATATATTGCTCACACCTTGTCGCTTGAAACTTTTTGAAATCTATTTTTTAACTAATCATACAATGATAAAAAGAAATTTATATGAAAGACAATGAATAAAATCATGAAGGAAAAATATGTACTTCTTTTTGTCAAAATTTTCTTTTCTAATTCATGTAATTTTTCATTATTTGGATGAAATAATGTTTATTTCTAAGCAACATTCCTCATTAAGTAAAAAAAACAAAAATACTAAAATATATTAATGAAAAATATAATGATTTGAACTTTATTTTCGTTGAATGTCCATGACCATAAACTTAAAAAAATAAGTTTGCATTGGAGGTTCACATACAATAATTAACAAAACAATCACTAACATTATAAAAAACAAATTGCTCAAATCTTATTAAAAAAATACCAAATTAAATGGTATTTAATGAAATAATATCTAAGAAATAAATTCAAATAATTTATTACAATGAATTTTGATTAAACTTTAAGAAAAAAATATTAAAAAATCAGGAAAATTGTATAAAGAAAGAGCTTTATAATATTACAAAAAAATCATTATAATCTTATTCGAAAATGAATTCAAAATTGTGTAGTATTTATTGAAATAACATTGTAAATATAATTTTTATTATTTTATTTCAATCAAATTACAATTAAAATCTAAGAAAAAAAGATATTATAAAAAAACCCAATGTATTTGAGCATAGGTGGGCCAATTGTTAGTCTATAATAGATAAGGTCAAACTTATGCACATGATCACCTTCCTTTGAATTTCGACCATCAAAGATGCCCAAAAGGTTGGAGTTTGACTTTTAAAACCTAAATAAACGATTTCTAACCTCAAAATATTATCATGCAAAAAAAAAAAAACAACCCAAAAAAAAAAATTATGATGTTTGATTTGCTTTTTACAATAAGATAAATGGTCAAAAATATCTTAATTGAACTTCTCTCATGAAATAGAATTCATTGACATTAATAGTAGCATTTTTGTCATTAAAATGTGTTCAATTGACCATTTTATAAACAAAATGAAATTTTATATCAAAACTAAAAATGCTAAAACTAAAAGGATCAAAGAAAAAGTTAATGGAAAATGTGTTCCTCTTTGATTGAAAAGAGCTTTTTTGTCTAGGCTAGACTAAATCATATTTTTTCCACTTGAGTTTGAGATAGAACACACTTATTTTTTTTATTTCTTAATTTGATTCTTAGTATTTTGATTGTATATTTATGTTACAAGTTAAAACCATATCTAAGTAAATTGGTTTCCAATCTAGTTTTAAAACCTCAACAATACCATTATTACTCCATAATATGCAAAGAAAAAAATTCATAAACTCATAAAACACCAAAAACAATATACGGGAGGATGAAGTAAAATGAAAATTAATAACTAAAATGAAAAATCAAACCACTATTAAAATTTAATATGAATTGTGAGAGAAGCCAAAATACATGGCATCATGGTAAAACCAAGAATTAGTTTTTTTTTTAATTGTAATGTTAGTTTTCTTCAGTGTTTCTCTTTATTAACAAAATATTAAAATGCGTAGGGAAATCATTGTGCACATATTCACGTAACACTATTCACTTCAACAATGAAATTATGTGTTTTTTTCCTTGGTTGAGATAATTTGAATGCCTTGTTTGAGAGTAATTCAGTATTTTCTAATTGCTCGTTAGTCATTAAAGGATTGTACAAGGATGCATGCATCATTTTAACTTTTTTACAATAGCAAGATTACTAATTTAAGTAAAAAAAAAAAAAAACTATTGACCATGGGTATTTCTATCATTTCATTTAAAAAAAACAGTGAAAATATATTTTTGTCATTGGAATCGAAAAAAATTAAGCCATGTGTCTAGGGATATTTTCATCATTCCACATAGGTTTTCTTTGTTTATTCCAAATTCATTGAGGGCATCTCGGTCTTTTTAACTTGATTAATGAACTTTTTAATCCAAAAAGTTGTTGACGCTTGCTTTCCAAGCATCAGAGCGTGGGAGACATCTGCACCCTTTAGATGTCACGTGTGGTGCCTCTCAGTGGCCAAACTTGTCATTTTATCATGTCTTTGAAAGTGTTGTTGTGTCCTCTCCCTCCTAGTGTAGCACGTGTCGGAGGCGGATGAGTCTATTTGTTCTTGTTGGTCATTTTTTTTCTTTATTTTCTCTCTCCTCTCCCAATAAGTAAATGGTGGTACTCTTTGTTTTTGGTGTTTCAATCCTTGTTCCTTTGATTTCTATTTTTTTGCCCCTTTTATAAAAGTTTGATTTGTTTTCAATTTAGTCATTCAATTATAATTTGTTATATATTAATTTTTCAATTCAGTCCTTATTCTTTTATTTTTTTTAATTTTTTTTCCTTTGCCATTTTGTTAAAGTTTATTTAATTTTCAATTTCATCATTTTGTTATTTTTTTTTCAATTTAATCCTCATTCTTTTTATTGTGTTTCTTTATGTTAAAATTATTTCTCTTTTCAATTTAACACTCCAATAAAAAAAATTTGATTGCCCTCTCATTTATTTCTTATTTTTAATTTCATCCACATTCTTTTAGCTATATTTTTTTAGATCTTTTTGTGTAATCGAATTTTTTGTTCGTTTTTATCTTTTAGCATTTGATTTACTGGGTATTAAGTTTTATGGTTTTTCCATTTATATGCTTCCAGTTTAATGACTCGGATCATGAGTATGAAATATTAAAATAGATCAACATCCTTTTTTTGGATCATTTTATTTTCTAATTTCATCATTTGACATTAATTTTTTTCTTTTTTTTATTCTGATTTTTATTTTTATTTTAATCGATGCTCTTTTAATATTTCAGGGAATTTTTTTTAATCTTATTTTCTAACATTGGATTTAATGGGTAATGAATTTTATAATTTGTTTTTTATGAAGTTATCATAATTTTATAATTCGAGTTGTGAGTTTAGTTTGATTTACCTTTTTAGTTGATTTATTGGAAATTTATTTTGATATTATTTTATTTTTTAATATTAGATTAATTAGATTATTTATTTTTTTAAATAAATCATTTTAAATAAATTGTTTTTCAAACTTTAAGGTAATACCGCGTTCTGGGGCCGAAGGCAAGGATATAATGTAACTATGTGGTGTTAAATTCTCGATTGGACATATGGTAAATGCATGCAGTTCTCGGGCACCTCAAACCGTACAATTAACAATTATTCTAGAACTACATAAAGCCAGCCATTTTAGACCGAAAGAAGAAACTTGACCAAGTTTGCCTTACCAGGATTAATAACAAAAAAAATATCTTCCATTTCTTTTTTCTCTTTGACCTTGCGTTAAAAATAAATTATGTTTGACGACCTTCTGTGCACTACACGCGATTGGTATGCACGTGAGCAATGACTTGATGATAGATCGGTTGCTGACTTGCTGTGGTGCGAAAGGCATGGCTGGCGCGTTCACGTAGATTCTACGAAAGAAGCTAGGAAACAACTAGGAAAACACAAAAGAAAGAAAACTCCGTTTCGCTAACCTTTATGTTAATCGGTTTTTTGTTTTAATGTTTTAAAAATATTTTTTAAAAAATATATTTTTTATTTTTTTGTGTTATAAATTAATATTTTTAAATGTTTTGATATCATTTTGATATACTAATATTAAAAATAATTTTTTAAAAATAAAAATTATTATTTTAATATATTTTCGAGCAAAAACTATTTTGAAAAGCATATGCTACTATATTCTTAAATATTTTCTTAATTGTTTTTTTACTTTTAAGATATTTGATTGATCGAGACCTTCAATTCAAACTAGTTATTTTTAAAAAAATTACAATTAAATTAAATTAAATTAAGATAAATACCTGAAAAACAAGTTTCAATAAAAAAAAACATTGAAAAATATGTTTTGATATTTAATATGCAATCAAAAGAAAATAAAAAAATAACTAATCTAAGAAATTTTATAAAATATTTATAATAAGAAATAAAAAAAAAATATAAATTTTACTTTTACTGAATATCCATGATCACAAACTTTAAAAACAATTTGTATATATTAGGTTCATATATGATAATCAATGAAATGATTTCTAATATTAAAAAAAAAAAAACATGTTATGATCTTATTTTAGAACAAGTATAAAATTAAATAGTTTTTAATAAAATAATATTTTATTTATAATAAATTCTAACTAAAATTTAAGAAAAACATTTAAAAATATTAATAGGATGGATAAAAGAGGCATGCACACCTGATCCAATACAAAGATGCCCAGGTGCACACAGGGTTCCAAGGGCATGCCTGAGTGCATAATCTTCTTGTTCAATATTTTTTGTTTAACAGGGTAAATGACAAGTTTTTAAAAATAAATAAATGACATTTTTTTTACCATTAGAGTTGATTGAAAAATCAAAATCCAAGTTGTTGGATTTTAAAAATCAATTTCACCAATTTTTTACATGAAAACACCTATACACCTAAATAAACTCATTTCAATCTCAAAATATCTTCATATCACTTAAAAAATTAAAATTTAAACTGGATAAAAAAATTCTCAAGCTCTAATCTATTTTTTCTTTAATGAGATGAAAGTTTAAAACACTCTCATGACACTCCTCTCGTCCAGATAAACCTAATGATACTAAGACTAATTTTTTTTTTGTTTGCCGGAATGTAGTTAATTGACCATTTTTTATCCATTTTATTTTTTGATGGCTTTCTCCTTTTTCTTTCAAAACTCAAGAATTAAAACGTAAGAAAAATAAAGTTTAGGATCTAAATGTAAAATTTTAAAACTAAAGAGATTGAAAATGAGTAAATGAAGAATTTTTGGACGAAATAAACTTTTTTGTGTGAATTTCGAAAAAGCTCCACCGTTATTTTAAATTATATCATGAGATCTCAATTAATAATTTAAATTATTAAGTTATGTTGATTTTTTTTATATAGTATTATAATTTTATTGACCAAGCGATCACAAGTTCGAATCTTATTATTTTTATTCTATTTTATAAAAATTAAACATAAGATAATATGAGTCTGTATAAGTTTTAAACTTAAAAATCTTTTATTTAAAACTATATATTAAAAAATATTATAAATTATATTTATTTATAGTATTGCGCCTTTAACAAGAATGTGATCTAATTCTCTAAAATGAAATGGCATGCCTTGCCTTTTCCATCAAACTATACAATGCTCTTTAATGGATGAATGTTGCATGGAATGGACTCACCACACTCGAAATGGATGTTGACTAGTTGCCGCAATTCATAATTCAATCATAGATGATCGGTGATGCCAGCAGCATATCCATGAACTTAAATTAAAACCATAACAAAAAAAATATATTATTTTAAAATATGCAACAGGAATCATAACTTCTAGATTCAGTATTATGATTTAATTATATTTTTTAAAAAATATTTTTTTAGTTTTATATTATTTTTTAGATTTTTAAATTGTTTTGATTTGTTAAAATAAAAAATAATTTTTTTATACTAAGAGCTCGTGGTTTTATAAACAAAACTCATTAAAAAATAAAATCTATAATCTATTTAACGAATTTATAACAAAACTCTAATTTGATATATCGGATATAATGGATTTTAATTTTATTAACTAAATCAAATGTCTTAAATATAATAAACTGGTAGCTGTAGTAATAATATATTTACGCACTTAATAAAACTTCGTAATTACTATGTTTGGTGTGTCTGTGAGCATTAAGCATGCAATTAATCAAATGGATGGGCAATATGGTAATATGAGTGGAGAGTGTAGAACACGTGGCAAGCAATAAAACAAAAAGATACGTCACCACCACTTGAAATAAATCCCGAAAAAATTGAGTTCTCCCTTTAAATAAAAAACAAGCATTCAACACGACAGAGCACAGCACGTATTGCCTCTCACACCTGTAACCCTTATTTCTCCTCGATATTACCCCCCCACTCTCTCCCTCTCTGGCGATCAACTCGTATCTTAGTTAATTTTCTCACCGGAACCAGCAATTTTGACTTCTCACTTCTCCGGTATCTAATTTTAAATCACGCGATTCAACCGGTCCATTGACAGCACAAATCATCAAATCATGAATCCTGAATAGTAAGCTATCATCATCAAACACTTTTTTTACCCTTGAATTCTTCTTCTTTTTTTCCCCTTAATTATGTTAAATATAGGTGAAATTGTATTGGATCTGATTGTTATTGATTAATTGATTCCTTAATTCGCAAGTATGCAAGTTTGTTTGTTTCGTCCTTTAATTGTTTTTGGTAGGATTATGATTTAATTATATGATGGATTTTGATGATTAGATCTAGGTGTTTTGCCTTCAGATCCGTTGACATTTTTTTATATAACTTGTAATTCAATCGATTGCAATTCGCTATTAATTGGGAAAGATTTGTTTTTTTTTTTCCTTCAATAGGTAATTGGTAGGAGGGTGTTTCAACCTTTTATTTTGATGATCTTTGTGATTGTATTACGAAAGGGAAAGAATAAAAAAACAACCATGTGACTTTGATTCTTATTTTGCAGCGACTATTTGTTTAAGCTTTTGCTTATTGGAGATTCTGGTGTTGGAAAATCATGTCTACTTTTGAGGTTTGCTGTAAGTTTCTTCTATTCTTCTATCAGCTATTTGTCTATATGTAATCCATGTGTCATGCTGTAGTAGTGTACTAATGATTATGATTCTCTAATTTTTTTTGTATGTTTTTTTAACAGGATGATTCATATCTGGAGAGTTACATCAGTACCATCGGAGTGGACTTTGTAAGCTATTATCTTTACACTTTTTTTCCCTTTATCTTCAATTATATAATCATGGGATTGATTTATTTTTTTTGTTCTACTGTCTAGAAAATCCGCACTGTGGAACAGGATGGGAAAACCATTAAACTACAAATTGTAAGTTATAAAATCGTCTTGATGGCCTCCTGAGTTATTTTTTCTGGATTTCAGTCTAAACATCTGCTTTGATCTTGATTAAAATTGTGTTTAACTTAATTGGTTGTGTTGAGCATTTCTTTCTTTTCTTTTCTTTTCTTTTCCTGGTGGGTGGGGAAGGGTCGTTTGAGGTTGGGTTAGCTGTAACGGTCTTTGAGACACAATGTTTTATATAAGTTGCTTGTTCTATTTATCTTATAAAAATGTGGTGCACTGATGGCAATATAAAAATTTCTTGGATATGGCAATGTTCGGTACATAATTATTAAGTATGTTTCTTGGTTTACTAAATTTGCAGTGGGACACAGCTGGTCAAGAGCGTTTTAGGACAATCACAAGCAGTTATTATCGTGGAGCTCATGGAATCATTGTGAGATTGCCTCTCTCTCTCTCTCTCTCTCTCTTCCTCTCTCCTTGTTTACTTAATACCTTACTTTTCGTCTCATCTTGAGATTTGTCTTATTGATTGCATTTTGGCTAGGTTGTGTACGATGTCACAGACCAAGAGAGCTTCAACAATGTTAAACAATGGCTGAATGAAATTGACCGTTATGCAAGTGAAAATGTGAACAAGCTTCTAGTTGGGAACAAGTGCGACCTCACTGCTAACAAAGTCGTCTCGTATGAGACAGCAAAGGTAATTTAGTCATCTACTTTCTTTTGTTTGTTTTTGCATGTTGAAATATATTGGTTCACTTTACAGTCAGATGAGTCTGGAAGTTTTAATAAGGAAATCGCATCTTTATTCAGGCTTTTGCTGATGAAATTGGGATCCCTTTCATGGAGACAAGTGCAAAAAATGCCACTAATGTTGAGCAGGCTTTCATGGCTATGGCTGCAGAGATCAAGAACAGGTACTCTTAATTTTGTCCTTACGTTGCAAACTCCTTTTTTAATGGAATCCATTATTTCCTTGCTGAATAGGGGGGCGTTTTGCCATAGAAATTCCACAGACTTCTCGTTATTGTGGAGAATTTTATAACATGAGCATGTTTTAGACTACTGGCCTCTTACGCTTTGATTCTTATCCATCAGGATGGCAAGCCAGCCGGCCATGAACAACGCAAGGCCCCCAACAGTGCAGATTCGAGGACAGCCTGTCAACCAGAAGTCTGGTTGCTGCTCCTCTTAGAAGAGAGTCGAAGTTGGCTTGTGATGTTATAACCATGTTGGCATGTAAACCTAGTTCGTCTATTCTCAAAGCTTTGATATGAAGATTATTTGTTATGATTTGCATTTCTGTCAGATGTTTAACACTTATGTTAAAACTTCCATTCTTTTAAATGTATTTGATTTTAAAAACATCTGTACAAAATAGGAATACTGGTTAATAGCAGTATTTGCCTTGTCATTTCCTTATAACATCTGTACTAAATAGGAACTTGATCGTGCTGTTTTAATTTTATTTTTGGTTGTTAACGTGCGCACTTGATCACGCCGATGCACCTGATATGTGGCTTTGCAACCTCTTGATTTTTCTAATAGAATTGCGAAACATGCGTTATAGACAAATAAGTCGTATAAACCATGCATTATAACTGGAAAAAGAATACTTAGAAATATAAAAACTGAAATCAATTCTGTAAACCGTTACAATTCTCAAGAAGATCAAATGAGAAGCCCAGGATAACGGCAATAATTATTAGAGAGGATGGGGTTTGATCTTCTGGTTTCCCTTACCCACCAAGACTGGATATCAGGCAAGGCACAAGAAATTAATTTAGTGAATAGAGTAAAGAGAATAAATGCTCTCCGTTTCGAGTCGGGCAATTGAAATCGTCAGTCAAGAAACTGTTTTATAATGAAGAATTTGTTTTTGATGATATCATGGTTTGACCAGAGCTGTCCTACCGTGAATGCTTATTGAGGAGAAACAGTAACCGCAAGAAAACTCTTATCTTTCTTAAAGCCGCCAAGAAAATTCTCTTTTCGGCAACTCCGCCAGCTTTTCCCATTTGACAGCGGGATGGGAACAAAACTTTCGCCGTCCCTTTAGAATGCTCATAAAGTAAACCGAACTGATGCTTGGAGTCAGGCGTTGACTGTAGCACATTTGGTTGGCTGAAAGGTCATATGGAATGTCCAGTGATGGGAACAACCAAATTACTGGTTTGCTACGGCGAGGGATTTGTCATTTTCTTTTCTGCAATCATAACTGGACAACCTTTGATCCTGAAACACGACTCTGGTGAGATACAGGCATTAGAAACGTTTTTCTCCCAGTTCGAATAATCTGATGATCTCTGCCAGTGGCCTGAAGGTACACTGGAAACTCAGTGTCTCAAGAGTTGGATGGTAAACTTGAAAATCATGGTTAAACTCCAAGGCTAACAGCATACCATCTCTCCACCACACTGCACAATCATTCTCCCGTATATCTGCAATAATGTTATATACTTGTATCCTTTGAGGATATCACAATTTTTAAAAACCTCCTGAAGTTCCTGAACCGCCATGTCAGACAATCTGATGACATCACGAGGCTTCTGACTGGCCAAAAGGCCATGGCTTCACAATCTTGTACACATCCAACTCCTTTCATAATGCAATGCAGATTTAAGATTTCAGTACCTAGCATATCATAGCGGTGAGCAACTGCAGCAATCCTGGATGTGAGGGCATGCCAGATCGAGTGTTGACTCCACCTAATTCACAGATTGAACCACACCCATGGCCTTGCTCATCAGGTTAACATTACTCCTTCCCTTCCTAGCCATTGCAGTTCCAGGGCCCCTAGTCTATTGCTTTTTTCTATCATACTGTTCAAATTTACAGACAAGGTCAGCTGATTCCACCCTTTTCAATCACGCTAGATTCTAAACACAAAAACTCAATCAAACTAAACCAACACCTAATTTGAACAATGAACTGCATTATTCAATGCAACTCAGTACTGTTCTTATTTCATTGTCGGACTTGCTTCTATTCATCTAACTTAACGGTTGCAACTCTATCTGTTGATTGACAAATCAACTTCAGCAAGTAACCACCTGCATTTGCCACCATATCAAGCTTAAGTTAGTCCTCGAAGATTTGACACCAGCTTTAATATTTAATGCAACATAAGTTCCAAATAGGGGAGAGTATGGCTTCAAGAACCTTAGCTACCTTGGCAAGTGCCAACTTGACCAGGCTGTTATGATCAGGTAGAAGTCAAAAGTCTGCCTATTATTACCTCTCCTGTAGAACCGATCCTTCATAGAGACCCATATATGTCTAACTGCAGCTAATGGATCAAAAACTTCTACAAGAGAATTTGCCAACCTACCAGTAATCAGCACAAGAGCAATGCCCATCCTTAAAATGATGAAACCTCGTAGTATCTCTAACAATGATTTCCCTTCTTTCTATTTGTGATATGTACTTGATAGCTCTATGACAATCTCCGCATACTCTCAGGTTTTTAAACACCCTGATTGGAGTGCCAGGTGGCAATTTTATAAGGCCATAAGCAATTGCCAACTTTTCACCGTGCCACAGTAAAAGCTGCTCTTTTTGCTCTTCCCCTACATCATGCAATGCAAATTCAAGATCTGGCACATACCCTGCTAACTTCATTTTCTTTTCCAACTCCTTCAGTTTCCCATGTATAGAAGCTAATTCTGGGTGAAACTTATCACCTGATCTGAACTGATGGGCCATACTCTTAACCTCAATCCAACTGTACCCTGGTGTCTTCACCACCTTGCAGCTTTTCATTGATTTTCTAACTCTAGCAACATGGTCCCATCTTTTTGTAGCTGCATAAACATTAGCAAGTTGAACATAACCAGTTGCACTAGCTGGATCAAGATTAAGCAACTTCTGGGAAGCGAATTCCGCCATCTCAGTGTTCTTGTGTATTCTACAAGCACCCAAAAGGGTTCCAAATACAGCAGCATGAGGTTTGAAAGGCATTTTCTCTATCAAATCTACAGCCTCTACTAACTTACCTGCCCGACCAAGAAGATCAACCATGCATGTATAATGATCAGGCTTAGCTACAAGTCCATAATCCTTCGCCATTGAATGGAAATATTTAACCCCAAGGTCTGTAAATCCAGCATGGTTACATGCCATTAATACCGCAACAAAAGTGATCCAGTCTGGCTTCATTCCTTTCTCTATCATCTCATCAAACAAACCCAGAGCTTTTTTACCTTCTCCATGCTGAGCATAACCAGAAATCATTGCATTCCAAGTGACAACATCCCTCCTTGGAACCTGAACAAACAATTTCCAGCCATCCTCCAAAACTCCGCACTTACAGTACATGCTAATCAACGAAGTTCCTGCGGTTGTATCATCACACAGTGGAGACTTACAAACTAGCTGATGCACTTGCCTGCCCAACTGTAAAGCAGACAACTCACTACACCCTAACAAAGCACTGCTCAAAGTTGACGAATTTGGCTGAATACCAAATCCCACCATTGTTCGGAAAAGTTTTACACCATCCTCAGCTCTGTGATTCTCAATATAACCTGCAATCATAGCATTCCAAGTCACCAAATTTTTCTCGGGCATCTTTTCAAACAATCTTTCTGCCAATCCAATCCTCCCAAGCTTCATGTACCCAGTGATCATAGCGGTCCAGGCCACCACACTCTTAAATGGCGCTTTTTCAAACAACTTTAACGCGGAGTCCAGGTCCCCACACTCTACATAACCTGAAATCATAGCATTCCAAGTGACTACATTTTTCGTTGGCATTATCAAGAACAAGTCGCGTGCTTTGTCCATTTGCTGATTCTGCGCAAAACCGGTTATCATTGTATTCCAAGAAGGTGTGTCTTTAATGGGCATATCTTCAAAGAAAGCCTGAGCTCTTTCCATGTTAGAATTACGTACATAACAAGATAACATGGTGTTATATGAGACAGCATCTGGTTCAGGTATTTTAACAAACAGTTCTTGGGCTTCCTTCAATTTACCGCGCTTCTTTGACATACCCGCTAAAACCGAATTCCAGGTAACTGTTGTCTTAAGAGTCATGTTGTCGAACACGTTAAGAGCAGAATCTAAGTCGCCGCATCTGATATGGCTAGTGATCATCTTGTTTGATAAAATGACGTCACTAGATTTGGCATGGTGGTGAAGTGGTTTAGTAGATTTGCCAAAAATGGTAGGATACAATTGGGTTTTGGTTGGGGAATTTGCTTCTCTGTTAGGATCGGCAATTGGGTTTTGGATAGTGCAGGTGGAGAGAGAAGAAGCACGCTGTTTGGCGGGTGAGAAAGTCTTGAGGAAATGGAGGGAAAGTGGGTTTTCTGTTTTGTTGGGAAATAATACATTTTCAATACCGAGGTTTGGGAAGCAAAAAGAAGAGAATTTTTGGGTTATGGTTTTCATTGGGCAAGTAAACTCTGCATGGGGTAGATGAAATAGTTGGAGACGAGATTAAGACTCCTTCTCTGGTAGGTTTCTGTTTTGTAAAACCTTTCTTCTTTTTGGAGTTTTCTTTCAATGCGTTGAAATCTGCTTCTAAAATCAGAAAGAGGAAACCGCGATGGTGTCGTGCGGGTGGTTGGGTGTCTCCGCATATCAAACATGCATTTTGCTGGGCTATATGATCGAAAATAGTCGGTTCACCGTTCAGGTTGAGAGTGTGTTTGGCAAAAAGCTTTTTGTGTTGAAATACATGATAATGATGTTTTTTTATTTTTTAAAAATCATTTTTGATATCAGCATATCAAAACGATCCAAAAAATACAAACCGCACTCAATTTTAACAAAAAAAAAATTTCAAAATTTAATGAAACGCAGTTACAACCAGAATGCCGAACGGTATCTGAAGCTGAGTTCACATCACTGTAACACTGCAAGTCTTCATGCACAGTTAAATCGTGAAGGAAACAACTTCTTCTTCTCTGCCCGTTCCTCCCCTGCAAATTGGGTGACAACTCACAACGATGACTGATGTTCTGGGATTGGTAGGGTCGACTATACACTAAATACCTATACAAGAATAAAGTATTATCAACTAAATACATTAAATAATTGTTATTTTATATGGTATTTTATAAGTGTTTAGAATTGGTATAGGACCCCTTAGCGTTCAAAATAGGCAACCTAGTCCTGTGAAGCGAATGGTCGACTGAAAAGAATATATTTCATATACATACATACATATACATACATACATACACATACATACATACATACACACACATACATACGTGTGTGTGTGTATTTTTATATTGGATAAAAAATTAATATGATAAATACAATTGGATAAATATTTTATGTTATAAGATGAAATATCTTTATTTATATTTATTTTTTAATTTTTTAATTTTTTTAGTTTTGTTATTAATTATTGGTAAACACATGGAAAGGTTTTTATATCCAGTTTTTTCTAGAAAAAAAAATAGAACTTGTAACGAATGAGTTAAATAGATATATCATGTCCAAAAAACATGACTACATGGTGTTGTAATTAACAAATAGTTCACAGTTGATTTTCGCCCTCCTCATCAATAAAGACTAAACTCACGCATTATAATTGTGAAATCAAGGGACAGAAGCATCTTCAATCTGGATAAAATATTTGAATTTTTTGTTTTTTTGTGAAAACAAGTTGGAGTAGACGTAATTGGGAGTTTGCACAAGCTAAGCATTATAATTTATTAACGTTATTGCGACTTGGGAGTTTTAAACGCAATTTAATTAAATTATATTATTATCAATTTTGTGAACAGCCCAGCGGGATAAAATACTTATTAATAATATTACATTTTAAAATGTTTTACTAACATATTATTATTTATATAAATACTCTCTCACCACTTTAATTTTAGATCCTTCATGAAACATATTTCCAATTTTTAAAAAAATCTAAAACTTGTATTTTTATTCGACCAAAAAGGAATTCCGTTTTCCGGCTTTCCACAGTATGAAAAAATAACAAGTGCTTTTCAAGAAATCACTTTCTTGCAAGCAAAGGAAGCCTAAAATGTCGAAACAAGTTTACATGCGATTTTGATAACATTGCTTCTACGCGTATACTATAGACAGGTAGGTTATTCATCAGTTGCCTAACGCTCAGCTTGACCAGTAATCAATCATAGAGCAAAGCTGTGAAGTTAGGCTGAAGCATACCTGTATAATAGCGAACCTTGAAGGAACTGCTCATTGTTTTCTTTTAAAGCAATGATGAAAGTATAGATTAGAAACACGGGGGGAAAATAAATAAAAAAAACTAATAAAAAAAACTGTTACCCTACAACAAACCAAAACTGATGCCACCGAGTCCAAGACATAGTAATGACTCCATATGCCCTAATTCAAACAAAAAAAGGGGGTATGCATGCGTTATGAAAGTTGAGAAGGAATCACAGGAATAATCTAAAGTATACACCCAAAGACTAGATGTTTGAGATGGTTTTTGACACAGGAAATCATAATTCCCATTGATAACCTTCGACTCAGAACTCTCCAATTAGATCACAAGGAATTCCACACAGGGAAAATCAATGTGATGACAAAAGCCAGTGAAATCTCACTTGCCACCCAAGGAGGGGAACTGCCCAGGGTCTTCAATAGAGGGGGCTGCCACATCACGAGCATTGCTTCCATATCCGCTTCCGCTTCCATATCC
>Ga0307515_10011597_pt1 | contig 16708 bp, 8 predicted proteins | sample 17_EM_MG_FD_194513 | JGI IMG/M metagenome (GOLD analysis project Ga0307515, IMG submission 194513) | Populus trichocarpa ectomycorrhiza microbial communities from riparian zone in the Pacific Northwest, United States - 17_EM | ecosystem: Host-associated > Plants > Roots > Unclassified | place... | reverse complement strand
ATCTCGAGTTCAAGTCAGGGCGTGCACCTCTTGTAAGAGCCTGGGACAGCCGAGGTTTTACTCGCTCACCTGAGCCCACAAAGTACGCTTTTCGGGGAGTGGAGTTTCCTCGAATCAAAAAAAAAAAATTCATGTTGTTGTTTATTTTTATGTATGTTTTTATTTATGAATTTTAAGTGGGTTTTATGAAAACAGTGAAACTTATGATTGTTTTGTTACGTCGGAGGGTAATCACATCGACTTGTTTGATATATACGAATCATTGTACATCTTGTTTTGTCATGCTTTGTATTTTCTAGGGACGAATCTCTTCATATTCATTCCCACTTGTGCTTGTACTTCGCCAAACTTTGGTTGAAAATTGAATTGATTACCTCGTCTTATTCGGTTTGGACATTGTACGTGTTGGGTGATGATTTGGTTTAAGGATGTGGTTTTCAAAATTTGATGAAACATGGTTTTTTTTTTATTATTATTATTATGTTTTGGTTTTGTGTTTCTGTTTTATGTGTGGGAGTTAAGGAGAATGGAACATGCGAGAGTTATGTGTTTTTTTTTAATTAATGTGGGTGTCCGAACCAGCTTGCGTGCACTTCGACTGATCTCACGGGATCTAAAGTTAATGACCATGTAAGCCTCCAGTGATTCTGAGAATTGTGGAACTCAAACTGGTGACCTCCAGGGCCTGACTAGTTGAGCTACACCTCTCATGGTTAGAGTTATGTGTTTTTGATGGATATAGGAAGTGTTTGGGATCGCGGTTGCAACCATGATTTTTTAAAATTTTAATTTTTTTGTTTAAAATTAATTTTTTTTTATGTTTTCGTATTGTTTTGATATGCCGATGTTAAAAATAATTTTTTTAAATAAAAAATATTCTTTTAATGTATTTCAGAAAGAGAAACACTTTGAATCGCAACCTCTACCACACTTTCAAATACCTTCTTAGTATGTACGTAGCATGTTATGAAAAAACTATAACAATTATTAAATTTTTAATGAATATTGAATAAGAAAGAAACTATATAAAAAAAAAACACAAGATTTAACATGATTCAATAATATATATACTTCTACATAAGCAAAGAGTTCTACCATGTTAAAATCAAATTACATAGTATATGTTTACATATAAATACAGTAAATCCTAAACTGTTCATAAAAACTTAGTCACTCCGACTATCAAAGAAGTATTAATAATTGTTTGTGATACTTTTTACCACACCGCGGGGACACGACACTCCACTCTGCCAAAAACTACAACAATGCACTTGTGTGTGTTTATTGCTGCTATACATTATTCATCGGAGGAGACTAGCATTTCCCAAGAATCTGCATTGGTGATTGCTTAGAGTGATCCAGAGGAGATCTGGACACACCTTACAGGACAAAACTGCGAGTTAATGATTGCATTTGTTAATGTCAAGATGCCAATGAAGGCGAAAACTGCATTGGTGGTTGTGTTATGAAGAAAATGACGTCCATGTATTATATATATAGCTGTTGACAAGTTACTGCATTATCTTATTGCTTTTTTATTTGGAACGACATGGAGCACTGCCCATGCCCCCCGACTCGAAACAGCAAAAAGTTTCCTGCCCAGGAATCTGCTATTCACCATAGCCAAAACCATGACTCGAGCTTTATACTTTGGAGCCCAAAACGGTGGGTTGATGTGGAAAGGAAGAACACTGCTATCTGCTAGCAGTGGTAAAGTAATGAAGAAAAGATATTTCTGCTATCTAACCTTGGTGTAGCAGTTGGCTATGATTAGGGTTGATGCTGTGATCTTACCTTGTTGTGTTTCTAATAATAGGGACAGCGGAGATGGAGATGGAGGAGGGTAGGGGGCCCACCATCAACAAGCAAGGTTCATGAATATTTCCAGAGAGAGTGCTGACAGTACTGTGTAGCTGTCTCTCTTTATTTAATGTTCCTTTGTGTTTGTTTTCATGTATATCATATCACCTCAGGAAACGCATCCATGGAACTCTCTTTGAATTCTTTTTCAGAGGATAGTACTGTGTAATTCACCTGTGATACGCCATGGGTGGAATCAAATTTCTCAAATATAGAATATAAACATATAGAATATAAACGCATCGTTAACATGTTCCGTGAATTGAGAATTTGATGTTTATTTAATTAAAGAAAAGTAAAGAATCATGTGCGTCGTGAATAAATGTTGAAAAGAGAGATTAATATAAAAAAAAATTAAGTCATAAAGTTGGATAAATACAAGTTAGATAGATACACTGAGAGGGAGCCCTTCAAAAAAGTCTTACTTAATCACGTGACAATAATTTGTTTTTATATGTTAAATTTGATTGAAATATTAAAATATTAATTCTCTAATATGATTACCCTTTTCTTATTACTTTTTCTCCACTAAAAAATATATTTTTTCTAAGCTCTTTATTTAATAGAAATTAAAAGCAATAAGAAAAAATATAATATTTTTGTTAACATTTTCAAATAAAAAAGACATTTCTTTAATTAAAACACTTTTATATTATTAACGCGTTCTGTTTTTTTACTATAATATTCTTTTTTTGACACCTTAACATAATTAAACAGCACTATAGAAGGCTAAAACAAATTTATTAATCTTAAAAAAAATTGATATGATTTTAATCTAAAACAAAGTAAAAATTAAATGGTATTTAATAAAAAAAATATACAAATAAATTATTAATTTATTTATTTAAATAGATCTTATTAAAATAAAAAGGAAAAAAACAAAGTCAAAAAGATATTAGACACTTAGGCATAGGTGCATCAACATGACTGGCGTATTCTTTTTTAAAAAAACTATAGGTGCATCTAGCCTTTCTTTTCCTGGAGAAAAGGGTGGATGATCCTTTAAAAAAAAAAAAAAAACAGACGACATGTTGTTTATTTTTCTAAATTTTAACTAACCGACAAGTGGTTGAAAAATTACACAGAGGGTGTTTTAATTAAGAAAAAGAAGAAGCTGTTTTTCTACTTATTCTCAATTAAAAACACCAGACAAAGACTTATAAAGTTAATAAATCAATTTTTCATCTCGAAAAAGCCCCCAAATCAGTCCATAAAAACACTACTAAATCGAAAAAATTATTTCTCAACCCCGATCATAAAAACTAAAAAATATCACAATAGAACTTATCTCATTAAATAAAAAGTTATTAGCACCGAAATCAATATTTTTAGTTAACGAAATATGACCAACTAACAAATTTTTATCTGTCATCATTTTCCAACAACTTTTTTTCTCTCTCCTCTTAAATTTAGATACTGAAACATGAACAAAATAAATTTTTGAATTAAAACATAAAATCTCTCAACAAATAAGGATGAAAAAACAAAAAAAAAACATGGGGGACCAAAATACCTAAAAGCTCAGCTCATGCATAGTAAAAGAAAACAAAATGAGGCTGAATTTTAATTTTAATTTTATTTTGTCAAATTAAGAACTAACTCGATGTTTATTTTTTAGATATCACAATAACCATATACCAAATTAATCAAAAAATTATGAAGCTAAATTCTAAATTAATTTAATGTCAAATTAAAAAAAAAAGTTATAGGACTCAAAACAAAAATTAAAGTACCAAAAAAAGAAAAACATTAAGTGTTATTATTACATTGAATTGTCTCACAGTCCACAAGCTCTTTTAGTTTTTCTTTTTCTTTTTAATATAATATACTATTTTTGAACTCTACTTCGCTATAACAAAATGGTGTCATTTTGTTCTTTTTACAAATTTTACCAAACAAAATGCTATTATAGATTTGAGTGGCATAAACATCATTAATTCTGTTAATTTCAACTTTTAGATAAAGCTCTTGGCAATCTTATTAGAATGAGTTATTAAATATTATAGGGATATGAATTCCATATTTAGAAAATACTAGAAAATTATAAACCTTGATTCTAGCCTAATTATCAGTAGTTATAACCTATAAATGTTATTTCTTTGTATCAAAAAAATATGTCTTTACAAATAATAACAAAATATAGCTTCTACAATCATGAAGAGTGTAACTCAACTGGTCAGACCTTATATTTATTCTCTAGAGGTCACCAATTCGAGTTCCACAAATCTTAAAATCACTGAAAGCTTACATAGTCGTTAACTTCAGAACCTGTGGTTCAGTCTAACAACTAACCGATCCAAGAAATTAGATAAATTAACACATCGCACACACTATCTTGATCCATAGAGAAATAATGTACCTGCTACTGTTTCCTCCTTGGTATGTTCTTTAGGCTCCTCGGTAACAAATTATGTAAGAGCTACGTCGAATAATTTATCCCAAAAGTTCATGAACTAGATTGAAGCATGAAGTTATTGATTTTTATTTTAATTATTTTTCTAGTTAATTTTGCATTTTAATTATTTGTTTCTTGCTTAACTTAGAGTTTTTAATTTAATTAGCATTTTACTATTTAGAAATCTTAATGCTAGATAAATTCTATTAATTGTGTAGGTTTTAATTATAAATTATTTTCTATAAAGGATTTTAGTACTAATATAAATAGTGATATCTAGTTTATTTTATGGAAATCAAGACTATTATTTAGATTTAATAAAAATATTAAAGAATTTTCCTTAAATTTCTCTATAGTTTTGCGTGTAACCTTATAGCTAAGTGTAGCTGAACTGATCAGATTCTAAGTTTGCTCTCTAGAAATCACCAGTTTTAGTTCCACAAACCTCATGGCTATTAGAGGTTTACATGGTCGTTAACTTCAGGGTCTATGGGATTAGTCGAGGTGCACGCAAGCTGACTCGAACATCCACGTTAATTAAAAAAAAAAAACCCTAATTTTACTTTCGCTATATGTTAAGTCAAAGAGTCTCCTCAAAAGTTTCTTTTACCGCAGGAGCTGCAATTTCTTCAGGCTTAGTTTTTGTTGGTTCTTCTACAACCTCCTTGGTTAGGCTCCTGCTTGGTTTTAATGACTAGAGCAGTAGTTGTGAAGGGCAACAAAGATTATTGTTCTGTTAAGAACCTTAGCGATCGAACCCTAGATTATTGTTGTCTAGTTTACCATTGATATCTTCATCAATTGAGCATTGGACTGTTGTTGCCTACCTTGTTGTTGATGATGCTCCTTTTGAGATGAGATGATTTCTCCCTTCTGGGATCAGCTGGCTTGAACCAGTTTATTGATGCCATATTTTATAGGTTGTGGGTTTTGTCGCATTATTTTAGTGACCAAACCCTAGATTGTTGCTGTCCAGTTTGCCGCTGATATCTTTGGCAATCGATCCCTGGATTATTATTATTTTTTTTATTAATATAAATATTCGGATTAACTTGTATGTATTTAAATTAAATTTCTGAATTATTTTAATTTGTAAAGGTTATTTTTTTTTCAATAATAAAAACAACAAAATATTTTACAGCTCAGTTGGACATGTTGAGCCTAGAAAATATCTACCCTCAGTTGTCAAATATTCTAGGGATATGAATTTTATATATTTTTAAAAAATTCTAGTAAACTATAAACCTTATTCTAGCTTAAAAAGCAGTATGTAATTAAGACCTAGATACTAGTACTGTATAACCTATAAATATTATTTCTTTGTATCAATAAAATGTCTTTACATATAACATTAAAGATATATATAAAATAAAATGTGTTTGAGAATGTTGTTGTAGTTATTTTTTAAAATATTTTTTGTTTAGAAATATATCAAAATATTTTTTTTATTTTTTAAAATAATTTTTGACATTAACATATTAAAAAAATCTAAAAATATTAAAAAAATTAATTTTTTATAAAATATTATTTAGAACGTAATTTCAAAATCTTTACTCTTGTATTTTTCATTTGCTCAACACAATCGCTACTATTATATGTAAATTATATGAATGGTCATTTTTTTTAATTGTGAAGATATTATTAGTTTAACTCGTGTTTATTAAAACTAAATTCTTATCCAATTATATTTCAAGAAAACCATTTACATTCAAATTAATATATCCATGAACAATAATTTTAAAATTTCTTACGAGCTTCTCTAGAATTTAAACTAAGCTACTGTGTTAAAAGATAGAATATGCAGCTTTACTAGTTTCATAAATTGACATGCTAATGAATTGGACCTCTATTCTTTCTCTGTACATGTTTGCAATATATTACCAAGAAAAAGAGAAGGGATTCAAAAACTAGTCAACAAGAGTCAATGTTTTGAAAAAAGGACCAAGTTATAATGGGATTCAAAAACCAAGGACTAAAACATAATTCAATCTTACCTATTTGACCCATCAAAATAAATTTAGCATCATTAAACCATGAGTGGTGTAGCTTAACTGATCAAATCCTAGATTTACTTCATAGAAATCACTAGTTCAAGTATCACAAACCTCAGGGTCACTGAAGGTTTACATAGTTGTTAATTTTAGAGCTAAATTAGTCGAGGCACTTGCAAGTTAGCCCAGACACCCATGTTAATAAATAAAAAAAATTAGCATCATTTACCGTATAAACAGCCACAAGATCAAACCTCCGAAGCTTTACAGGAATAAATGGTTTTCGGATAGCCAAAAGAAAATTCAAGAGCGAAGCTTAAGAAATAATCCATTATGTAATGAAAATTCATGTGGTTCACTAGATGTGAAACCTTAGGCAGTACCATCGAAGAACAAGGGCTGCATTAAAGTGACCTAGCAAGACTTTTGAACTCGTTCAAGCAAGATTGGAGTATCTTCTGGCGTTTCTGAAGAGATTGGCGCTCATTCTGTAGCACATCAATAGCACCAGGAGCAACAAACATGTCCATGAATTTCTCGTCATTTACAGCAAACAAATCCAACCCAAGCGCCACAACAAGCCGATCCCGACTGTATCAAGTAGACACAAAATGAAGAGGAAAAAAAAAATATTACTGTGGGTCATCATCTAAGCCAAAGCCAATGACAGAACTGCAGAGCACAAAAAAGTCACCATGTCACTTGGTGGAAACAATAACATAGTTATTACAGCTTTTCTCAGATTGCTACCATCTGGGATCAATAAGAAATCATTGGTCAAATGAACAAAGTTTCCTAATTCTTAGCAGATGCTTTGTCGCAAACCTGCCCCAGGAAGCAGGTATCTTCTATGTCCTAGCAAATCTCACTTGTAGGGTTTTTCATGTTTCTAACACTCTTTGATCCAAGACAAGTGATTGTGGTAGCTTTTTTGCACTGCCAGTTATTGGCAAGCGTTGAAAGTGGGACATTATAAACCAAAATCCTGGGCTAGGGGTGGCTCAAAGCCTGATTGCTTGAGTGAAGTTTAGAACCGGTGGACATCAACAACTATGCGAATATAGATACATCAACAAAGTTGAGAATCAGATACGGCAATGAAACCACAATACTTGAACTTGGGAAAAACTAAAGGAAAAAGATACAATTGCACGCACTCATGACACGAAGTCATAAAACTCAAGTGTCCAATTATATTTTGGTCCTTAAAGTTTATGGTTGTATGATTAAGTCCTAAACCAACAATTACTGAAAATAATCTTTATTTTCTATCGTTTTTTCCCCTGTTGATAGGACCTTTTTTTTTTCTTTCATTTTGAACAATTACCAACCTGCCTGCTGAAAATTAAAATTTAAACTGTTTTCAAATAAAGTTATACATAAAAGGAATATTTTAAATAAAATAAAATAAAATAAATTTTAATATTCTAATGCAGAACAAGTTACAACTATATTTATGGACTATACAAACATGGCCAAGCCAGGGAAAAAACCCACAAAGAAACCCATGCTGATATGAAGCCTCAAGTTGTTTTCCTATTATTATTTTTCTAGTCAATTTTGGATTTAATTATTTGTTTTCTACTTAGCTTAGAACTTTTAACTTAATTAGAATTAATTAGTTAAGAATCCTAAAGCTAGATGGATTCTATAAATTAGATAAGTTTTAATCACGTATTATTTTCTATAAAAGATTTCAGGTCTAGAACTAATTTAAATAGAGATGTCAATTTATTTTGAAGAGATTGAGATTATTCAAACTTCTAATAAAATATCAGAATTTTCTCCAAATGTTTCTACGGTTTAGGTCTATAACCTTAAGGTTTGAGAACTGTAGCTTTTATCCACCTTCTGTCTGGCCAGTGATAGCCAAATGCTTTAAATGTGAAGAACCAAGATACCATTCCAGTGATTGTACGAGACAAAAATCGATCAATCCAATCGAAAGGTAGCATGAGCAAGAACACTCTGATGACAAAGGAGAGCTATGTAAACCCAATAGAGGTGAAAAAAAAGATTTGTATAAATATGATGATGATGATAAAAGACAGACCTATATAGTTAGAAAATGTTGTTAACACCAAAAGTTGCTGAAAATTCATAACAAAACAAGTTCTTTCTTACTTGTTGCACCATAAATAAAAATATGACAATCAAACTTAATTATTAATAGTGGAAGCTGTGAAAATATTATTGGTAAACATGCCACTAATAAATTGAAATCACCACTAAAACCTCATTTTACAACTTACAAGATTGGGTGTATTAAGTTAGTTAAAAAGATAAGGGTTAACCAATGTTATAGAATACCTTTTTTCATTGGAAAGTATAAGGATGAGATGTATTGTGATGTGGTAAATATTGGTGCATGTAGTTTGATTTTCGGTAGGCTTTGGCAATAAGTTATGAATGCTAAACACCTGGGTAGATATAATTTGTACAAGATTAGAAAGAATTATATGAATTATACTCTTGTGCCTTTGAAGGAATAATTCAAACCTAAAGCTTCGAAAGTAAAGGGGAAAGGTTTTCTTACAATATATTTGAGATACAAGTAAAGGTATGAGAGGCAAATTCATGCATTGGTTGGTTGTGAAGGCATTGGATGAACAAGTAAAAGTGAAAATGGTAGACATTCATCAAGCAATTAAGTCTTTACTTGTTGAGTGTGAGGAGATTCTACTTGATGAATTGCCAGATAGATTGCCACCAATGAAAAATATTTAGCATTAGATTGATTTAGTGCCAAGAGCTATCCTTCCAAATCTACCATATTATTGAATGAGTCCTAAAGAGGGTGAGATATTGAAGGAGAAGGTAGAAAAGTTATTGACAAATGAACAAATTCATGAGTATAAATCCTTATGCAATTCTAGCAATATGAACTTCAAATAAGGATGGCAAGTTGCGTACATGTATGGACAATCGCACCATCAACAAAATAACTATGGGATACAAGTTTTCATTTTCTTGGTTAGATAACATGCTTGATCAGTTAAATGGGACATCAATCTTTATGAAGATTGACTTGAGAAGTGGTTATCAAATTTAGATTCAACAAGGTGAGAAGTAGAAAACAACTTTTAAGACAAAAAAAAGATTGTATGAGTGGCTGGTTAAGCCTTTTGCGCTGTCTAACAAGCTGAGTACTTTCATGAGGGTGATGAATCAAGTTCTAAGTCCTTTTATAAATACATTTGTGGCTGTTTATTTGATGATATCCTGGTTTATAGTATATTGAGGTTGATCACATGGGGTACTTGAGAGAGGTGTTTCAGGTGTTGCTGAAAAATAAGTTATATGTGAACATGAAAAAATACAGTTTTATGAATGATAAGCTACTGTTTTTAGGCTTTATTGTTGGTGCAGATGACATACATGTCAATGAAGATAAAGTTCAGGTTATTAGAGATTGGTCAGCTCTTAAAACAGTTAGTGAAAGACGTAGTTTCCGTGAACTGCCTACTTTTTATTGGAGATTCATATGAAATTTCAGCAATATTGTTGCACCCATTACAAAATGCATAAAGAAAAGGAAGTTTGATTAGGGAGAAGAGACATAAAACCTTTGCTTTAATCAAAGGAAAATTAAACAATGCTCTGGTTTTGATACTTCCAAAGTTTGACAAATTGTTTGAGGTAGAATGTGATACTTATAGTGTCGAGATTGGTGGAATTCTGCCCCAAGAAAAGAGGCTTGTTGTATTTTTTTAGTGAGAAGTTGAGTAATGCTAAATTGAAATAGTTCACATATAATAAAAAGTTCTATACTGTTTTTCGAACTCTTCATAAGTGTGAGTATTATCTAATTGGTAAGAAGTGTGTTTATGATCATGAGACGATGAAATTTTTACATAATCAAAGAACAATTAGCAATAACATGCATGCTCGATGAGTCACTTAAATATAGTTGTTCCCAATCAAAATTGTATATAAGGCTAGGATTCAGAATAGAGTTGTTGATGCTTTGAGTATGAGAGCAACCTTATTGATTATCTTATAGGGTGAGACTTTGACCACTTAGAAGAGTTGTATGAACATGATGAAGATTTCAGTGAGGTGTGGAAGAAGTGTCATGATTTGTTTGTTGATGATTTTCACATTCATTATGGATTTTTTGTGAATGGAAATCAACTTTGTATTCCTCGGTTTTCATTACAATAAAACGTTATTTTGGATTTACATGAAGAAAATTTGACTAGTTACTTAAGGCAATAAAAGACTATTGATGTTGTCATTGACAGGCATTTTTTGCCTCACTTAAAACGGGATATTGGTAAATTTGTGCAAAAATGTTATATTTGTCAAACTGTCAAGGAGCAAACACAAAATACAAGTCTATAAATGCCTTTACCTATTCTTTAAATATTTAGAAATACTTGCCTATAGAATTTGTACTTGGATTGCCTCGTACACAAAAGGGAATGGATTATATATTTGTTGTAGTCGATAGGTTCTCAAAGATAGTGCATCTTAATTCTTGCAAAAAGATGAATGATGCATCTACGCATCTGCTATAGCTTGGCTTTTCTTCTGAGATGTAGTTTGTTTACATGGGGTGAAGCATATGATATGAAGCCTTGAGTTGTTGTTTTGCTATTATTTTTTTCCTAGTTAATTTTGAATTTTAATTATTTATTTTCTATTTAGTTCAAGATTTTTAATTTAATTAGTATTGTATAAGTTAAGAATCCTATTATTAGATGGATTAAGTTTTAATTAGAAATTCTTTTCTATAAAGAATTTTAGTTCTAGAACTAATATAAATAGGAATATCTAGTTTATTTTGAGGAGATTCGGACTATTTATACTTTTAATAAAATATCAGAATTTTCTTTAAATTCTCTATAATTTCGCGCTTCAGAACTTATTTTTTAGCCATGTTATACACCATGTCACATCCACATTTCATCAATTAAAAAAACAAACACCACATAATGAGTAAATGATATTTCTTGTTAATTTTCTATAATAATTGTTTGTATTTTGAAAAAGTTGCATGATAATTTTTTTTTATTTCTATTATATAAATAAAAAATATTATATAAATGAATAACTATATTGCTTATATTTAGAATCAAACTATAAAATTTGTGAAGTATTAGAAAGGCTACGAGAAAAACGATTTAATACCAACCAAATGATTTTGTTTTTTATATAAAAAAAACCGTTGTGCATGAGAAAATAATAGTGAAAAAAGTAGACTCATTTAAAAAAAATGCGAGACAGAGAGTTAAAATTTTGAAGTGAATTAAAGTTTTTCAATATTTTTGGTAGGGCCAAGTTAGTATAATTACTATAAATAAAAATCAATTATAACCAACTTTAGTATTTTATTTCTAATCACATGGTAAAGCATGGTTATATTCATGATCTTCACATTAGTGTCTTGACATATGTATATAAATGCTAGAATATTACAGGAAAAAAAAAAAGGAACCTTAATTTATGAACTAAGTTGTCAAAATTGTTAGTGTAGAGACTGGTTTGTATTTTTGCATCAAACCCCAAGGCTGAAGTGAAATTATGAATGAAGACAAAATGTTCTAAGGACGAAAATAAGACAAAAATCCGACTGTTAAGATTCTACTGTGCTGTGAGACTATGTTACTCTATGTGCGCCACTGTATCATGGACCAAAACTAAAATGGTCAAGGGAACAGATTCATGTTTTGTCTTTACTTTTCCTGTACATGAAAATCGGGGTCAAGAGAACGGTACAATGCTACGAGGGAAGCAGTATCCTACTTGAATAGTTATCACAATATTCATCCATCCCTTACAGCTAACACATATAATGCTTCTGAAGCAGATAGATTGATGCAAACCATTACCAAAACATACCCATCTAATATATGCTCATGCAGAAGCAAATTAGTTTTAGAAAGACAAAATAAACTCACCATGGAGTTAGGAATCCAGAGTTCAAAGTTGATGTCACGCTTCGTTCCACAAGAACCTCACGTATCCGCGCAAAATGCTGTGCAGCAGATGAGCAGATTTCCAAGTATGCTGACCCTGATCTCGAACCACTATCACCATTTCCAAATAAAAGACTGCCACCGTTTTGAACTCTTAAATTTTCAGTGTTCTTGGTATGTCCGATCATTCTTGAAATTCTCTTTCTTGGTCCAATTTCATTGCAGTTCACATTCTCCTTCCTTACACCAGCGTATACCACATCACATGGCTGGTCTGGAGATGGGGTCTCAGGCACAGTCATTTGGCTCTCTTTAAGAGCTTCTCTAGCTTCTGCAACTTTTCCTGGAGTAGTTTGCTGTACAATTTTTTCCGGAGGTATATTCTCCTGGTCTCTCGTAGTTTCATCACGTGATGGTGCCCCACAATCTGATAACTCAAGGTAAAATGGACCAGCAGAAACTTGATTGAACTTAAAACAAGATGTTGTACTCAAACCAAAGCCTCCTTGAAAGTCATTCTCATAACAGACCTGAGAATATGGGCTTGTAACTGAATCAAGGTGATGCCGAACTAATTGCTTGCACTGTTTTGCAAGATCCTTTATGAACCTACTATAAGCATGCCTTAATGCAGCATGAAAACCAACATACCCGTCCATATTTCCATTTTTCTTATCATCTGCAACAAATAAGTTGATGGTGCTGTTATTTTCTCAGGATTTGAATGCTATATGAGAAGAGAACAACCACTGAAAGGTTTGGTGCAGGATGTCATGCATTATGAAGTATTGAAGTTCTAAAAATCTACACCCCAATCACAAGATGTATGAACTTTGCGGGTAAAAGAAAGGCTCCTGACTACAATGACTTAATATGAAAGAAGCAGTGGATTCTATTTTTTGTTATTTACTATTAGAATCCAGTAAATCCATATGCCCCTTTTATATCAAGAAGAACCTCAATTCATCCCCTAAATTATTCTGAAAATGGAGAAAATACGGACCAAAAGTTATACTAGACTTAAAAAGCTTCTTACATTCTGAGTCACGGATGTGATTTCTTTCTAAAGCAAGGTCAAAGAGATTCCCAAGAACAAAGGCAAGCCGATCACAGGCTGTGTCAAGTAGAGGAGCAAGCCAAGACCGGGAAGCAGCGCGGGCGATCTCAGCAGCAGCTTCTGTCACACCTCTACCCCCGCCACGACCAGCATGGGCGAGTAATATATTTGCCACCTGTTTCAAGAAGGCTAAATAATTTAGCATTCACTGTTTGCTAATTTTAAATGTTCTAAACCTTTGTTTCTCTTAAAAAATCAATACCTTCTCCCTAGATACTGGAGGACATTCAATGGAATATGCAGCACACCGGAACTCATGCATTACTCTTTCAAAAGCAGCTCCTCCATACAGTCTAAGAGTAGCATTGGGAGGTTTTATATCTACAGTAACACCTGGCCAAATCCCAATACCACTCTCTGCCTGCTCCTCTACTGTTGTTTTCCCCCACTGCTCAGGGGCAGGATCGGCTGCTCCATCAATCAAAGCTCCCTTCACCAATATCAATAGCCAGAGAAACTTTATAACTTAATCACTGTGAAAGCTGCATGATCTCTCGCTCAATGATAGGTAAAAACTCAAAAACTATATGCTATCTTCCAGTAGAGGGATTGTTTATTGCTATGCTAGACATAGTTCTTAGTTAAAGAACACAGGGGAGACAAACGATATCTGTCTGTAAGTGATCAGGTACAATTTAAAAATCCAGAAATAAATCTTGAATATTGATCAACGTGAAGCACATTTGCAATTAACTAACACATTATGCAAAAACACATTATCTACCCTAAACAAGAAATTCAAGGAATATTGGATGGTCCAAAAGAATGAGCAAAATGATCACTTACCACATGATTGCTAATAGAAGCTGCATGCAACATTGCAGATCTCCGCAGATGAGCAACATCAGAAGTAGCCAATATTTTCGAGTCCATTCTATCCAGCTCAGCATTAACTTCACAACAGCGTTGCTCAAGAAGAGCTAGGGTTGCTGGAGCAGCTTCTTTGTATCTCTTTTGAAGTTCAGACTCCAAATAGTCCCTCAGAGTGCTGAAACCAATATAGGGCCGAAACTTCTCTTCATCAAATCCTCCCTTGACCCCATCACGTAAATGATGTAGAATTTCTGAATCCACTTGAGATATTTGCCTGCGGAACTCATCATTTGTTATGGTGTTTTTATCCTTTGGCAGAGCCACAAAGAAAGGACGAGTGTTCTCCCCTAGGTATCCACTTGCACTTAGATAACGATCCACTTCCCAACGGTCACTAAACTCCTGCATTGATAGAAAGTGCCATGAATAAGAATCAGGCACAAAAAGTTCAGAGTAAAAGTCGAGTTACTGAAACATTTTTGCACAGCAGGAAACAAGGCTTCTCTCTTGCTATTTTCTCAACAACAGAATGATCCTCATCTTCAGTCACACAGTTAAAAGCAGAGATCATCACCTAATGCATCTCTAATACATGTTTTTTGCCATTCCATTAACTACTTGTATTATAAGAATAACTGGATACGATGTCAACAGAATAATATGGGGTTTTGTGATTCATATTCCACTCTGTATACTACGTGTATTGATTTCTCTCATTTACCATCACCCTTTAACCTCATCAATTCTTTTCCACAAACAAATTAATCATACCTTGAGCCTATTGTCAAATTTTGAAACAACGATTACTGTCCTTCTGAAGTTTGGATCAATGTCCTTAATTGCATCCAACCATAATGATGAACACCATTCCACACTACTCTGTTGAAGGAACAAAAGAATACGATGGGGAGGACTGGCCAATGACTTCACCATTGAAAGAATTTCATCAGGCGTGTTCTCTGGTTCTCCTTTCCTTGCCTGAAATAAAAATTTCACACCAATAAGAAACAATTACATAACCAAAAACTCGTGAACTTTCAATTCATCTTGAAGCTAAACAACCAACCTTAAGGACAAAGCCAGGGGTATCAATGATGGTGAGATTAGGACAATGTGCATATTCAGCTCTCATCACAATTGGCTTAGAAGAAACTGCAGTTTTAGTCCTTTTCAAAAGCACCTCTGTACGGGATTTTATAATGTCCGCAATTGTCGTTGAAGACACAACAGAGCTTCCATATTCCTCAGAATCCTCTTCCTGATTTCAATGGACAAGTTTCAGTATCTTCAAACACGACAATAATGCTTTAGCATTTCAAAATAAGATAAAGTAACTTCTACTGAACAAAATGTGGCTAATGCATAAATGTTTGATTACATAAACTGAAGACCTTACCCTGTTAAATCCAATAATAACCACAGAATTCCAATTTCAATTGGCGTTTTTTTCTTTTTTCTTAATTGAATTCATATAAACAATTTTCATCACATTGTCACTAACCAATTTTCCATTTCTCTATCCCCTTCCATGTTTGTCAGCAACAAATAAAAATAATTCAAAATCCCAAGTGCGGACACCCAACAATACTCTAATTTCCAAAATAAAATAACAAAAACCCTAAATTCAAAAAAGATATTGAAAGCCCTTATTCACTCAAAATAGCATTGAATACATAGTATATAATTCACATGAGAAAATTTTAAAAAAAATATTGCCCACATAAGAAATAAATAAAAAAAAAGAAGCCTTCGAGACCAGAAAAAATGGAACCCACGTAAGAAGTAAGAAAGGCAATAGAAACCCAGTTTGAATAAAAGATACCTGAAATCGACAACGGGGTTCAAGAGCGGAAGGGTCATGAACCATCTGAAGAATGAGGGGTCTACGAGTACCCATTTCGACTTCACGGACATTGAATCTGAATCCAAGAAGTGCTTCAAGAAGCGAGCTTTTTCCATCAGATTGACCACCGAGTGCTACAATTTCAGGGATGGGTAGTTTCTCGCCGAAAGCAACTGCTGCTGCTTGCAACCGATTATACGCTTCGAACCGAGAGTTAGAGGGGTTATTTTGGTGTTTTCTTGAAAGGGAAGACGAATTCGTTGATGGAGTTTTTGTAGGTGTGGTTAAGTGCGCGTTTGTTGTTGCCATTGTTGTGTGTGTCACAGTGTGTCTTTCTGTGTGTCTGAGAGAGAGAGAGAGAGGCCTTTTGAATTTGAAATATTTGGGTGGAGCGCAGAGAGAGACGTTGAGAGGGGAATGTATAATTTGAGGTTTTCGTGGGCTTCCTTCCTAACGAGAACAAATGAGGTAATAGGCCTACTATTATTCTCTCTTGGGCTATATATATATATATATATATATATCTCACGTTTGATTGGTTCCCTTAGTAGTAACGGAAATTTATTTTCAATCTTCATTTTCAATGAAAATTTTAAAAAGTGTGTTCTTTTTTTAAAAAAAAATAGAGAATAGAAAATATATGAAGATCATCAATATTTAAAAACAAAACAAACTATAATTTATAATAATCATCTTATTTCTTTGTACTTGTCATAATATAAATATAAAGTATTAGTTTTAATGTATTTATATTGAATTGTCATGAAA
>Ga0307515_10011596_pt1 | contig 16710 bp, 13 predicted proteins | sample 17_EM_MG_FD_194513 | JGI IMG/M metagenome (GOLD analysis project Ga0307515, IMG submission 194513) | Populus trichocarpa ectomycorrhiza microbial communities from riparian zone in the Pacific Northwest, United States - 17_EM | ecosystem: Host-associated > Plants > Roots > Unclassified | place... | reverse complement strand
AAGTAGGAATTAAGGTCGAGCGGCATGGATCTGGGGTAGTGGTGTTCATTACTCTATATAAGATTCAAGATTGGATAGTACTTCAACGGCCGCCGGGCCCGCTTATCTGGCCTTTTCAGTACAAAAGCGAGCCGCTCGCCATTATCTTACTTGCCCTGCCTGGATGCCAACGCGATGCATGAACGCTAGACCATATATTTTACAATACCGTAATCCTCAGCCTAGGAAGTCTTTGACGCTTCCTCCCACGTTTTCTAAGTCCAGGAGGAAGGTATCATGTCCAAACAAACTTTTCTCTTCGCCAAGCTCGATGTGAGTGACATTTCTGTTCCCCGTGCGCCTTATTGTCGTGGCAATCTCTCGCTGCTGCCACGCTGGAAATAGGATGTCGCTGGCGACTCCTAGGACTAACGTTGGAGTGACCACGAGCGGCTTCAAACCAGCCACTAGATCTGGTGGTGGTTCGTGGGGATCAGTTGCAGCAATGAGCTCGTTCTCAGGATTTGCTGTAGCGTCGGCAGACTGGTCTTGCTCCTCATATGGGTTGTCGGGAAGTGTAAGGTTGCATAAGTCGCCATTTGCATTAGCATTGATATTCTGACCTGCCACGAATGCTTGCAGTTTCCCTTCGTTCTTTGCTCTGAGTTTGTTTATTCGATTCCGATGCTCCTGGCCAAGATCAAAGAGGTCCATGGCTTTTGAAACGTAGAGTAAGCTGTTAGGATCATATTCCAGGCACCACTTTTCGCCTGCATGATCAAGGTATGATTCGATGAGGAAGTCTGGACAAAGCGCGGGAGGACGTGAAGGGTCAGCACGCCGACGTCCAAAACGTTGCTCCCATTCCGGACCACTTCGGTATGTAACAGTAGCAATTTCACGTGCAAGTTTCATGCCTCCATGAGGTGGTACCCCGTCATAGTAGAACCCTCGAGACCAGTTAGGGTCCATCATGAGCACTACAAGCACGGAAGCGTTAGCAAAAGTCCTGCTCATGGATGGGCAGAGGACCTACCTTGCCGTTGCGTATGTCTCATAGCGATACTGTACGGATGGCTACGTGCGCAGCCGCTTATGCTAACTATACGCCCTACTCGCTCGGAGAAAAGGACACCGGCAGCGAGACTCTGCATGCCACCCATACTAGATCCAACGCTGGCATAAAGCTTCTCAATCCCCAGCGCATCGAGTAGCCTAAACTGGGCCCGGACCATGTCCTCCATAGTTAGAATGGGAAACCGAGTAGCGTACCGTTCCCCGTTTGCGGGGTCGATAGACGAGGGTCCAGTCGAGCCATAGCAGCCTCCTATGACATTCGTACAGATGACGAAGTATTTGTCCGTGTCTAAAGGCTTCCCGGAGCCAATAAATTTCTCCCACCACCCTGGCTTGGGATTCGCTTCTGTGCTGTGCGCATGGCTGGATGCCGACAGTCCTGTGTGCAGAAGTATTGCATTGCTCTTCTCTTTGTTCAAGGTGCCCCAGGTCTCGTATGCTACGTTAAATTCCGGGAGTACACCACCCCAATCTAAAAGTAAAGGCTGACGCGAGTAGAAACTCTGGTGATTTCCAGTGGTATACGAAGGTTCGGGGCCTGAGAGGGAGCGGCGGGATAATGAAGCGGACCTAGATTCTACAGCGTCAAGACAGGGAAATGAGAGTGCAGGGTTCGTAGATTCGTATGCTTGTGATTCTGTGGCGGTTGCGGTTGCACTTTGGGCTTTGAGAGGCGCTCGTTGATGTAAATTCCTCGAAGCTTGAGTTGATTGCCATCGGGCCGAGGAAGAGGACGGGGTGAGTCGATGCACAATGTTGCGTGTGGGTTGGGTAGGAGGACGAAATGCTGGCCGCGCAGCAGCTACCACACTACGGGGGACGTTCATGACTCTTGGACAGTAGGAGAAATACTACCGCATCCTCTGGAGATAGAAGTTGGGATAATACTCTCATGGTTGACGCCATTTCGGTGTCTGGTCAGCCAAATGGCACTGATCCAGCCATTCAGCGTTAGAATGAATTGCGTTATCTCATAAACCAAATCCTTCGTTGGCGTGCACGGACGAGCTGCGCCCAACGAAATCCTCTTAGATAAGAATTGCGTTGCTTCGGAACATTGAAAGCAATTTTCCGCCGGGTCTTTGCCCTCCTCCCCTTGGCCCAACTTCAACACCATGAACAACTCTACACGTATCTTAAAGACGAAAGAAAAATTGCCATGTAATTCCTAGACTACACGCAACATACCACTATGCATGGCAGTAAAACTGCCAAGACTCCCGGCATTTACGAAGAACTATCTTCTCTGGATATCCCTTCCGCTAGTGACGTCCTACACCATCTGGCACATCCGGTTGAAAGCGCGTGTTGATCTTGGTAATCAAGCGGCAGAATTTATACCTTTTAGAGTAATAAGCACGGCCATTTTACCTTGTTTTGGGTACAAATCTACGCATTTTGATTAGCGTGATCGACACCTGCAGTTGAAGTGGACCGTGCGCGAACACCAGAATCAAAAGTACGCGTATGATCACGAAGCCTTAATCATATTGATCCTATTGGCCAGCTCTTATCGATAACGGTAGGACGAAATACACCAGCGGAAGGGATAAGACACTTCTGTTTCTTGGGCTTACACCATTTGCTCTAGACACAACGATGATAAATCTCAAAATATTCAAACTTGTAATCACCTGCGGCTTGCGATAATCATCATACCGAATTTATATTCTTCTCCTTTCTGCTTGACATGCTAACGCATTGCTCATAACCTTATTTCTACCCTGGATACTTATCCCTTCGGCTGGTAAGGTTCTACGACCGTGCGCGAACACCAGAATTAAAAATATGCGTATGGTCACGGAGCCTTGATCCTATTGATTCTATTGGCTGGCTCTTATCGATAACCTAGGACCAAATCTACCAGCCGAAGGGATATTAAAATTTCATGGCATGAGTGTTTACCACAGAAAGCTGCAGAGAGCTTTTTTTTACCAATCGATTTCCACTTCTCCATGTTCAATATAACCAAGAGAGGTCAAGAGAACCAGTGCCGCCGGCTTGGCTGTGGTGCGGGCCGGATGCCGAGAGTATTAATTTATCTGATGGTGTCGTTCAACTTTTCAAACAAGTCACGTCTTACCTTCTCCATACAACGCCCTATAAACTCGATGCCGATCAATGCTAAACCCCACATGTTCCCCGATGTGGTGGGGTGGCGCAATTAAGCTTGTCAATCCTAGTAATATAAACGGTGCTTTTCGGCGGATCTAATCCCCCCATGTCGGCTGCTCCTCTCCTGAGACATGTTTCTTATTGCCGATAATATTGAAAACTTCCGACGCCACCTCTACCCACACCGGTCTCGTCGCTTTCCATCTGGTCGCTAGGCTACATGTCAGTTGTCGGTAATTGGACATCTGATAACTCCTTGTAGCGAACACATGAAGTTCTAAGAAGCCTACCGACGCCCACTGATTAGACCTCCCGAGAGCCAATGAGCCACATTCTCACCATGAAGATATTTTGATAAAAGTTGTTCGAGTCTAACTTGGCCTCCAGACCTTACTTCCAATGATCTCAGATGTAATTCTGATGGTGAACCAGCAACGGGACTATGACAGCACCCACCGCCGCAGGGCCACCCGTAACCCCCACAGCCGACGACAGATTCCCCTGAACCGGAACCAAGGACGATTAGCGGGGACCGACCCCCCGTAGCCGCGGTGTACCACCAAGGGCCAGTTTCTTTGTGAGAATCTCTATAAAGCGTTTCCAGCAGTCAGACTACGCCGCTTACGGTCGAACAGCTACACGACAAAAGTTGCCGACACAACTATTGCTGATGGCAGTACGCCGTGGTTCAAGATCAAGGACATTGGGCCAACCTTTCCGGAGGTGCAACGCATCCAAGCTCTACAAACATTCTAACTGTTGCGTAGGGGTGGCACCTGGGATCTAGAGAGTAAGAACTAACTCTGCTGTGAACTGACTTGAGCTGATCTTCAAATAGAGAGCTACAGTGTCATCATTCCCTCATGTTTAGCTGCCGGTGACTACCTCCTCCGGATAGAGCAATCGGCTATTCACAACCCATGGCCTGCCGGCATCCCTTAGTTCTATCTCTTGCGCTCAGGTTAAGCCTACTCATCAAGCCCGTCCGGCGTGAGCATTCTAGGAGCATTCAAAGATACATATCCTGGATACACTACTTACATCTATAATAGCTTCAACATTTATACTTTTCCTGGCCCTGTAGTATGGACATGCTAAGGGGAGATGCTATAGTTGGTATCATGCGATACTAGAGTGACAAATTCATCTTCTGTGCAGAATTCTTTGTATTTATATACCAACAATGTAAATTATTTCAGCAAACACGTAAGCTGGGAAATTGGTCATGTCGCCCAGGGTATATGATTTCACGGTTTTGGAACGAGCGCATGCGTTACGCTTTCCTTTGTTTACGGAGATTGCGTTGGAAATTATCCGTTCGATCAAGAACTGATATGACCAAAGCTTATTTCTACGTTCGTTGTCGGCTCGGCCAAGATTTCTCGTGGCGCAAAGACTCTCCTCAGTAGAAGAGCTGATGGTAAAGCTGGGCTAGACTGCTTTTAAGCCTTAATTTTGCAAAGTTTCGCAGCATGCCCTCTGCTTATCGCATTTGATGAGGATCCTAAGTATTATAGCGACCAAAACCTTGCAAAATTCTAAAAGAACTGGCCAGGAGAAAGCAACTTTTAGGGTAGAGTAACCAATCTTTGATGGTAAATGCAAGGACACGGCACACTTGCCCGTCGATCACGCACGATCATATATAGTAAATTTAGGGGAATCGCCTCCATATCACAATCTGTTCAATCTGTCGCCCATTTTGTAATTAGTGGCGGCTACTACCGTGGTTCATTTGAATCTGTAATTGAATCGATTGTTCGGTAAGGCTCCAGATGAGGCCCCAGATTTGACTTCGCACAATGCGTGACTGACGTCGGTGAGCGATTCGAGTGAGCCCCTCTCTGCCACCAGGCCTCTATTGCGACTCCCTACTTGGCGTAGTAATAGAACCTCCTCCACGGCCAACGCCCTCTCTGCGATCGACATTTTCTACGCCTTCGCCCACCTCCCGTATGAGCGCCCCCCGGAAACAAGCTTATCGCGATCACGAAGGCTAAGATAATAACATTATATAAGGCTTGCAAATGCAATAGCAGTATCGCGATCGGGGCGTGTGGAGCCGCCACATCACGAGAAGTCGTCACTTTGGCGCGTAAACAAGAGCTCCAGATTAATACGGAATAGAACAGGAACTCGACGCTACATATTAAAATGGTGCCAAGAACCTCATTTCAACTACTATATACAGTATAGCCTGCAAATTTGACGCGCTTACCGATATGGAGGAGCTTCAGACTCAGATCTACCGAACGACCACCTCATATTCAGATTTGAGCTTCATATCGGTTACAAATATTGAATATGGAGGTTGCAACCGAACAGCCCCTTATTAGCCACCCATCACTCTGCAGGATTCGTAATGACGCTTCACTGCAGAGAACAACTGAGCACTACGCTTCTTTTACAGAGTTGAAAGAAACCTTGGGCGCACGTAGATTCGCAAATGCGGAAAAGCGCGGGTGGCGGGCTGAAAAGGGAGGCGAAGGGTTTGACATCGCAATACAGAATCGAAGCTCCTACAGAATCGCCGTCCTTCAGCCCAGGAACCAAGAGTTACCTATTAATAAGTAGCCTCAAACTTTGTGCAAGATTCAGACCGCATCAGTACAATGCAGGGGAATAATGCGGTCGTGTGCTGGTGCAGATGAGGCGTTCCCTTGGTCATCCGCTTGCTGGGCGTTTATTGAAGTTGGCCTTACAACTTCTGCCAGAACCGCCGACCATACCATACCCTGACTTGTCTGTCGTTCACACCAACATCAACACCACCAACATATAGTTCAAATTCCTACTCCCCCCCTCCTTCCTCGAGCCAGTGTTTCTGCGAACACAAGCGCCTTCAGCTCGTAACCAAAGCGCGGCTGGCTGGCCGCGACTCCAGAAGGTCTCGCAGTTCACTCTTCACACTTCGAAACACTAGCTCACCTCCTCAACATACCCGAAAACATCTATCTTGCACACTCTTTCAGGACCGTCTGGCCGGCTCGAATGCCCCAGCACAGCGCTGTTCCTGCCGCTCACAATACATAGAGGCGTTGACGGTCCAGAGCAGCGAGCGCTGCGTTCGGGCCCCCACTCAGCGCATACCTCAAATTGGATCAGCAATCTTCCATGATGGACGAAAACTACTCCAGACTCGACGACAGTGGGCGTACTAGCCCGGATCTCCACCTCGATATTGACGGGGCCATGGTTGTCTCCCCTTCTACACTAACCGGAACGCCAACCATGTTTTCTTCACCGACTTCGCGCACACGAAAGCGAGGCATGATGTCGCGCTCAGCACCACGACCGATCCATACTCCCAGTCCACTCCCTTCTTCCAGCATACCACATAATCTTCTACCGTCCGCGCCTGCATCACCACCGACGCCGGCTCCAAGCCCGACACCCACACAGAGAGCGCCGGACTGGAGCACAGCAGCGGAACATGAAGATTCGCAAGTCAGAGATATTCGGGCCTTGTTCAGCGACATGAATGAAGCAGAGCAGCAGCGGCTGTTAGGCGAGCTCCTGAACATGTGCAATAGCCACCAGCTCAGCTTCGTGGCCGAATTTGTCAGCCCAAGGTTGAAGAAGGACCCCTTCATGACACTTCCAACGGAGCTCTGCTTACGTGTACGTATTCAACACGCTCGATGGTAACAGGCAGTTTCTGACATTACTATATATAGATCCTGAAGTTCTTTGACGAGCCTACGACTCTCGTTCGTTCCTCGCAAGTCTCAAAGCGGTGGCGCGAACTAGTCAGTGATGACATGGCCTGGAAGTCACTTTGCGAAAAACATTCGTACCGCAAACTGTCAAAAGATGATGAGGACGAGCCTTACGATAGGGACATGCCAGACGACGATGATGACTCCTTCAATCCGTCCTGGGCGCGAGGCACAACCGGGGAGCCTTCACACACCATGGAACTTAGCAAGTCTACTGGGGACCATACAGGCCAGAGCAACGGTGCGCGCGTAACGGAGTATCTGAGAACTCAAAGTCTAGACAGAGCTGGTAAAAAGAGACAACATCGTAGACCGAAGGCCATGACGTACAAGTCACATTTCAAGCAGCGGTATATGGTGGAGACAGCCTGGCGATCAGGAGGCAAATGCGACTCACGTCAAATTACTCCTGATCAAGGTGTCGTGACTAGCCTGCACTTAACACCCAAGCATATTGTCGTAGCCTTGGATAATGCGAAAATCCATGTTTTTGATGTCGACGGCTATCACCAGAAGACACTCCAGGGGCACGTCATGGGAGTATGGGCCATGGTTCCGTGGGGCGATCTCCTAGTGAGTGGTGGTTGCGATAGGGATGTCCGGGTTTGGAATCTTCTCACAGGGTATGTTCCTTGGTGTCATTTCCCAGTAGCAATATGCGTGCACTAACAGGGTATCCTTCTATGCAGTCTCCCCGTACACACTCTCCGCGGCCACACCTCTACTGTGAGGTGTCTCAAGATGTCTGATGCTAACACGGCCATTTCCGGCTCGAGAGACACGACTCTACGAATTTGGGATCTCAAGAAGGGTATTTGCAAGCATGTCCTCGTTGGACATCAAGCTAGTGTACGCTGCCTTGAGATATACGGTGATTTGATTGTATCTGGGAGCTACGATACCACAGCTAGAATTTGGAGCATCTCCGAGGGTAGGTGTCTACGGAGTCTCACAGGCCATTTCAGCCAGATTTACGCCATTGCTTTCGACGGGAAAAAGATCGCTACGGGGAGTCTTGACACCAGTGTGCGAATTTGGGATCCTACAGACGGGTATGTTAGTGTGAAATCCATGACGTGTAACAATTGCCGACATGCAATGTTTTAGGAAATGCTTGGCCGTGCTGCAAGGCCATACATCCTTGGTTGGACAACTCCAGATGAGAGAAGATATCCTTGTCACCGGAGGCTCCGACGGCTCGGTGCGAGTTTGGTCATTGACAGACTACCAACCTATCCATCGGTTGGCAGCTCATGACAACAGCGTTACCAGCCTGCAGTTTGATAACACGCGGATTGTCAGCGGCGGCAGCGATGGGCGTGTCAAGGTCTGGGACTTGAAGAAAGGGACGTTGGTAAGGGAACTCAGTTCCCCAGCAGAAGCAGTCTGGAGGGTGGTATTCGAAGAGGAGAAGGCAGTCATCATGGCTAGTCGTGGGGGCAAGACCATCATGGAGGTGAGTATGCGCAGGTTTGCAGTGCAGAGATATGACAGCGCCAAATTTACTTTGCATATGACTAATGGACTATATAGGTCTGGTCGTTTTCGCCTCCTGAAGATGAATACATGGATGGCTACCGTTCAAGTAGCCCTGTAAGCATGCTGGATCACTCGACAGACGATTACAATGCGCGAAGCGCTTCCGAATCCGCATCAACGGATATCAACATGACAGATGCCGCAGAGAACTGCTGAGCAGCCGGTTTTACTCTCCGCGAGACTATTACAATGCGCAATCGTCTCTCATCCATACAGCACTTTATTAGAATGCGAGTTGAACTCGCGCAGCGACTGCTCCTTTTCCTTAGTCAGGATGTCGATTACGGAGACCTCATGCAGAATTATTTTCCTTTGTCGATATTTGCAAACAGGCTTCGATTGCACAAAGCCACGAGCCTCTGCCCTTTGATTTCGCGGCTATGGGTGCATGAGGTAGACTTTTGGTCCTCCAGCGAAATAACAGCATAGGGCTCATTGGCTTTTGGAGAGGTTTGGCATAATCTCTCGGCATTGCACAGTTGGGTTCTAAGAGTAGGAATCCTTTGATAGGAATTGTTTTTGCGATTGGGAACTGCGTATGGGAAACATTCGGGACGACACTCAAGCATTTGTGGGCGTTTTCTGCATCCACTGGGCGGCTACGAGGCGTGTAGCTTGGCTTTTTTTTAACCAGGCTGATTTTGCCTTGTTGGCTGCGATTGGGACTTTCATGTTGGGGACAATTTTTGGAGAATACATTTTGAAGAACATTTACCAATAGGAAATAGCATTGAAGATTTGACTGGTGTAGTTGATTCCACATGCGTGCCCGGATGGGCGAAGAGTCGTATGCTTTGGCGTGCGCTGAGTGGTTGGCTGGCCCCATAAGTCAAGCCTTTTGGGTAAGCACTGGCTCACGGGAACGGGTGGGTTTGTGCGAGAACCTTGCCAGCCACTGCCAGCATGTAAGCATCTTGGCAGAATTTATGGGCTCCCAATACGTCACCAGCACTGGAGATAACGGAAGACGCGGATTCCAAGGCGAGTGAGCTGCAACAAAATCGCGACTCTCCCTCAGTAAGCAACCATTGTCGCAATTCCCTCGGCCGTCAATTTCCTCGCTGTCTCCCCTGTCCATTGCTTTGGTTATATACTCCCCCGTTCCCGCAACTGGACCCTCGCTTCTGACTCCTCCACTCCCCTCACATCCGGCAATCCAAGCTTCACGATCGACAGGCGCACGACGCGCAAACAATGTCTTCGAAAATAGAAGCAATGAGGCCTCAGCGCAAGATTGAAATGTTTTCAGGCACCTATTTTGCCGCATGCACGCTTGGTGGTATCGTGGGTGAGCACATCTCTGAACGACCTGCCGAATTGCATCTGTTTACACACCAATGCAGCTTGCGGGCCAACACATACAGCCGTCACGCCCCTCGACCTCGTAAGGCTATCTCCCGCAACTACTCTCAATTCATTCTGGAGCAAGCAAATCTAGAACTTTATGATTGACACGTGAGGAGGACGTGTTCCTAACACATACTACCAGGTAAAATGCCGCCGTCAAGTGGACCCTAAATCATACTCCTCCAACTTGCAAGCCTGGCGCACAATCTATTCATCTAAAGGCATCCGTGGTATATTCTTCGGTTGGACTCCTACCTTCGTTGCCTACTCCTTTCAAGGCGCTGGGAAATATGGGTTTTACGAAGTCTTCAAATACCTGTATGGAGATAAATTGGCTCCGAACGCGAACAGAACCATTGTATATCTAGCCGCAAGCGCCAGTGCAGAGTTCCTAGCGGATATTGCCCTCTGCCCATTCGAGGCGATCAAAGTGCGCATGCAGACGACCTTACCACCGTATGCAACCACTCTAAGAGAAGGGTGGAATAAAATCGTCGTGCAGGAGGGTTATGCAGGGTAAGTCCAGAAGATATTCAGACCTGTATGACGTGCGGCTGACCAGAATTAGCTTGTATAAGGGCCTGTACCCACTATGGGGACGACAAGTCCCGTATACGATGGTCAAATTTGCGACTTTTGAAAGTGCTGTGTCGCAGATTTACAAGACTTTAGGGAAGCCGAAAGAACATTACAACGCGCTGCAGCAGACTGGGGTTGCGTTCCTTGGTGGTTACATCGCTGGCATTGGAGCTGCAGTTGTGTCCCATCCTGCTGGTATGAGAACACCCCTTCAGGGGCTTTGATAGCATACGCTGACTTGATCCCAGACGTGATGGTCTCGAAACTAAACAGTGACCGAAAACGTGAGCCGACAAGCAATCTTCTAAAGGTGATGAGACTTGCCGTACTAACTGCCGTGTTTCCATAGCGGGGGAAGGTGCTGGACAGGCCATGGCGAGGATATATAGCAACATCGGATTCAGGGGTTTGTGGAACGGCCTCCCAGTGAGGATTGTCATGATTGGGACTTTAACTGTAAGAAGAGACAATACAGTGCGCAGAACTGTGACTCACCCTTCCCACAGGCATTCCAATGGTTTATTTATGATTCTTTCAAGGTTTATCTAGGAGTAAGCTTTCATCCGCAATTGTTCCGTGAGAAGTGCCGCGCTGATATGATGCCCTTAGTTACCAACTACTGGAGGACACTGAAAGACTACGGCTCGAAGCGAAACCCAGATTAAGCAAAGTGGGATGCCAGTATGTTACAAATAGTTGGTGCTGTGCTCCCTCCAAGATGGTATTTGACATCTGATAGACTAGAAGGTTCGTTGGGCTGGCAGGCTCGGCAGTTCGTGCAGTGGAGGTTTGGGGTTTCCAAGTATGATTTGCAGCATCACGAGGCGTTTCCGATGGATTAAGGCATGTTTCCGGGATAGCTCTACTAATTATCCTCGCTGCTGCCAAGATGGCCAATGTAATACCCGGCTGAAGCTAGGAAATAAGGATTGTCCTGATCACAACATGAATTTCTCCTCCTTGCCAGGGAAAATTTGGCTAGCGGGTTGGCCTTGACATACGTAACATGCGAAGTTTACCCTAGCGATCCTCAGCATGGCCGGCACGCTCCAGTCACTCAAGCCCGGCGCTTCAAGACCATCAACTGAACCCTGCACTCCGCTGATCGTGACTGCACCCCGCAAAAGCTATGCCTTGTGGAGAAGACTTTCCGCTTCCTGCGTCTTCCATAAGCCTTTCAAGCACACAGAGCTTGACAACTAAACGTTGAAGTACAGTGCTATAAGGCATTGGTCCGTGCACACACGAATTCTCACTAAAATCGACACGACTTTGAACACCTGCATAACGCCGTAGCAATCAAATGCAGCTAGTATGCAGGTAATTTAATTGTAGTTAATATTTTGTCTGCCAGCCATATGCTTTTCTTATTGCCTTTAGCCTGTTGCCTATACTGTCGATTAAGCGCCGCATAAGGCTTTAATCGAAAGCTAGTGTCGATCGGAATATCAAAGAATAAGGACTCTGTCTATTGAATGTAGCTAGGGCCTTTATATATACATGAGGAAGGTGTAGGCAATAAGGAGGGGGATAGCAGCAGAAACAGGGGGTAGGTGGCCGAGTCAAGGGGTAGATGACTGAGTCAAAGGGTAGGTAACTGAGTCAGGGTGGTAGGACGACCTGATTCAGGTCGACAGCTAGCTACGCGTCTTTACACTTAATTAAACGCTCTAAACCTTCTTACTTTATCCTATCTATTTAAGCTCTATATAAAGCTTAAGAATCTTCCTTTTTAGTGCCACCTAAAGGTCCTTAATTAGATTAAGGTCAGGTAAGTATAGAGGGAATTTAGAGTCCAAGCGTACAAGGGATATTTTATCCCTTACTGGGGGGGCATCGCCCGAGTGCTACTTAGGGGCAGCCAAGGCCTAGCCGAAGGCTAGGCTTGGCACTTCCTTATAAGCACCTCAGGCTTGCAGCCTCTTCCTCTCTTTATCGGTTCGTCTCTGTACAAGGCTATTGCCCATACTCTTTGCTATATCATCCTCTTATATTAACTCTCCTATAACTCTTGCTCGGCTTACCTACTCTCGACCGTTTACCTAGCATTATGCCTTATAAAACTCCGTATGTTTCTAACTGCTCCTTTACGAGATTTGACGTATAGATTAGAGCGTTACCTGTTTAGTAGATATTTAGAGACTTATAGATTAGTATAAGGCCTTCTTATAAGGCCTAGATGTAACTTTAGCTGCTATAGCCGTTTTTCTACGTTAAGGGGTCACTTTCTATAGTAATTAGTCCCGAACGACTATTATATTAAAAAGTGGTATAAATATCTACTTAAGGTTCTTTCCGTTAGATACTTCTTCAATATATTTATAGTCCTACTTTTATAAAGATATTTGGAAGACCTAAATAGGCTCCTTTTTAGGGCTGCGTTTATGTTAGGTAAAACCTAAGTAGATAGCTATATAGCTGCGAGGTACAGGCGACCCGTAGGCGACTCGCCTATAAGGTACATGCGCTGCATATACCTATAGAAACCCCTTACCTCGTACCTTAGACTCCTCCTTCTCCCTTAAGGATTCGTCTACTTATATAATATACCCTATTGTTCTATCATTGGACTCTCTATCCACATCCTTACCTTATATTTAAATCCTTATTAATCCCTTTAGGAGGATAGCCGGTTCAATTTTCTACGATCTACAATGCCTCTAAAGATAAGATCGACGCCTATACTTAACGGCGACACACTAGCAATACAACTGTAGAACGCCTTAGGATCTAGTACTAGAAGCATATTAGCAGAATCTACGCAACCTTCTAAATCTTAAGACAATTAGATATCTATAAACGCTAGAAACTAGTTTAACTTATATACCTAGGCTTAACAGGAGCTTAGTAAGGTTACTAGCGTCCTACTAAATACTACTAACCTAAAGGAGCTAGATAAGCTGGCTAAGAAAATAGCTAACTTATAGAGCATTATTAATTCGACCTCCTATTGCCCCTCTAGTAAAGAGCATAAGTTGCGCAGCGAACGTATATAACGAACAAATCTTAACGCCCTAGTTAAGAAGTCACCGCCTAATATTAGTGGCACTATTTAACAGAAGTTTGACTAATAGATTACCGCAATTAAGAATTAATTTAAGATTAATAACACTAACTATAACTACAAGCGATATACGCGCTAGGCCATTAAAGGTCTTATAAAAGAGAAGACAGTTACCTAACTAGTATATCGCCGCCTAGGCGCCAAAGATAAGGGTTCTCTACTATAGAACGAACTTAAGACTATAGTCTAAGACTAGATTAAGAACCCTATAGTAAGACGCTTTAAAAATGCTACTGCGTACTATATAACTGTAATAAAGGAGAACTAAAATTTAATACCTTTTTAGCCCGTATACATAGCTTAGAGGACCTCTTCTTATATACCCCTTTTGTTAACCCTAATTAGCAGGTAGACTTTTAGTTCTTATATCTCCCAACCTATCTATAGGCAGAGCTCTTTCGCCAAAACTTTACTATATGGGTAAAAACCGCTAAGGACCTCTTTGCAGAAATCCGCTATATAGAGCAATTGCTTAACACTATAAAGCTTATAGAAGACCATGTAGCTAGTAATAGCAGATCCTTACGCCTAAAGTGCGGTTATAGCATAGGCTTTATAGGGTTAGGTTTAGAGAACGGAACCCTAAAAAGGCGACGCTTTCCTAACCAAGCTCTAGGGGAGACTACTTAATAGCTAGATGGCTTAGAGGACCCCCTAAACGCTAGCGATACACCTACGCATTATAAAAAGAACGTAGGTAGTAATTATAAAGAATACTGGCGGTAAACCGCTATAAATAATGCCTAACTATTAGGTAGCAGGTCCGTCCGTAATTAAGGTCTTTTAACTAGGGTCCTTTAACCCACTAGTAACCTACTAGTAGTAACCTATACTAATAACTTATACTAGATAGGTCCGTCTATAACTAGGGTCCTTTAACTAGGGTCTTTTAACCCGCTAATAACCTACTAGTAGTAACCTATACTAATAACTTATACTAGATAGGTCCGTCTGTAACTAGGGTCCTTTAACTAGGGTCCTTTAACCCACTAGTAACCTACTAGTAGTAACCTATACTAATAACTTATACTAGACAGGTCTGTCTATAACTAGGGTCCTTTAACTAGGGTCTATAACCCGCTAGTAACCTACTAGTAGTAACCTACACTAATAACCTATACATAAGCCTAAAGATTCGGATATTATATACCCCTAAATATATACCTTATATAGGCGCATCGCGACCTAATACTAGATAGGGAGAAAGGGAACGTATTATGGTATATATTATAATAGATACACCCTAGGGTAAAGTCCGCCTATATGCTTAATATAATAATAGGTGCTAAATTAGCCCTTAATACTATATAAAAGTTACAGGTTATAAACCTTATAGGCGGTCCTAGTACTACTATACTAATAACCTAGCGCTAGCGGATTAGAGTATCCTATTATTCTTACTAAGACTTTAACCAACCTATAGCGCTAGACCCTTAGCCTAGGCAACGGTTCCCTATAACAACCTTATAAGTTACTTCACTAATACTAACTTTACGTAGAGTCTCATGCTATAATAATAGTAGTAGTAGCTATTATAGTTAAAACGGCTTATAGAATACCCCTAAGTTATTAGTCTATCTATAAAGTATAAGGGACGCCTTTATACGCTCTATATATAACTACCTAGGGGCAAGTTCCTACTAGCAATACTTAAAGACTCCTAAGGCATAATAAGGTCTAGCTGTAACGGAACCTTATAGCAAGTACTATAATAGGCTCATTAATGGGCTAGGTGTATAGGTAATATAAATTAAAGTTAATAACGTAATAATAACTAGTGGAGTAGTTGCCTAATAGATTAACTTTAATTATATTCTAAGAATTACTACAAAAAAGGAACTATCTAGGTAGAGACTAAGGGTCCTTAAATACACAACCGTACTCCTATAAAATCCTTCTTATATATAATAAATATGTGCTCTATTTACTCTATTACAGATTACGCAAATTACACAGATTATATAGATTATATTACATAACCTTAATTACTATTCCTTATTATATAGCTCTATCGGCTCTATTCTAGACTATGCTTAAATTAACTAACTAGCTTCTTCCGTTTCTTCTTTAAGTAGTTATAATATTATACTTAAAGCGTCTATAACACTATTTCCCTCTTCTTTATCTTCGTCCTTAAAGATTCCTAATATCTCTAAGTTATTTACTAGAGGTGTAATATCCGTCTAATTAATTTAGTTAATATTATTACTTATTATACCTAAAGTAATTTCTTTGTCCTTAACTACTCGTCGTGTTCGCACTATTACTGCGATATTATTTCTTAGTGAGATTATACTATCTTTATATTCTTACTGTTTAAAAGAGGGGTTAGTTTATATTATATTGGCGAACCTATTTTTATAACAACCGTCTTCTTACTTAAAGTGCACTAAAGTAAATATTCGTTTGTCCTATAACGTTCGCTCTATCTTTAATACTAAATATACGCGACCTATTACTTTTAATAGCCGTCTGGTTCCCTAGTTAATTTATCTTAAAGTCTTATATTTAATCTGCTGCTACGCAGCTAGATAATAAACTGTCTATTACTCTAGCGGAGTTACGCCGTTCTTATAACGTAGAATAGGAGGCTACTAATACTTAGTAATAGGCCCTTAAGTCTCGTCTTATAGTATCTGCTTAGTTAATTAATCTTAAAAAGGTTTATAAAAAGGTCCGTTTTAAGGAGTAGAAACTTATAGAATAAGGTTTATAGGAACTTAGTAATAAAAAAACGGATTCTCTTCTAATAGAGAAGGAAATAGATCCGAGTAGTTCAGCAACTACTCTTCTTAGGTTCCCCTTAGGTAACTTATTCTTTAGCAATCCTTCTTTATTAATGCTGCCTAACCTAATCTCTTTTTTATTTTTTATATTTTTATATATCCGTTGTATTATACTACGTATAATACTGCGCATGCAGCCTCTAGGCTATGGCGCTATAGTTCTATATATATAAATCCTTTCTAGGCAGCTTAATATATACTAGTAGCTATGTCCTAGTAGTTTATAAATCTCTAAGCTAGGGATTTACAGCTTCCTAGTAAGATACTAGGTTGCTAATAACTATTAGGTAGTAAGAAAACAATAGAAAAATAGTAGAAAAAATTAGAATAAAATTATAAATAATCCTAACGCCTGTCCCTGTCCTTTTTATAGTTTATTTCTATCCTTTTGCTTTCTATAGTCTATCTACTAGGACTTTAGTAGGAGTTGCCTCCTTCTAGGAATCCTTCTGCTCTTAGCCACTTCCCAGTAGCTATTTTTGTCCTACTTAAGAATAGAAAAAGC
>Ga0307515_10011594_pt1 | contig 16713 bp, 21 predicted proteins | sample 17_EM_MG_FD_194513 | JGI IMG/M metagenome (GOLD analysis project Ga0307515, IMG submission 194513) | Populus trichocarpa ectomycorrhiza microbial communities from riparian zone in the Pacific Northwest, United States - 17_EM | ecosystem: Host-associated > Plants > Roots > Unclassified | place... | reverse complement strand
GCGTGTAATTCTCCGTCAGAGGGTACGAGGTTCCGTCAGAGCCGTCAGAGCCGTCCGGAACACCCGGGTGTTTCAGACGGAAACTAGAGTTGTTGCTGATGTGGCTGTTCACACGGAACTGCAATTGGGGGTATGATCATAACGTTGACAGCGCAATGTGCCCCAATTCTTTTCTTGTTCTTGGATCGCAGGAAATCTGTGGCGGAAACAGTCCTGCATAGAATGGCAATGGGAGCTGCGCATGCATTATGTGAATTCTCTCTACTTGAGAGTCAACAACATCACTCAGAGCAATTCCTGAAAGCACCAGTTGATGCACGGAAGCGAATTAGTCTGAACATGGGAGGTTTTGCGGAGCGGATAATGTCGATATCTGCAAAGGCCTTAGTGGATAAACTGTTGGCAAGAATATCCTATCAGTTACAAGAACAAAAGAGTTTTAAACTCCATTCTACAAGGGAGGTTCAGGTGTATGGGGCTGAAAAGGTAACTACTACTAAACAATAGCAATTTCAGGTGCACTTGAATAGAGCTTGACAAGCTGCAACCAAATGATCAGACTCTGATCAACAGAAGGCAAAAGAGTGATTGAAGTGCAAAATCCAATGGGTGACACCAGTTAGATGCAAGTGTTTCGATTAATCATTCCAACATCATCATTGGCCCAAGTTCATATCTACTATAGGCTGCACTGCCCACACATGCAAATACCTGCAGCTCATAGCAAGCTTCCCATGGACCCCTGCATGACATGCAACTGATAGTCATCTATAGTCGATTCATAGAGTTGTATAGGTGAAATCTATGGACCTATATATGGTTGGCTGCTGGAGCTGAACCTATACTTCCTGTTGCTGCCTGGAGTCATCGCTGTGATACCAGTCACACAATCGCTGTGATTCTACTGCACATCCTGCTGGTGCTTGACTGCCTGTTGAAAGTCCGCTTGACAAACCTGCTTGATAGCCTGCCTGGGAGCCTGTTTGAGAGAGCCACACTTGACAAAGCCATGCCTAGGGAGGGGTAGAGTTTTCCATGGGAAACTTTTCACAGTATGAAAACTCTGAGTTTGTGGAAGCTTTGGCCAATAGAAGGCTCTAAGTGTATTACAGCTTTGATATTGATGTTGGCATAGCAAACCTACTTGACTAAGTGCTTTCGATACCATCACCATCACCATCACCATCATGACCATTAGCCCCAGACTGAATGTGCACAAATATGCCCAAAATAGACTGGAAGCTGACTGCAGATTCCGCTAAGATGATTGGGTCGGAGTTCTGCTTTCGCTAATATCCAATTGTCTACCGCTCCTGCAGAATCTAAGGCAGCAATGTTCAATACCATGGCCTTGGGGCATCGTGAGATCTTGCCATGCGGGCAAGGCTAACGATACAATTTAGACCATTCTATCCATCGACATCATGATGTTGGCCAACATACACTTCCTGCCACCTGCTGGCTGCCATGCACTGCCTGCTGCCCGCCAAACACTGCCTGCTTTGTGCCACCAGCGTGATGCCACCTGCCTCACTCCTCCCAGCGCCTGGTGTACGAAACTCAGCAAGCCTCTGGATCAAGCATGCATGAGCATACATGGGAAGATAGAGTCAAGTGAGATTGGGTGTGTCTTCCTTCTTGGGAGTGAACTTGAAAACGTGGAGCGAAGCAGGCTGGGAGTGTCATCGAGTGTAATTGGGAGTGTATTTGACAGCATGCTCAGCAATGTGCTTGAGAGCATCATGGGAGCTTGCATGGAAGCATACAGTCAAGCAGGCTGCTAGTATACGATTGAGTGCAGTAGGGAGTGTCCTGGACAGCATGCCCATGAGCGTACTTAAGAACATACTTGGAGTGTACTTGGTCGCATTCTGAGAGCTAGCATAGGAAGGTTTAGTCAAGCAGACTGGGAGTCTGTCATCAAGTGCAATTAGGAGTGTATTTGAGGGCATGGTCAGGAGTATACTTGACAGTGTCTGGAGAGCTGACTTGGGAGTGGGCCATCGAGTGCAATTGGGTGGGTCCTTGATAGCATGCCCGGGAGTGTACTTGAGAACATACTTGGAGGTGTAGTTGGGAGCATTATGATAGCTTTCATGAGATTGTAACTCAAGCAGGCTGGGAGTGTGCAATTGAGTGCAACCAGGAGTGCAATTTAGAATGTACATGGGAGCATGCAATGAAGTGCATCTGGCTGCTTGAATTCAAGTTTGTTGTATGCAGCATGATGTACAGTGTCCAGTGCACAAAATCGCATGTGTATCACAGTAATCTAGTCTTGGTATAGGTATAGAGTATCTTATAGTGCCACGTATCAAATATGCTATGAATTACAGTATCAAAAACAGCTTCTGTATGAGTTATGTGTCATGTAAGGTGAGATTTCCTGCTGATGATCTACAATCACTTCAGGGAGTTGGGACTAAGGCAATTGGTCCCAGCTGTATATTCACCAACAACCTTGATGAAATAAATACTATTGCTGAAGAAGAGGTGAACAGGGTGGCAAACATGACCCCCAACAAGTGTGTGGAATTTCAGGTCAATCTATTCTATGCTACACCTGAAGCCACCACCTGGAGTATCACTGATATGGACTGAATTTTGAATCAGCACGAGAGTGAGACTTTTGGAATAATTTCAAATGAGTATATGCAATGCTGGAAACAATTCTCCATCTGCTGGATCAAGATTGAAGCTGTATGGAAGGCAGTGGGCATTCAGGTGCTGCCAAAACCCATTGAACAGCATGGACCAACTTTCTGATATCCAGAGATTCTTCTTCTGAAGCATGAATCAAAGTTAATTGAGTGAATGGGTTCTGGCAACAGTTTTGCGGCTGATATTTCTGAATGGCTACATATTGGCAATGTGTAAGTGGCATTTTGATCTACAAACAATGTCAATTACATTCAACTGATGTTGAACCAGAATCACCAGTTAACCAGTCTTCACTATATGGCAGAGACACTGTTGTATGTTGCCTTTCAAGCCTAGTACAATATTGACTAGTCCAACATTTTCAACCTACATTTCACAACTGATATATGGTTGCATTCACGACAAGCCCATCATATACACCTGCACCATAGACAAGAAGAGCAATTCTGTTACTCAGTTTGAGAAGAGGTAAATGATTGGAGAGAAATGCATGTCTGCGAAGCCTGCAGAAGTATCAAATTAACCTTACTTCGAGTGGCATCAGTAGATTTCAGAATTCTCAACTTTGGATAGGTATTCAAAGTGCAAATTTAAGTGGACTCAAAACACAAAGTAAGTGGACTGGTTCTTGGATGTGATCAGTTGGTACTCATAGACGGCATATTTCTTAGACTTCAGGACAGACTGTTGTGCAACCGTCAGCAATTTTACTACCGTACACTTGTTGAGCAACTAGGACTGGATTGCAAGGCAGCATATACCAATGCCAATGGAGGGATTATGCCTGAATCTTGTAACATCTGGGTCCAAAATACAGATAGTGACCTCAATAACACCTTCCAGGGCTGAGTTCCTTCTTATCCCATATTATACGTTCGCTGTCTATCAGCAAATCAGATCGTCAAGTTTTGGAAGTGCCTACTGTCATGGGCGGGGTCGGGCGTAGGTGATATTGGGAACCATCAGGTCGCATTGTAATCGGTGCAAGGTGCTTTCGAAGTTCGTATGGGGAGAATCAAGACAAGACAAAGGTCAGAGCTGGTTCAAAGCCGTAGTTGCTTTTCTATACATGAGAACAAGTAAAGAGAGAACAAACGGACATCCTCCAACACCAAACAACCTCTTTTTATACACACTTTGTCTGCCACCCGCAAATCATTCCTCATGCTTCGATGTACCATCCGAATATCCAGCTATGATCTTACCCAACACCACCACAAATCTTATCAATACAACCACGCCACATCATCCAACGTCGCAACACCTCAAACCACTTCCTTATCATCACAAATTATACCGCCACCCTCTCACAACATCCTTACGCCATACCCGCAGCTCTCAATACCTCCGCCTCTATGGAACACTAATTCCATCCATCCGCCCAATACTATTCCTAAGTCCCCTTCAATCCATCACTCGTAACCTGAGCTGTGACAGTATCCGCCACCTAGTTTCAAGGTCCTCCGAGAACATCTTTCAATGGTCATGGCGTCCCTGGATATCGTTGATGAAACTCCCCTACCGCTTGTAGGCCATCCACACACTTTGCAGGTTCCCATGACAAAGAATCACACCCAGTCCAACGTATAAGACACTGTAACTGGTTCCGATACATGCAACTATCTTCAACACTCGAAACCTGATACTCCTCCTCACCATCAACCTCCACCGATGGTGGCGGACTAACCTGTTGTCTCCTCAATGGATCATTCGCCACAGGATCTAGCAGGGACACAGGTTGTACTGTATGAATCCGTATCCACGCGGGCAACTCAAGCTCGTACTCATATGGGGATACTCGACGAACAACCCTAAAGGGCCCCAACCTCTTCCAGTCAAGTTCACGTGTAGGCCTTATAGTTCCCACAAGTCTGGTGTCCAGCCATACTTGGCAGCCCTCCTGAAAATTCGAGGCTGAAATTGGACCACGATTGCTTCCCTCTTTCTGCACTGCTTGACTCCGTCTTATCTCTAATCGGAGGTGCTCATGATTTTGTTGCAATGTCGCCTGAACCTCATCGGCATTCACACGTCGTTGGTCCTGCTCCTGTGTTGGTTCTCCTACCAATGCCATCTGGGGATCCGTACCCTGAATCACATTAAATGGAGTAAATTTGCTCGTTTCGGATACCGCATTGTTCGCAGCAAACTCAGCCAACGGGAGCCACTTGAGCCAATCATCCTGCTGATGATTCACGAACACCCGGAGGTACCATTCCATAGTAGCATTCATTCGTTCAGTCTGCCCATCTGTCAGTGGATGAAAAGATGTCGACATCCTTCGATCAATCCCCAACCGACTGAACACCTGTTGCCAGACAGTGGACACAGTCTGCACGCCTTGGTCTGAAATAATTGTCAGTGGAAGTCCATGAAGGCGTACCACTTCCCGCAGGAACAACTCTGCTAAACCTGGAGCAACTATGGTCGTATTACAAGGGATAACATGTTGCATCTTCGAACGCCGATCCACCACTACCCATATTGCATCAAACTCTTCACACTCCGGGAATCCCACGACAAAATCCATCGAAATATCTTCCCATGGATTATTCGGTAGGGGCAAAGACTGAAGGACTCCAAAGGTCGAATGTCTTGAGCTTTGGGACCACCGATAATCATGGCAATTCCGAACGCACCAATCAACATCCTTACGTATTACCTGTCCATAGTAGCCTCGATCAAGCAGGTCAAACGTCTTTGCCCGTCCTGGATGTCCTGCTAACGCTGTAACGTGATGTTCCTGTATAACTCGTAGGCGTAACTCATCACTACCTGGTACATATAAGTTCGCTCTGTATTTTATTTGTCCCTCATTCTCTATGCACTCCTCGATGGTAGTTTCATGTAACCCATTCTTCATCCGAATTGCTTCCAGTATTTTCCCTGGTGGTGGGTCAGTGTCTTCTGCTTCCATCATAAGATCAGAAATAGAGGGACAGCCCTGCGCAGGTGGGCTGTCCGGAAACAAATGCAATTGTTCGCGTAGGTTCTGCGGCTTTAGAACCACATGTTCCATATTTTGTAATCTTGCATCCCCCCCCTCAGGGAAGTCTCCTGGCCTGCTCGTCAAAGCATCAGCCTTCCCATTCGATTCACCTGGTCTATAGACTATCTCATTATCGAATCAGGATAAAAACTCAGACCATCGTGCCTTTCTTCGATTCAAGAGCTTCTTTGTCATAAAATATTCCCGGTTCTTATGATGAGTTCTTAATTTGAGGGGATACGCAGCCCCTTCACATTCTGGTCTCCATTCCTCATCTGCATCAATAATTGCCATAAGCTCCTTATTGTATATATCATAATTGCATTCAGCAGGTTAATGTGTCTTCGCAAAGTAAGCTACCGGATGTCGCACCCCATCGTCATCATACTGGGATATCACTCCTGCGGATACATATTCGGAAGCGTCTGTTTCAATAATCACTTCTCTATCGTGATCAAAATGTCGAACTACTGGAGCTGTTATAAAGGCGGTCACCATTGTCTCAAGAGCTAACTGTTGTTCCGCTCCCCATACAAATGGTTCATCTTTCTTTGTTAGCCTTGCCAGTGGCCCTGATGTCTGAGAATATTTGGGGATAAATTGTCGATAATAATTGCAAATCCCAAGGAACTGTTGTACTTTGAAGGGATTGTTCAGCCAGCCATTTTTCGTCTTCTTTTCTCGACTCCAATTCCTCACAGTCTCAACTTTATCCTCATCCATCGAGATTCCATTCGGTGATATAGTCAAACCCAGATATTGTACGGTTTCCTCAAGAAACGAGTAATTTTCCGGCCGTAAGTATAAACCTGCTTTCAAAAGACGTTGCATAACCCACTTCACATGTTGCACATGTGCTTCCTCTGAATCACTATATATCAATATATCATCCAAGTATGCCAGTGCAAAATCGTCCAAAGCCTCCCTTATAGTATTATTGATATACCCCTGGAAATCTGCGGGGGCATACATTATGCCAAACGGCATAAATATAAGTTCCAATAATCCATATCTTGTTCAGAAGGCTAACTTATGTTTGTCCCCTTCTTTAACTCGTAACATGTTATAGGCTTTGTGGACATCTAGCTATGTATATATCCTAGCTGTTTGTAGCAGGTTCAGAGTCTTTTGTATTGAGGGAAGGGGATATCGATTCTTAATCATTTTACTGTTGATATCTCCATAATCAATGCACAATCGTAACCCTCTATCTGGTTTTTTTGCAAAGAGGACTGGTGCAGCAAAAGGTGATGATGACTGATGAATAATCCCTTTTGACATATTTTTTTCCAGCCATTCTAAAAGGGTAACCAGCTCAGCCCTGGACATTGAGTAAAGGGGTCCCCAGGTTGGCATCACGCCGTCTTTACGCATTCTTCATGATCAATGCCTGGTCGATGTGATGGGAGGCAGTCAGCTAAAACTTTATTAAATAGAGGTAAAAACTCATGATACTGTTCCAGAACAATCTCCTCCAGGGGTCTTTCCTTAAGATCCTTTGCATCAATGGCTTGATTAATATCATAAAGGGATACTCTAAAAACCTTAAGCTTCCCCATCCTAACTGTCTGAAAAAAAGAATATCCATTAAGCAAAACAATATTCCCTCGGGATTGCCTTTGGGGAGATAAATGTTGTTCAAATATTCCCTTTCCCTGGAGATAAACTGGTTCAGGAGATTCCTCCATAACTCCTTGTACCGTGATGGGTGCATCATGCCGATATGTCATGCAATATTGCGACCCAAAAGTAATGGTATTGGATGAAAACCATACTGCAACATCATGCAACCGTAGCCATGAGATTCCCAGGACAATTGGATAGTGTCCTAATTTTGTAACAAACATAGGTAACTGCCCCTTATGATCCTGAATCATCATTCCAACTTTGGCAACATGCATAATATCTCCTGACTCTATGGGTCTCCCGTCAATAACCTCCACTGGTCGTTGCTGTTTTAGTTCTTAAAGTGGTAATCGATGATGGCGAGCACAACGTTGATCCATAAATGCAATGCTTGCAGTTCCGCAATCAATCAGCGCATGTGTGGGTATCTCTTGATTATTCACGGTCAATGTACAGGTTATAACGAAACGTTTCCCTTCCTTTGATCCTTCCAATACCTCCACCTTGCTAACGGACAATTGTGAAATTCCAAAACATTTCAAAGCATTGAAAACAGAAGGTTCTACGTCGACTGAAGAGCCATCCTTCCTCAATCGACTTGCTCGTTTCCCAATTCCTCGGAACCAGTCCCAGTTCCTACTTCCTTTCCCTCCGCTCCGGCCACCTTAAATGTTGAAGCATTCTTCCTTGCCGCACCATGTGCAGCCCAGTGGTTGAACCTACGACTTTACAGGCATCTCCCATCCGTAAACCTCTTTGCCCTTTCCTCCACGGAGATCCTTCATCTGCCTGCACAGGGATCCATAGGTGCAGGTGTGGTATATCCAGCAACTATCCCAGTGGGGGCTTCTGCGGGATCGTTTTGTGGGGCCGGAGGTCTGGGGGAAGAGGCGAATCCAGTCCCTCCACCGTCATTCTGTGCCGCCTTCTGCGCCTGTTGTTGTCGGATCTGATTATCCCGCTTCTGACATACCATCACAACCGCCAGAAGTTCCTCCGCCATATCACTATACTTAAAGGAGTTCTTCATATCTTCACACAGCCCCATTGGTACAGCGTTTCGTAGGGCCGAAGGGATCCAATCCAGATCTGAGGCAATAACATCAATCTCAGTATAGTACTGAGAGAACTCGCTGTGATTATGTTGAATCTCCCGCATGTTCCGTTCGGGGGTGGCCACTCGGTCAAGATCACCAACAGCAGCTTCCAAGAGTTGTATAAAAGCTGGTTGGTCTTCCAGCCCTATCTTCCCACCTTCTCAGACGTGCGGCACAATCTTGCCTAAAGCCACTCCACTGAGGCGATGGAATGCATACAGAATCTCCGATTGTTCGTCGGGACACCTGGCGGGCTTGTGTCCTATGCCAATCCGGAGTTGCGCAATCCAGACTCTGAATGGAGCTCAATCCGATTCAGAAATAGCTGGGCAGTCGGGAAACTTCTCTCCTCGGTCTTCTAATTGTGGCAGTGGAGTGGGGCTACCCAAGCCGCTTAGGATAGCGCATTCGCTAACTGCGTCCTCAATGCTCCGACTTCTTCTCACAATAGTCACGCATCTCGTATCATATTGTCCAACTCCTATCCTAGCTCTTCGTCTGTTCCCGCTATTCTCGGAGTTCTCCTGGCTTCCTCCAGCTCCTGCCTCAACATCTGCAACTGTTGTTCGAATGTTGGAAGATCACACAGTGGAGGCAAGAACTACTGTGTCTGCGAATCCGTGATCTGTTTCTGTAACGCTATTATCTGTGCCAGGTAATCGCACATCCTCTGTACCATGGCCGTGGGTTCGGTATACCGTGCTACTCGGCTCGACACCTCCTGTGCATCTTCCCGCAATGTCTGTCTCTCCCCGAAGTCAATCTGCAGCAGGTTCCAGTTGATGATTCCTCCTACGAGAGCCTGGTTGTCCATGGACACCAGAGCCACCCGATCGTGCTAGTCTGAGCCTGACATCTCAACTACTCAAGCACATCTACCAGTGCCAATTATATGCGTCGATTTCCAAAGGTGTCGAAATCAGAGGTTCAATCACAATCAAAGGCACTGGCACAGGCTTTGCTGTTGATGCTGCTGCTGGTGCGTGTTGTTCGATCGAATGCCTTCCTAAACAGTAATGTCCCTCCCACTCCCAGGGTAATTCCAGGTCACAATCACACAAAGCGTGGGCTCCCCAGTACTTGGTCTAACAATTTCCGAATACTGAATTGTCAAGTTTCAAGCCTCCTCCATATGCGGCAGCTTCCACTCAGTAAGTATTCCAAGCCGAGGGACCGTCTGGTTGTTCCGAAGAAACAGCTGGCAGAATGTGATCGTCTACCTCGGTATTCAATAATCCTTCAATACTCTCAAACGCATTCAAAGGCTCATGTTCAGACACAGAACAATGAGTACCAGCACAATCAAACCAATTCGTTTGGGAAGTACAGTTACAGTCGCGCTCTCGCATCGGAATATGGGGAACAATGGGGGTATTGGTTGATATGAAATCCGGTAAGTCGTAATAACTCGTCAACACAATCGTCGCAAACGTGAATCCAGCGATGGTTGGGTCCCAAATACACCCAACCAGTAAGAGAGCAAGGTTTGGAGCAGTAATTACAACCGTTTGAAGGGTGTAGGCCCATTGACAATTGTAAGATCGTTGCTACACAGGTAGCAAATTGAGATATAACAATTGTTAACTTTGCAGTAGTACCAAACAAGATCAAAGCAAGAGGTCAAGCAGTGTTGACAGTACATTCAATATCAAGTATGGTATATGGGACTCGTTCTAGTGTAACGGGCGGGGTCAGACGAAGGTGATGTTGGTAGAAATAATGTCGTATCGTAATCAGGATAAGGTGGTTTCGAAGTTTGTATCGAGAGAATCAAGACAAGACAATGGTCAGAGCTGGCCCAAAGTCGTGCTTGCTTTGCTATACAAGAGAAAGAGTAAAGTGAGATGAAAGGGAAATCCTCCAACACCGAACAACCACTCTTTATACATACTTTGGCTGCCACCCCTGAATCATTCCTCATGCTCCGATGTACCATTCGAATTTCCAACCATAATCTTACACACCACCACCACAACACATATCAATACAACTACGCCACATCATCGGACGTCGCAACACCTCAAACCACTTCCTTATCATAACAAATTATACCGCCACAGACTGTAAGGGCACGTATGCCTGCGTCCGGCCTCATAGGTATATGTATGGAAAGTATAGGAATACGGTTGCAAACGTGGATTTGAGTGATAGTAGATGTATATGTGTAGGTAAGATTATCGCTAGAGATCTAAGCCTCGTGGCGAGCCGACTATGTAGAATGGCTGGTACCCGGCCCGGGTCACATGCCGCCGTGACATTATCCCTCTCTTTAGGTGCAGACCTCCTGGGCTGCATACACCATACAAGAGAAAAGGAAAGGAAGCATTAAACAATCATGCTGCATACGTACTCGTACAAACTCGAATGTCTCGCGACCGATTGGCACCGTACAGTAGCCTTTCGTTGGATGTAGCACAGGGGGAAACTCCACCTCCACTTGGCTGTTATCCGGAGGTGGTAAAGACCCGTGGCGATGCCATTTGTACTGGGCCGAGATCCAAGGAAGCAGAGTGGTATGAAAAGGAGAAAAGAAGAAAAGGGAAACAAGGAATAAAACAATCATCTTACGTACGCAATCGTATGAACACAGAAGTCCCACAACCAATCAGTACCGCTCAGGGTGACCTTTCGGCAGATCCGGCGCAGGGGGAAACTCCACCTCCCATTGACTGAGATCCGGAGGAGGTGAAACCCGTGCCGATGCCATTTATACCGGGCCGAGATCCAAAGAAGTGATGAAGGATGGAGATGAGAAGATAAGAGAAGAAACTGAAGAAAGGAACGCCCAACTGATGATTTTCCTCCTGTCATGAATTCCGAAACCATTGACCCATTTCCTCCGCTCCCGAGCCTCGGAGCTCCACTGCTCCTTGTCTCCACTCCCGAACTCATACAGCGTCCGACCTACGATCCAGTACCGCACGAATAGCCCGTGTATCATGGCGTAGGTCATTGTCGGAATTCATTAGGGTTGTAGAGCTTGCGCTCATGACTTGGCATCCATGGGAGCTTCCCCTACCGGCATCAGTGGTAGCCGTCAATCATATATGTCAATGTCATGTAGTCTCATTCGTAGACACCTAACACGTAAGTTTCTCTAAGATGGTTATACTTACCAAGTTCAAATGCACTAGCGCTGTCTGAGCTCTGTGCACTGCATCCGCATGTTCTGTAGAGTATATCTTGCAACCAGTAGTCATTGGCACTCCGTGTGGTGGGACAACGGCTCCCACCACCACAAATCCACGCAATTGAGTGGTTACGTGACTGGGTTAGGGTTATCCCGGGTCTGCAACACGCCATCGACTTCATCTCTTTCCTTCTTTTGAAAATTAGTTGCTCCGTCGACAACTTCTCCATCATATCCATTGTCGATTGGCATCGTGGCTTGGTAGCAATGTAACTTGGATCTCCGAATTGATATTGGGATTCATTGGTGATTTGATATGTAATTGACTTCGGCTTGGGCTTCTTCAGCAGACTATCTTCCTTCGGCTTCGGTCGTCCTTCTGCGTCGCCCGCTGTCCAGTGTCTATCCTGACATGCTCTGCCTGTTGACTTACTGTCGTATGAGATGTCCCAATGCACTCAATCTTGAGGTCATTGCAATGGCTATGCCTCATCGTGACTTGTTCTGCCTGTTGAGTTACTGTCAAATGAGGTGTCGCAATGTGCTCAATCTCGACGTCATTTGCAACAGCGCCTTGTCTTGACTTTGGGCAATGATGTGAGTTTCGCTCCTGGCATCGTCATAGCCGTCAGTTCTCATATGTGACTCGCTGGTGACCATTGGAGGGTAGTAGAATGCGCCAATTGCATCAGGCATGGGCGGTATATCATTGATCCAGATCTAACACCAAAGCTTCACTCTGGGTGGTCATACTCACCCCACTATTAGCGCACATCTGCTCTCGGAAAGCCGCTTTGGATATGTGGATTCCGGCATCTCTTGATTCAGCATTTAGTAGGGTCTCGGTGGCCCGCTTCTCCCTGTGGCCATCGCGGTAGGCATTTGGTAGGCCTCTGGTAATGTGGTTTGGCATTCAGTTCAGTATGCCGTTCGGCGATAGTTTTTTGATCCTTTGGTACGCCATTTGGTAAGCGTCTCAGTCAGTGGCTTGGTATGGTATGGCTCCCGGTAATCCTCTCGATCTCCATGGGAAGTCCTTTGGCAGTGATCTCCGTCACTGTGAGATCTCCATGATCATCTCTTGGTAGTTATCTCGACTGACTCTTGTGATGCCATTTGGTAGGCTATTCAGTATGCGTGGTGGTCATATTCAATGTCGTGCGGGACGAATTCAGTAGTCATGTCGCAGTCATTGGGTGTCCTGTTCGGAACTGCTTCGTTTCCCATATTTGCTCTCGTTTGGCATGGATCAGGCTCGCTTGATTTTTCATCTCTCTGGTGCATTTGCAGGTCTACTGGACGTCCGTCATATGCTAGGTGAACTTATTGTCTTAGATCGCAGGGTGCGCTCGCTGGCTCTCCTCCCGGTTTGCTTGTCGATTCATCTGTAGGTGTGTTTGCAATCACATCACTTGACTCGGTTGACTTATCGTCGTTCTCTGAGTCCACTAGTCGATTCATGTCAAGGTGCACTTGCCGCTGATAGCCTTCTCAATTGGTGAATGGATCTTAAGGTGCATTGTTCCTGCACTCCTGGGACGGTGATTGTTTGCTGTAAGGGTTGTTTGAGATTCCAGTATGGTCATCCCCCTCTTTTGAAAGTCGTTGCTCCGCCGGCGACTGATCTCAAATGGCTTCGTAGGGAACACGAATATACAGTCGTCAATTGTCTTTGTAGTTGTGTAGCTCTGGATCGCCGAGTCTGAGTCGGGATCTTATTTGGGAGTATTCTTGGTAATGTGACTTTGAAACAGATATGGCATTGTAATCCGTATTGTAATTGTCATTGTATTCGGCATGGTGATCGGCATTCTAATCTCTGCCGTACGGTACTTGATTTGGTCTCTTGAATAGTTATCGGGATTGTACTTGGTATGGCTAGGCAGCCGGTACATATGTCTGCATCTCGGCAGTCAATTGCTAGTCTCGTAGATTGTCATCGAAAGTATTTTAGATAGGGTAGAACTCCACATAACTTCGTGTCTGTTGCCATTGTCAAAGATTGATTGTCATCCATCTCCGAGTATCACCGGGATGAGCATATCGGTGCTCATAAATCCAATTCTCACAGTCTCAACTATAGCTTCTTGCTCTTTAAGTAGCCTTCTGCAGGACTGTCGTCTCTCGTATCTGGGACATTATCTCATGCCTGGGCTTCCAATTGTAGTTTATAAGTCTTCAACGTTCCTGAGTGCGCTCTTTGCTCTCAATTGTCATTGGTCTGTCGGGGTTATCTCCAAATTGAAGACTCGCACGTATTCGTACGGCTCTGAGTCTGCTCCATCCATGCTAGCCAAAAGAATCAAAGAATGGATGGAAGTGGTGGAAGGAAATATCCAGGAGGCATTGTCATTAACGGTTCGCCCACAAAGAAGCCAAGCCCCGCTGTCCAGTCACTCCCTTCGGGTCTCGGCGAGCTGGCAGCAGTCATTCAAGCGTCTCCTTGGAGCAGCTCTTCTGCCGCAACTACCGCCGCTGCTCTCTGCTCGTCGCGTCCAGCGCTTGGGTCTGTATTACCTGGTGAATCCAAGGTGATGTCATCCAAAGTCGCTTCAAGCAGCCCTATGCATTCCCCAGTCTGCCGGGCAAATGCTACGACAACATCAATCGTAGTTGGAAGATCATCGAATGCAGTTGCTCCAAGTGTCTGTATACCCGGGCCACGCCCCAGAAGCTGGTCATTGACATTATGGTTATCATTTTCAGCTGGTGAGACCTTCGATGCCACTGCGGTAGTCATCGGTGTCATTCCTCCGCTCCACCCACACTCGGTGATCGCAGGGAGTCGATCGAGCCCAGTCAATATTAGGATTTCGTTTGTGGAACCATGGTAAGCCATGTACTAAATCGTATGCACGCATTGGCATGACTAGAACATCTGATTTGTCTACCGGTGCGAGGTGGTCCAAGTACTGGATTGTGATCCGCGTCTTCCGGTGTCCTTTGCATGTTGCATCACTCCTGCATTCAATGCCGAGGGTGGTGATGTGTGCCGCCTAATGTGATATCCTGAATCGCCTTGAGAAGCCTCGGTGTCTTTATCTAAAGATGCTGGTTGCGCCGCAGTCAATCAGAACCAGTATGCGCTGCATCTCGCCATTTCTGTCTGGTATTTGTACTTCGTGAACTATGTTTGCCGAATAGATATTGACTTAACATTTTCGTCCAGAGTCATCATTAGTGTCTGCGCCGCCAATAGTTTTAACTTGCTGAGTGTCTAATGGTCGTTGGCGCTTGATTCGTCGATTGCCACCTTGTCCTTAATGTAATTGCAGTCCAAGATCATTCATATGGTAGGTAAACTTCGATTGTCCATAAAACTGGTGCTGAGGTCATCCTAGTCATTGTAGTCATTGTAGTCGTCGTAGGGAGTTTGCGGAATTGTGTCTTTGACCGACAATGCACTTCATGCTGCGCAGTGTATCGCCGCTATAAGTTCGCTTCAATCGAGGGAAAGCTTCTCATCCTCAATGTCCTGAATTGTAGGGTGTCATCTCCGTCAGTGCACTTCGCTTGTGCAGATGTTCATGGCGGTAAAAGTGCTTTAATCGTAGACAGATCTTTCTCTGTAGGTATGAGTAGCCGTAGGTTGGCCGTTGAATGCTTCTGCATGTGGGCTTCTTCGAGGTTGCTAGAGCCGTAGGTGTACACGCAGACTGAGATAGGTGCACTTGGCTCAATTGGAAGAAATGTAGTCATAACTGTCTGACTTGAAAATCGTCTGACTTCGCCTTGATTCTCGATATGGCCGCATTCAGGGGTAAGGTTACTCCGTCGATTGTAGGTGCTTGGACTGGTGATCGCACTCAATTGAGTTGTAGGAATGGTCTTGTACTCGTGATCATCGTCTTTAATGTCGGCGACGCGCCTTGTGAGCCATTTGGTCTCCGAGCTCCTTAGGTTTCGGCCGTGAATTGACGCGGTCAGGGGTGCAGTCGCGAGTTCGCCGGTGTCCGGTGGTCGCTTGCAGCCATTGGAAGTATTTCATGTCGTCTCAAACTCTTTGGTGATAATCATCGTCTTCGTTGCCGGTGACGAGCCTTGTGCGCCATTGTTCCCTGGGCTCTACTCCGCTGTTGTCAGGGGGCTCAATTGAATAATGGAATGATCAAAGCGTGGTGCTTTGCAGTAATCATGCTTCAATATCTCGTATGGAGGGCCGTATTCTGAATAGTTGACTTCATTGTGTCGCATGACGGAAAAAGGAGTAATAACTCGTCTACTCGTAATCCCGTGAGCGAAACGTATCTGTTTACTGAAAACGCGATAATTGTTTAAGGGCACGTATGGCTGCGTCCGGCCTCATAGGTATAGGTATGGTAATTATAGGAATACGGTTGCAAACGTGGATGCGAGTGATAGTAGATGTAGATGTAAAGATAAGATTATCACTAGAGATCTAAGGCTCGTGGCGAGGCGACTATATATGATGGCCGTTACCCAGCCCGGGTCACGTGCCGCTGTGACACAGTCTCACAACATCCTCATGCCATTCCCGTGTCTCTCAACGTCTCCACTTTTCCGTAACACTAATTCCTTCCATCAGCCCAATACTATTCCTCAGTACCCTTTAATCCATCACTCGTAACCTGAGCCGTGACACCTACCAGCTGGCTAAACAAGAGCAACATGTTCCGAGAGGTGCAAGTTGATTCAAAAATCGATATTACATAGTCGCGCACAAGAATATGCAGTAGTAATCCCAACGAATATAAATTATTGACATGAATGAGCAGATTCAATTGACTGGTGCATCTGGGTTGTCAAACAGACTGATAAGATGTATTCTGTACCCATCAGAGCAATTGTTCTAGTGGCACGTATGGTCTGAGAGTATGCTGAACTAGACTGAATCGAAGGCATATGGCTTGTAAATAGTCATGTGAATTGAGCTATCTACACGAGTGTATATTAGATAGAATGCCTTGATCAAGGTGAGCAGGAATAAGATAGTTCATCAAATTGTACTGTTCAATACAAACATCATAATAATCACTGCTGGAGTGTATAGGTTCAGGCTCAAGATGCAGCAGAACAGTCTTGGAGATACAGCCAATACTGTAACGGGCGGGGTCGGGTGCAGGTGATATGGATGTTGCAGGACTGAACTCGAAGTGCGTATCGAGGAACAAAGATCAGAATATGTTTTCAAAGTCGTACTATTGCTTGCTATACAAGAGAACGAGTAAAGAGAGAAGAAAAGGAAATCC